>Ga0134128_10002486_pt1 | contig 22810 bp, 23 predicted proteins | sample KB31754_FD_96462 | JGI IMG/M metagenome (GOLD analysis project Ga0134128, IMG submission 96462) | Terrestrial soil microbial communities with excess Nitrogen fertilizer from Kellogg Biological Station, Michigan, USA - KB3-175-4 | ecosystem: Environmental > Terrestrial > Soil > Unclassified ... | reverse complement strand
CGCTTCAAGATCGTGTCTGACCGATACCGAAACCGCAGAAAACGCTTCGGATTACGCTTCACTCTGATCGCGGCCTGCTACAACAGAGACATGACGCCATGAGGTTATGCAAGAGGTCTAATGTACGTACTTTTCGTTGGCGCTAGTTTTGCTCATCTGTATGGCAACCGTCGGTTGCAAAGTCCTTTGCTGAAGGACACAGCCTCAGGTTGGCGGGTTGGATCTTCTAGTAGGTCAGATCGCTCCAGGAGTGATGAGGAAAAGTGTGGGCGCGTTGCTTTGTGAGAGGCCCTAGTCTCGCATATGTCTAGCTACAGATGTCTTCAATTGAGCGCCAGATGAGCCCATTAGAAGTGTCGAATAGGGAGGTACTCGTTGGGCTCTCGTTCGCATTTGTCTTGATGGGGGTTTACGGGTACGTCATCTTTCGTCTAGACCGATATGTGCGCCGAAAGGGCTACCAGTCTCCCTTTCGCGGAATCTCAATGATGTTCGCTTATTTCGTGATGGTCGGCCTGGGGGTTCTATTCCGATGTGTTATCTCCTGAAAGCTGCTGGAGGTGCTCGCCCGCCGCAAACCCCGAGTATTTCCAACCTGAACTTCTCTGGGAGCATGTGCGGCGATTTGTTCTTCGCTTCTCGGCGGGCGCTACGCTGGGAATGGTGGTCATCGCAGGGATTGTCCTCGCTGTGCCGCGGCGTGCCCGACGATCTGGAGTCCGACGCGTCAGAGTGCCCTGGCAGGCAGTTGCCTACGTCTGGCTATCTCTCACACCCCTATCCCTGCTTGCAGTATGGGCATGGGATCTAGGATGGAGTTCCGCCTATAACTTGTCCGTTCTTTGCTTCAGTGCCTACGTCGCCTCTTCCTACCTTGCGAAACGAATGCGCGCCACAGGTATGAAGCAGGCATTGCAGGATGATCCTCGCCCGCCGGTCCTCTATCTCCGCGCGTTCGACAGCGAAGACGAGATGTTTGCGGCACTATCGTATGACGAGTGCACGCAACTCGGCGTTCCCATGCGGAATCCCCAGGCTTGGCGTCATCCAGCCACCCTAGAGGAGTATTTTGCGCAGGAGATCAAACGGAGCATCGGGCCATTCATCGCCCTGGGAGACCCGCACGATTATCTACCGCCCGGAGGAGCCGAACGCGCGTATTTCGCTGACGATAGCTGGCAGGACGTCTTCAGAGTCCTTTCCCTCCAAAACAAATTCATGCTCATGAAACCAGAACGCGCTGGCAATCTGCTGTTGGAACTTAAGTTGATTCGCGACACCGGTCTGCTGGGCAAGCTGATTATCGTCACCGGTCCTTCCCCTCATCGTCGCTTACTCCCAAGGTCATGGTCGATATATTCGGAAAGCAAGAATTTGAATAAGTTTGCGGCTGATCTAAAGTCCATCGGACTCCAGGCAGGCAACTACCCAGATCGGGGTGCGGTTGTCGGGTTCGATCTCGACGGTCAGGCAGTGCTGATAGCTGCAAATTCACGGACGCCTGTGGATTATATATCGGCAGTTCATAGAAGGTGCTTGGAAAGCTCCTAATCGACGCAGGTTTGTTGTGCTGCTTAATGAAAACGGGCGCGCTCACTTCGTTGAAGCCATCGCAGACACTCTAGTGGCTATGGCGACGACCGCACCGTTCTGAAGTAGGAGGCGAACATGGAAGAAACAAGTAGCATTGAATCGACCCAGGATGCGGTACGAAGATCCTCAGCACACTCGATTCCCCTCGTTACGCTTGCGTTGATCGTCTGCAATGTCCTTGTGTTCGTTCTCATGGGCATCAACGGCATCTCTCTTATCGATCCGTCACCGAACATCCTGAAAGCTTGGGGAGCTAATTATGGCCCGATGACGACCGCAGGGGAATGGTGGCGGCTGATCACGGCGACCTTTGTTCATATAGGCATTTTTCATTTGATAATCAACATGTATGTCCTATTCAGTGTGGGCGCCTTCCTTGAGCTATTGTTGGGCAAAGCGACTTATTTGCAGCTTTACTTTTTATCAGGCATTGCTGAGAGCATTGCGAGCCTTGCGTGGAACCCGTACGTGGCCTCGGCTGGAGCATCCAGTGCCGTATTCGGTTTGTAAGGGTGCGCTGGTGTTCATCGGGTTCAACCTGCTGAACAGCTTACGTCCAGGCGTCGATATGGCAGGTCACGTAGGAGGGCTTATTGGGGGCTTCGTGCTTGGACTGTCGACACCCGTTTCCCCCATGCTAGCCCGAAGGGGCGCTCTAGCCGCAATCGGTATCCTAGCCTTGATTATGGTTCGCCAAACGTGGTCTGCCTTGCCGGACTTCGATGTCGAGCTACAGCGGTTGTATGTTACTGAGGACAAAGTGTTTGCCGCACACAATGAACTCATGGAAGCGGCAAGATCCGGGGCCGTGAATGATGCCGATTTTTCAGATCGTATTGTGCGCCAAATTGTTCCAGCGTGGCAGGATCAGCGAATGGCACTGGACATATACGACCACCTGTCGAGGGAATTGTCGAAGGTTCGGAGAAGGCTTGTAGGGTACATGGATGGGCGCCTTGAAGGATGGAAGTTAATGGAGGAGGGTGCACGGAAGGGAGATGCGCAAATGATCGAGCAAGGCATAACCAAACATCAGGAAGCCGAAAAGACGTTCGCTACGAAGCGATAAGGGCCATGCTCAAGACAATTGAGAAGATGGCTCCACCTGGCATCGCCGGTCCCATTCCCAGGCAAGGGGTAGATGAAAAAGGGACAGGCAGAATAACCACAGAAGTGTAGTATCTCGTCCGCGTGTCCGCGGCGGGAGTGTGAAGCGGTTCGACTACGTGGTGCCCAACCAAATGTGACTTCCGCCCCCATGCCTCAATCCTAGCTCCCAGCCGACTTCTTACTCCTGCGGCAGCCCGGCTTGCCCTTTCACTACGATTGACAGCCTGTGACGGTGTTGCTAACCTCGCATCGACGTGATGCATATCGTGATGCAGAAGGAGGAGTTATGAAGGCGGTGATGTTGCGGAATCTTCCACCGTCGTTGGATCGTACGATTCGCCAATGGGCGAAGAAGAAAGGGGTGAGCGTCGATAAGGTGGTCATCAGCCTCTTGCAAGAGCATCTTGGTGAATCGGAGAAGCGACCAGCGCAACGTTATCATGACCTGGATGAACTCGCCGGCTCGTGGAATAAGCAGGAGGCCAAGGTGTTTGAACAGGCGTTCGCCGAACAACGGGCGATCGATCCGGGGATGCGGAAGTGAGCCATTTTGGACTGTCTTTGAGCGGCCGGAACACCGATTCCAACGAACGACGTTTGGATTGCAGCTTCAGCCATGCAGTATGGGGTTAAAAGTACTCACGACCGATGCCCATTTTCTCAAAGTCCCCCAAGTTATGACCCTGCATACGTCGCCTAGCAAATAAGCCTTGGGAGTATTCGCGGGTTCTTTGATCGGTAATACCTGCCCGAAGCGAGATTGTCGCCGGGTACGGCCAAGGGCATTGATTTCAGAATGACATGAATGGATAGATGAGTCGGACGGTGATGGAAGTTTCTCTATGAGGTTGCCCAGCACCAATGTGGAACAACACTTACAGTAGTTCTCTGCGGATGGTGATCGGCAACTTGGCTTTCATGGATTGCTGGAACGAGACCAGCGCACGTTGTTGTTTCTGCAACAGCATGTCATCCAACACCCGCTGCTTGACTTCTGCTGCCTTAGCAGGGTCTGAATCTTGTGGTCTGGTCATGAGAGACTGTCCTTCGGAAATTTCTGCCGGGGTCAGGGCAACGGAGTCTCGTACGATCATGCGAGCCTTATTAGCCAGGACTTCCTGGTGCTGGATCGATTCAAACGACGCCGGGGTCAAATGATTAGCCGCTAGAATGCGGCGGTAAAGCTCAGGGTCGAACGCTCCGTTTTTCTGAAAGACCGGAGTCTGCATGATCAGTTCGCGCAAATCGGCATCAGAGACACGCACGCCCATTTCTTCAGCCGCGATGATCCACACCCGGCTGTCGACGAGTTGTCCGACGACGAATTCCTTGAACTCTTCCTCTTTGAAGTCGGTCTTGACGTTTTCTTTGTAGATACGGCGCATATTTTCATAGGTGCGTTTGAATTCGTCGAGCGAAACCGCCTGGTCGCCGACCTTGGCGACCGGTCCACCGGCTTGCTCCCCGAAGCCCCACCAACCCATCGTTATCACGAAGGCTATAGCTAAGATTCCCATGATGGATTTGAGCAACCACGGGTAGTTGTGAGCCGCGTCGCGCATGGTCTTGATCATGTCAATCCTCTTCTTCTGTGAATCGACAGTGTACTTGTGGGCCGGACGGAAGGCAAGAGCCGACGAGTTCAGTCTTACGCGGAGTGTCTACAAGCGTCAGTACCTGGGCGACAGGCTCTTTCGCACTGCTTCCAGGAGACCGAGAGACGATTCGCCAAGGTTCCGAAAAGGAAACCAGGAAAAAAGATCGGTCTTTGTTTGTGCAAGTTGATGCGATTTGTTATACTTTGCCACTAATTAGAAGGAGAATACTTGGCAGAGGAGGGGCCGACCTCGACGACGCTGGAAGCAACAGTCTATCCGAAGGCCCATGTCCTGAATCGGTTCATTGCGAAGTTAATTGATCTGTTCATTGTCGTCGCTGCCGGCGAAATCGCTCCTCCGGTCGGCTTTCTTTCCGGCTTGGCCTACATCTTGATTGCCGATGGGTTTGCGGGCGGAAAAAGTATCGGCAAACGGTTGGTCGGTCTGCAAACCATGCGATTGGATGGTCGGGATACGGCCGGTTTTCGAGAGTCGATCATCCGGAATCTTCCGTTGGGTGGCGCACAGATCGCGTATGCGGTGCCATACATTGGATGGATCGTTTCTCTGGCCATTTTAGCATTTGAAGGTTTTTTGATCATTGGGAATGAGCAAGGTCATAGGCTTGGCGATGAAGTGGCTCGGACGCACGTATTAGACGCCGGTCAGCTTGCGGTCCCGGATTAAGTAAATTGTACACGAAGTAGACAGGCCGGCGCCGGATCGCCCGGCCAACATGAAGGGAGAGACGCCGTGGGGTTCCCAGGAGATGTATTCGGTTGGTTCTCCGATGACCTGGCGATTGACTTAGGCACCGCAACTACTCTCGTGTATGTTCACGGGAAGGGGATCGTTTTGAACGAGCCCTCCGTCGTCGCAATTGAAAAGAAAAGCGAAAAAGTGCTGGCCGTCGGAGCGGAGGCAAAAAAAATGCTCGGACGCACGCCAGGGAATATCGTCGCGGTTCGACCGATGAAAGAAGGTGTGATCGCTGACTTCGAGATGGCCGAGCAAATGCTGAAGCATTTCATCCGGAAGGCGCACAATCGAAGCGCGTTTGTGCGGCCACGCATCATCATCGGCGTGCCTTCCCGTATCACGCAGGTGGAGCAACGCGCCGTACGCGATTCGGCCGAATTGGCCGGAGCGCGAGAAGTCTATCTGATCGAAGAGCCCGTCGCTGCAGCCATCGGGTCCGGATTGCCGATCACGGAGCCGTCCGGCAACATGGTTGTCGATGTGGGTGGCGGCACGACAGACATCGCCGTCATCTCGCTAGGCGGTATCGTGTACAGCGAGTCCGTCAAGGTTGCCGGTGATCGCATGGACGAAGCGATCATGAATTACATCAAGAAAAAGTACAATCTGCTCATCGGCGAACATATGGCGGAACGGATTAAGTTTGAAATTGGGTCTGCTTACCCGTTCGAGGAGCGAAAAACCATGATGATCAAGGGGCGGGATTTGATTTCCGGCATTCCGCGTACGTTGGTCATCGATGACGCTGAGATTCGTGAAGCGTTGCAAGAGCCCATCGGAACGATCGTGAACGCGATCAAGATCGCATTGGAAAACACTCCGCCCGAACTGGCTGGGGATATTATCGACCGCGGGATCGTGTTGACAGGGGGAGGTTCCCTCCTGAAAGGGATGGACACACGATTCCGAGAAGAAACGAACCTACCGATCATTACGGTGGACGATCCGCTGACCTCTGTGGTGTTGGGGGTCGGCAAGATTCTGGATGAGCTGGATCTCCTCCGAAAGGTATCGGTCATGTCTCAGGCGAACAACCTCCGGTAAGGTTCCATCCCTCATGCGGATGGTCAATTTACGCGCATCATACAGCGCTAGGCGTGTTGCCCTCGTTCTTGCCGTCATTCTCGTGCTCGGCTTCTTGCTTCTACCCGGCCAACTCCAAAGTGTATTTCAGCAGATGGGCAGCCCCTTAGGATGGATTATCAGTTGGCCGCTTCAGGTCGTGGCCGGGATACATGATCGGATCGCCGATGTCTGGGGACGATACGTGGCCCTCCAGGAGGTTGAAGAAGAAAATCAACAGTTGAAGAGAGAACTGGATCTTCTCAAAGAACAAAACGGGCAGCTGCGAGAAGCCTCGGTGGCGACGGAGCGGCTCTCAGCGTTGCTGGAGTTTAAGAAGCAAGTCCTTCCCGCATCGGTCGCCGCCCAAGTGATCGGGCGCGATACCGGCAATTGGTACAAAACGATCATTTTGAACAAAGGTTCGTCCGACGGGCTTCAATCGGACCAGGGAGTGATCACTCCGGCAGGTGTGGTCGGTCGCGTCGTCAAGACCACGGCCTCCACCGCCGTCGTCCTGCTCGTGACGGATCCCAATAATGCGATTGCCGGATTAATCCAGCGCACGAGAGATGAGGGAATAGTCGAAGGGACGACGCAGGGACAGGCGAGGCTCAAGTACATTCCGCTGTTGTCCAACGCGCGGCCGGGCGATCACGTCGTCACGTCAGGATTGGTGGGGGGGGTCCCCCGCGGTATACCGATCGGCACGATCATAAGAATCGATAAGGAAGAGGAAGCGCTGTTCCAATCTGCGGAACTTTCACCGGAGGTCGATCCGAATCGGGTCGAGGAAGTGCTGGTTATTCAGTCTTCCTCTATTCCGACCGAAGGGGAGCGTCTTGGCGTTCCGAAGCCCAAGTCATGAAAGCCCTCATCTATTTCGCCGTGATCGTCGGTCTTGTGCCGATTCAGTCCGTTCTCCTGCCGCACATCAGCGTGTGGGGTGTGAAGCCGGATCTCAGTTTTGTGGCAGTGTGCTTGGTCGGCCTCATAGCAGGAGAGCTTGATGGCTTATTGGTCGGCCTCGCGCTCGGATGGGCGATGAGTCTGTTCTCCGCGCAAGACCTAATTTCCGGCGCAGTCTTAAAGGGAACCACGGGATTCGTAGCAGGCCTCGCGGGCCGACAGGTGGTTTATCTGAGCCCTATCGTCCTGGTGGCGGGATTGCTGGTCGTTTCCTGCTTGACTGGGCTGGTCACTCCGTTCGTCCTCAAGCTCAGCGTGCAACAGGATTGGTGGTGGGCTGTCTGGACTGTGGTGTTGCCGCAAGCCTGCCTTGATGCGGTAATTGGAGGACTGATCTACTGGCTTATGTGGAGTCGTTTGAATATCGAGCAGTTGATGTCCGAGTCCCGAATGTAGGCGTTCATTATGATGACGACGCATTCTTCGGAATCAGAATTCGGCGACCTTCATCGACGGCTCTTCATTCTTCGTGTAGGACTCCTGCTGGTGGTGGTGCTGCTTGGTCTGCGTCTCTGGCATCTGCAAATTCGCGAGGGTCCATATTATAGAGACTTGTCGGAAAACAATCGTACCAGATTGGTGTTGCTCGAGCCGGCACGTGGACTGATCTATGACCGACACGGTGTCCTTCTAGCGAATAACGTACCGAGCTTCAGCCTCTATGTCACGCTGGAAGATGTGAAAGATCGCGAAGTCTTGATTCAGCAGCTGACTGATTTGCTCGGCCTCGATCCGACCCTCGTTCGGAAAAAAATGACGGTAAAAGGCAGCAAGCTGCTTCCGCGCAAGATCAAAGACCGCATGACCCTGCGCGATGCCACGCTGGTCGAATCCCATCGTCTCGACATGCCCGGTGTTATGATTCAGGTCGAATCGCAGCGCAACTATCCAGGCGGCGTGACAGCGGCCCATCTCCTGGGCTATGTCGGAGAAATTTCGGCGGATCAACTGGAGAAACCGGAGTTTATCGATCTCCACCAAGGCAGCATCGTGGGGCAATATGGTGTGGAAAAGTCCTATGACCGTCACATGCGGGGAATGGCCGGTCAAAAGAGCGTGGAAGTCGATGCGCTCGGCCACGAGAAGAAAGCCTCGGTTGTCGAGAGGCCGCAAGCGGGGAACGACCTCTATCTCACCATTGATGCGCGGCTCCAAAAGGTTGCCGAAGATCTGCTGGGCCAAGAACACGGCGCCATCGTGGCGCTCGATCCGAACAGCGGGGATATTCTGGCCATGGCCAGCCGCCCCGGCTTCGACCCAAACGTGCTCTCCCGAGAACTGACCGCGAAGCAATGGGTGGAAATCGTGCAGGACGAGGGGCGTCCGTTGAACAATCGTGCCTCACAGGGGCAGTATCCCCCCGGTTCCACCTTCAAGATCCCAATGGCCGTGGCCGCGTTGGAGACAAAAACCATGTCGCCTGCCAGTACCGTGTTCTGTAATGGAGGGTACCAGTTCGGCAAGCGGCTGTATCATGACTGGAAAGTCAGCGGTCATGGGTACGTCGATCTGCACAATGCGTTGGTCCATTCTTGTGACGTGTACTTTTATACGATCGGCCAACGAATGGGGATCGATGTGATGGCCGAGTTTGGGAAGGACTTCGGGCTTGGGAAGGCCACTGGAGTGGAATTACCGTCGGAACGATCCGGTATCATGCCCTCAACCGCATGGAAGCAAAAAGCCAAGAATGAGCAGTGGTTGCCCGGAGAGACCATTTCGGCCGCCATCGGACAGGGGTATGTGACCGTGACGCCGTTACAAATGGCGAGTCTCGTCGGCACAGTCGCCAACGACGGAGTCAGCTATCGCCCTCGTCTGGTGCAGGCGGTCATGGATCGCACGTCGGGAAACCTTCAAGAATTGCCTGCCGTTCCGCGCGGAAAAATCAATGCGAAACCGGAAACATTCCGCGTCATCAAGGACGCGCTCGCCGACGTCGTCACAAAGGGAACGGCGACGAAGGCAAAATCCTCCATGGTGACGATCGGTGGGAAAACGGGCACGGCTCAAGTAGCGGCGCTCCGAACCGGACCGGAAGAAAACATTCCCAAAAAGTTCCGAGATCATGCATGGTTCGTCGCCTTTGCACCGGTGGAATCGCCGAAGATCGCGGTTGCCGTGCTCGCTGAACATATGGGGCACGGAGGGGCGGCCGCGGCTCCTCTTGCGAAGGAAGTCATTGAAACGTATATGAAACTCACTCCCCAGATACCGGCTGCCATCTCGGGTTTTTCCCGTGGGAATGGGCCGGGGCGTACCTCGAAAGATTCATGATTGATCGATTGACCGAGAGTCGGGGCCTCGATAGTTTCGACATCCGCTATGTCGCCTTGATCCTTGCCATCCTGGGGATCGGCGTGTTGTCCATTTATAGTGTCACGCATGGGCAGCAGGGGGGGACGGCGCCGTATTATCTCAAGCAGTTGATATGGATCGGCCTCGGCTCGGCGGCCTTCCTCGTCATGTGGGTATCGGACTACCATCGTCTTGCGCGGTTTGCCTATCCAGCCTACGTCTTTATCTTGCTGATGCTGGTCTTTGTGCTATTCGAAGGGCGAACGAGCAAGGGGGCTCAGCGGTGGATCGCATTGGGTCCGTTCAGCTTCCAGCCGTCTGAATTCGCCAAACTCATCCTCGTCTTGGTGTTGGCACACTACTACTCGAAAACCCCTCGTGTGGGGTGGTTGCAGCGTGTGATCGTTCCGGGCCTCTTGGTGCTGCCCGGCCTCCTCCTCATCTTGAAACAACCCGATTTAGGGAGCGGACTCAGCTTTGTCGCGGTGTATGCCGCCATGCTCCTCATGGTGGGCGTTCGGTCGCAAGCCTTAGGGTTTATCCTGCTCTTCTCGATCATGCTGTTTCCGTTTGCCTGGGAGGGAGTGTGGGGGTCCTTGCATGATTACCAGCGGCAGCGCATTATGGCGTTCGTCGATCCTGATTATGACCCTGGAGGAAAGGGCTACCATGCCCTGCAATCGAAAATCGCGATTGGGTCTGGGGAATTGTTGGGTAAGGGGCTTTACGGCGGCACCCAAAGTCAGCTGAAGTTTTTGCCGGAGGGCCATACCGATTTTGTGTTCGCCGTCTTTGCGGAAGAATGGGGATTTCTCGGCGTGTTGGTCCTGTTGACATTGTTTGTGGCGTTGATTTGGCTGTCGCTGGAAATCGCGTCCAAGGCGAAGGATCAGCTTGGAGCGCTGCTTGCCGTGGGGATCGTGGCAATGTTGTGTTTCTGCGTCGTGATCAATATCGGTATGACGGCGGGGATGTTTCCGATCGTCGGCATTCCCTTGCCTCTGGTGAGTTATGGCGGAAGCGCCACCATTATGACCATGGCGTCGTTGGGCTTGCTGTTGAACGTCAAGCGGAAGCGGCTGAGCCTGTTTTATTGAACGATGACCGAATAGGCGGAACGCTCGTGTTCCGTCGTTCGGAGAAAGTAATATGGAAAGCCGGTGGAGCCGGTGTGCGGAGTGAGTGACCGACCTGGGCTGGGGCCCGCGTCCATCGCTTCAGCCGGCTCACGTGGCGTGTAGACCAAAGGAGTCAATATGGGAAGTGAGATCGCGATAACCGTCGCGCGGGAGGAAACCCGTGTGGCCGTGCTTGATAACGGAGTCGTCACCGATTTGTTCGGTGACCGCGCGAAGCATAAGGATTTTGTCGGAAATATCTATAAGGGAAAGGTGGCTAAGGTGCTGCCTGGCATGCAAGCCGCGTTTGTGGACATCGGCCTGGAAAAAGCGGCATTTATGCACGTCTCCGATCTGTTGGCGGATGCAGAGCCGGGAGACATGTTGGTTGAGGCCGAGGAAGACGAAAAAGATTCGGAGATGCTCCGTCCGAAGCGTCAGAGCGCGAAGCCGATCGAACAGTTGCTGAGTGAGGGCCAGGAGCTGATGGTCCAGATTTCAAAGGGCCCAATCGGCACCAAGGGGTCGCGAGTGACGACGTACGTCTCACTTCCCGGGCGATACCTCGTCTTTATGCCCAACGTGGACCATATCGGTGTGTCTCGGCGGATTCCGAGGGACGAAGAACGGGCCAGACTGAAGGAGATTATGCGCCGGGTCAGGCGCTCCGGTTTCGGCTATATCGTGCGGACGGTCAGCGAAGGCGTCAAGGAAGATGAATTGAAATCCGATGTCGACTTTCTGCACGTCCTCTGGCAGGACATTTTGACGAAGCGGGAACAATTGTCTGCTCCCGCGCTGCTGCATTCTGATTTGAGCTTGAGTTTCCGTGTCGTGAGAGACCTGTTCAGCAAAAAGGTGGATCGATTGTGGATCGATTCGCGGGAGGAATACGAAGCCATTCGAGACTTCGTGCAGCGATTCTCTCCTGAACAGACCTCGCGGATTCATTTCTACGATAAGGATGAGCCCTTGTTCGACCATCTGGGAGTGGAGCAGGAAATTGCGCGCGCATTGAGCCGGAAAGTCTGGCTCAAGTCGGGAGGCTATCTCGTGATCGATCATACCGAAGCGATGACTGTGATCGACGTCAATACGGGCCGCTTTGTGGGAAAACGTGATCAGGAAGAGACCATCTTACGCAACAACCTCGAGGCGGCCAAAGAAGTCGCCTATCAGCTCAAGTTGCGGGGAATCGGCGGCATCATCATTGTCGACTTTATCGATATGGAGCGGGAGAAGAATCGGGATAAAGTCTACCATGCGTTGGTGGACGCCATGGCGTCGGATAAGGCGAGGACGAGGATATCGAGGATTTCGGATCTCGGCTTGATCGAAATCTCCCGCGAACGGGTACGGGAGGACCTGCTACGTTCGCTGTCGGAACCGTGCCGCTACTGCGAAGGTCGTGGATACACGAAGTCTCCCACGACCGTGGTGTACGAAATTTTCCGCGAAATCCGACGGATTGAACCGTCTGCCGATCAGCAACGGATTATTGTGGGAGCCCATCCAACGGTGGCTGAGTTGCTGCAAGACGAAGAGCGCCACGGAGTGGAAGTATTGGAGCGAGACTGTTCAACAAAAATCATCGTCACACCGGACAGTCAGTTGCATCTGGAGCAGTACGATTTGGTCGTGCTCTAGCCGCCGCTCGTTGTCGAGGAGATGTTCTGCCTAGCGGACCCTCCTGCTGTTGAAGCGAATTCCCTGCCGATGATCGAGACTGACCATGGATGAAGCCGCCTTGACCGGCTGGCTTAGGCTCCAAGCGATTGACGGAGTCGGCGATCGTACCCTTCTCAAATTGATTCACGCGTTCGGATCTCCCGATGCGGTGCTCGGCGCAACGATGGATGACTTGATCAGAGTCGGTTGCAGTCCTGAACTGACCGAATCCGTGCGACGGGGGCCTGAGTCGAGTATCCGGCGGCAGATCGATCGCCAGGTGAAGATTGTAGAACGATTCAAGATCCAAACAGTCACTTTATTTGATCGATCCTATCCAGCCCGCCTCAAAACCATTCCCGATCCGCCGCCGTTGTTGTATGTGAGCGGGAGCGTATCGCCGAAGGATGAGGTTGCTGTGGCGATTGTGGGTGGACGACGGGCGACTCCATCAGGAAGACTCATCACGGAGGAGATTGCGAAAGACCTGGCCGGATGTGGGGTGACGATCGTGAGCGGTCTGGCTCGCGGGATCGATGCAGCGGCGCACCGAGGAGCGCTGACGGGTGGGGGGCGAACGATTGCGGTTCTCGGTTGCGGCATCGATCGGACCTACCCCTCGGAACATCACACGCTCCGTCGGGACATCGAAGCGCACGGCGCCGTGATCTCGGAACTGCCGATCGGCGCTGCTCCTCAAAGCCATCACTTCCCACGAAGGAATCGGATCATCAGCGGGCTTTCGTTGGGCGTGCTGGTCGGCGAAGCCGCGACCGACAGCGGCTCGTTGATCACCGCAAAGCTGGCGTTGGAGCAAGGTCGCGAGGTGTTTGCCGTACCCGGTTCCGTCAAGGAAGAAGCCTGTGGCGGATCGAATCGCCTGATCAAAGAGGGAGCAAAACTGATCGAAGGAGCCCAAGACATTCTCGATGAGATTCTTCCGCAAGTCGATGCCCGGCAACGGGCGACGCTGCATCTCGACCGCGCGTTGATGGAAGCGCGTGTGCCGCTAGGGAGGGAAGAGACACCGGTGTACGAAGCGCTGTCCTATGAAGCCCGATCCATTGATACGGTGATCGAGCGCACCGGGCTGAGCGCTGCGGAGGTGTCGGCGGCGTTGCTTTCATTGGAACTGAACGGGCGGATTCGCCAACTGCCTGGTCAACATTACATCCGCCTCTAGCACCAGCAAGGCATCGAGTCCCGCGTCAACCGTCAATCGAATGATCATCGACGATTCGTCAGCACGAAGAACGTCTTCACGTGCGACGAATGATATGTGACGAACATAGCCAGTAGCCTTGTCGCACCGGCACTTTCTTATCACCACCTACGGTTCCTAACCTCTTGCTGATGGTTGCCGACTGCCATTCTAGTTGCACGAATCGCCGATATTTGGTACGGATGATACAATTCCTGAGAGGTAGACGGAGTTGTCATGGGAAAAAACTTGATTATCGTTGAGTCGCCGACGAAGGCGAGGACGATTACGAAATATCTGGGGCGGGGCTATACCGTCATGGCATCGGTGGGACATGTCAAGGATCTTCCGACCAGCAAATTGGGTGTGGATCTCGAGAACGATTTCGAACCACAGTACGTCACCATCAAAGGCAAGTCCAGGGTGTTGGCCGAGATCAAGAAGAAGGCCGAGGAAGCCGACAAGGTCTTTCTGGCGCCGGATCCTGATCGTGAAGGGGAGGCGATCGCTTGGCACATCGAGCAAGAGCTGCTCGGAAAATCGAAGAAGAAAAAGAAAGATGGGAAGATCTTCCGGGTCCTCTTCAACGAAATCACGGAATCAGCCATCAAGCGCGCGCTTCAGTCGCCGGGCGAGATCGATATGAAACTGGTGAATGCCCAGCAGGCCCGCCGCGTGTTGGATCGCATCGTCGGGTATCAAGGCAGTCAGTTGCTCTGGAACAAGGTCCGGCGTGGGCTCAGCATGGGGCGGGTGCAGTCGGTGGCCATGCGGTTGATTTGCGAGCGTGAGGCGGAGCGGGACGCGTTCCGAACCGAAGAGTACTGGTCGATCACCGCGCTGCTGACGGGAACCAATCCTCCGGCATTCGAGGCGAAGCTCCACAGTATCAATGGCGAAGAGGCTTCGATTGAAAACTCCGAGCAAGCCGGCCGCATCGTCGGCGAGATTCAAGGGAAGACCTTTGTCGTACAATCGATCGAGCGCCGAGAAAAGAAGCGCAACCCCGTCGCCCCGTTCATTACGAGTCGGTTGCAACAGGACGCTTCACGAAAGCTGCACTTCTCGCCGAAGAAAACGATGACGCTGGCACAGCAGTTGTATGAAGGGATCGAAATCGGCGCCGAAGGGGCGACCGGTTTGATCACCTATATGAGAACCGATTCCCCGCGCATTTCCAATGAGGCGATGGCCGACGCGCGCGAGGTGATCCAGTCTCGATTTGGGGCGGACTATCTCCCTGCCACGGCGAATGTCTACAAGACCTCAAAGGCGGCCCAGGAAGCGCATGAAGCAATCAGGCCGACCTCAGCAGGACGCGATCCGGAATCGGTCCGCCAGTACTTGGATCACGATCAGTACAATCTTTATAAGCTGATCTGGAATCGGTTCATCGCATCGCAGATGGTGCCGGCCATTTTGGACGTTACCCGTATCGATTCGGCACCGGTTGGAACCAAAGAAAACTATCTCTTCCGTTCCACTGGAACTGTGGTGAAGTTCCCCGGTCATACGATTGTCTACATGGAGGGAGTCGACAAGGAAGCATTGTCGCAGAAGCCGAAGGCCGATCAGGAAGCCGACGACGATGAACGTCAGCTACCGGCCCTATCCGAAGGGGAACGGCTGCGGCTGGTCGAGCAGGAAGGGCAGACGGTCCTGGGCATGTTGTCAAAGCAACATTTCACCCAGCCGCCGCCTCGGTATAACGAAGCGCTCTTGATCAAAGAACTGGAGGAAAAAGGCATCGGGCGACCGTCGACTTATGCCGCCATTATCTCCACGATCCAGGATCGCAAGTACGTGGAAAAAACCGAAGGACGCTTGGTCCCGACGGAGACCGGGAAAACAGTGAACGATTTCTTGCTGAAGGGATTCCCCGAACTCATCAACGTCGACTTCACCTCACAGCTCGAAGAACAACTGGATGAGGTTGAAGAGGGGAACAAGCAGTGGGTCGCGGCGGTGCGGGATTTTTACATGCCGTTCACGCGGGAAATGGAGCGAGCCAAGGCGATTCCCGGTCCCAAAGATATTGTCGAACCGCCGACCGACATTCCGTGCGAGAAGTGCGGACGGATGATGGAGATCAAATGGGGCCGTAATGGGAAGTTTCTCGCCTGTCCGGCGTACAAGGACGATCCGCCCTGCAAGAACACGCAAAACTTTGAAAAGCTTCCAGACGGCACCATCAAAATCGTGCCTAAACAGGAGCTGACCACCGATCAGGTTTGTGACAAATGCGGAAGTCCCATGGTGGTGAAGACCGGACGTTTCGGCAAGTTCATCGCCTGTTCAGGCTATCCGCAGTGTAAGACGACCAAGCCGCTGGCGCTCGGCGTCAAATGTCCGCAACCTGATTGCGGTGGTGACCTCGTGCAGAAGCGGACGCGCAAAGGCCGCTCATTTTTCGCGTGCAGCAATTATCCCAAGTGTGAATTTGCTCTCTGGGATCGACCCGTGCCCAAAGCTTGCCCGACATGCCAGGCTCCGTTCCTGATCGAGAAAGTCAGCAAGCAAGACGGTCGGAGCGTCCAATGCCGCAATCAAGATTGCGGCTACCGCGAAGCAGGGTAACACTCATGGAGTTTTCAGCTCACCTTCTGCATGGTCATTAAGCACCCATCCAGCTTCGCGTGAATCCTGTCTCCCATAGTGCCACCCTTTCTCTTGTTAACATGTGTATACTGCTCTATGCTCTGCCGTCTCGTTGAGTCACCGGTGACCTCCATGCCCATGTCTGGCTTATGAAGCACATGAGCTGGGTGGGTACAGTGTTGCTGCTTTTGGCAGGACTGGTCTGGTTGTCGCCAGTTGCGGCGGAGGAGGCAGCCTCTACTTGGGTTGGGAAACAAACTGTCGGCGTAGTCGTCGGCGGAATGCTGTCGGTTCGACTGGTGGATTCGCAATCATCCAAGTTGAATGGGGTGGCCGTCCATCCCTCGTGGCAGGTCGTGTTGACTGACCCGATCGGCGAGAGGTGGTGGCGTGGCTCAGTCGCCTTGGGGGTTGAAGCGGCGTTCTTAGGGATTACGGAACCGACCAGTGTGTATGGCGTGGGAATCACGCCGAAGGTGGTCTATACGCTTGCCTCGTTCGGTCGGCTGAAGCCCTACCTCGAAGGCGGCGGTGGTCCGATCTGGACGAATTTCGACGGCCGCATTCCGGAGCAGGGATCGAATTTCAATTTTCTGGTCTGGGGCGGCGCAGGCACGACGTATGATTTGACTGTACGAGGGGCGCTGAACGCCGGACTCCGCTTGAGCCACATTTCCAACGTCGATACTGGTAGTCCGAACCGTGGGCTCAATTACCTGCTGCCGTTTGTCGGAATCTCCGCGAAACTGTTCTAGCGGTTAGCCTAGGAGGGTTTTGCGTCGCGCTTAGTCCTACTCTCCGACTTCTCTGCTATTACATTGTTCGTCTCACTGGACAAAAATCATTTTTGAACCGGATATTTGTCCAAGCCCAACTAGGGTTATTCCGAGCCTTCCTTTCTCATCGAAACGTTTTACTGTGTTAAATAAAGCTGAGCTATGCAATGAGCGAACATTCTACCGGGAACGAAGACGTGGAAGACAACGGCGAACGTGATAGTCGAGGCTGGTATTTGATCCGCACCAGGGACTTTGGGTTGCTCTGGTGGGGACAGATGATCTCTCAAATTGGAGAAGGTCTCAATAAAGTCGCTCTACTTTGGTTCGTGTATACCCTCACCGGTTCGGCCCTTAAAATGACGGTTGTCGGATTGCTCCAAACCGTTCCACCTTTGCTGTTCGGTCCCATGATCGGGGTGTTTCTTGATCGCCTGCCGAAGAAGATCGTGATGGTCTGGGTGGACTTGATCCGTACCGTCATGACCTTTCTCATCCCGGCTTTATTTGCTCTCTACCTCCTCTCCCTTGAAGGCCTGTATGTCTTGATCTTCTTGACATCAATCGTTTCAACCATCTTTGGGCCGGCCTTGGTGTCGGCTGTCCCGCGCTTGGTCCGTCCGACTGAATTGGTGACGGCAAATGCCTTGATCCAAGGCACGAATAACATTGGGTTATTACTAGGACCGGCAATCGGCGGCGTGCTCATCGCGATGATGGGGGTGGAGAATGTGCTGTATGTGAATTCGGCCACCTTCCTCGTATCGGCCCTTTGTCTCATCCCCATGCGGTTTCATGAAACGCTCAAGATCGGCAAAGAGGCCGGAAACATTTCCGCCTCCGTATTTGATGATTTGAAAGTAGGATTTCGATTTGTTTTCGGTACGCACTCTACAGTTTTTCTTCTGGTCATTATCTCGGCCTTGTACAACCTGGGCGTGAGCGCCTTTGTTTTCATTCTGCCGGTGTACGCGAAAGAGTTTCTCCAGGTCGGTCCGGTTCAACTGGGCTGGCTCTGGTCCGGCCTCGGGGTCGGCATGCTGGCGGTATCCACTTGGCTCGCCTGGAGGCACCAGGGAGATCTGCATAGCCGCTTGCGGCTCATCGTCCGTGGGATGACGGTGGGAGGACTGGCGGTCTGCAGTCTCAGCCTGCTCGAAACACCGCTGGTCGCTGCCGCAGTGATCGTTGTTGTCGGTGGCAGCACGGCGGTCATGAATCCCGTCGTGTGGGCGTTGCTGCAGGAGGCCACCCCGGAACACCTCATGGGACGCGTGCTCACGATGTTCAGCACGGGATCGATGGCCGCCGCCATGGCCGGCATGACCGGCTTTGGGTGGATTACAGACGCCGTCGGCCCGGCGCAAAGCTTTATCGGACTTGGTCTGGTTCTGTTACTGACGGCAGCCGTCGCGATCCGGTTTATGCGTCAAGCGGTCATGGCTCAACGGGTTGCGGCCTAGACCTCGCGTCAGATTGCCGGCTGTCCAATCATTCTGCCTGTCGTTACGCTTTTCTTGTCGGCCCCATTCCGATATCCTGGTAAGCTGAGGTCACGTATGCGGGAAACGATCGGCATACGCATCCTGTCAGGGCGGTTCCTCACGATGGATCAGCACGATGGATCAGGAGGAGGAAAGGTCTCGTATGGCGGAACGTCCAATCTTCCATCGCAGACAATGGCTCCTCACGCGCGATTTCAGCTTGGTGTGGTGGAGCCAGGTGCTGTCGCAAGTGGCCGACGGTGTCAGCAAGCTGGCTCTCTTGTGGTTTGTCTATTCCATCACCGGTTCGGCGCTGAAGACCACGGTCATCGGCCTTTTGCAAACATTGCCCCCAATTGTCCTCGGACCCGTGATCGGCGTGGTGGTCGATCGATTGCCCAAGAAGGCCATCCTGATCTGCAGCGACCTGGCTAGGGCCCTATTGATCGGCTTGATCCCCTGCTGGGTCTCCGTAGAAGCGTTTACCGTCCAATCGCTCTACGTGCTGACGTTTCTCTACGGGATTGCAACCGCCATGTTTGTCCCGACGCTGTCCTCGTCGGTGCCGCTCATGGTGAAGAAGGAACAGTTGACCGCCGCCAATGCCCTCCTCCAAGGCACAACGAGCCTCGGCATCATCATCGGCCCGGTCATCAGCGGACTGGGGATTGCCTTTTCCGGTTCACAGGACGTGCTCTGTATCAATGCGGTGACCTACCTGGCGGCTGCGGCATTCTTGTTCCCCCTCCGCCTATCGGCCGGGATGACGACGGCTCCACCGGAAAGCCGACGGACGACGGCGATTGAGGATTTGTTCGACGGTATTCGCTATACGTTGATATCTCGGCGCACGATCCTGGCGTTGATCATGTTGGCCTCGCTCTATACGTTCGGCAGCGGAGCCTTTACCACGCTATTTCCCGTGTTCGGAAAGAGGCTCCTTTCACTCGGTCCGGTAGAGGTGGGATATCTTTGGTCCTGGCTCGGCGTGGGCCTGCTGCTCGTATCGCTCTGTCTCGTGCGACTCTCCAAATGGGATCTTCGACGCCGGGTATCAGTCATCGTGTTCTCGAGCGCCGTCGGAGGGTTGGCTTTGTGGGGGCTGGTCTGGGCTTCAAATATCACGGTGGCGACCCTGCTCGTCATGTTAATCGGAATGGGATTGGGGACGTGGACACCGATTGCCTGGGGGATTATCCAAGAAATCTCGCCTGCTCACATGGTGGGGCGGGTTATGGCGATCTATACGGCTATTGCCACGGCCACATCAATGGCCGGCATGACCTTCTTCGGGTGGCTCATCGAAGTTTCCAGTGAGTCCGCGAGCCTGATCGGCATCGGTGCAGTCCTGCTCGCCCTCGCAATATCCAGCCTGTGGTTCCGGCGACGTGTCGCGGGAGAACACCTTTCAGTCGGATAGAAAATCCTTCCTCCAGCCCATTCCCTCAGTCTCAGGAATTCAGGATTCGAAAGCCGCGCCGAAGCCTGCCGGATGGACAGTTCGAAGTGCTGAAAAGGCCTGCCCTCGAATCTGCAAATCTTTGAGCTGACGTAGCGACGAAAAATTGGCCTGTTGGATCGAGATCAATCGGATTCAAAACCGGTAGGCAGGAAGCGGACGGGTGCGCCATGCGAAAAGCGTTGTGGGGGACAAGTCTGATAGGATGCGCCGGCGATGAGCCATCCCCCGGCCACGACGGCGCCGCGCCAAGCCGCAGTCCTCTTCATTCTCGTCACTGTCCTGCTCGACATGTTGTCGTTCGGCATCATCATTCCGATGTTGCCGAAACTCGTCGAGGAATTTTTCTTTGGTAATACGGCGCAGGCGGCCGTGCTTTATGGATTGATGGGGACGGCCGGGGCGTTCATGCAGTTTTTCTGTTCGCCGATCCAGGGCGCGCTGTCCGATCGGTTCGGTCGGCGTCCGGTCGTGCTGTTGTCCAACCTGGGCTTGGGCCTCGACTACATCGTGATGGCGCTCGCGCCGAACGTGGCGTGGCTTGTGGCAGGCCGCGTCATCTCCGGGATGGCCTCATCCAGCTCCAGCACTGCCGGAGCCTACATCGCCGACGTAACGCCGCCGGAGCAGCGGGCGGCGTCGTTCGGTAAGATCGGCATGGTCTTCGGGCTCGGTTTCATCTTCGGTCCCGCCTTGGGTGGCTGGCTCGGCGCCATCGATCCTCGACTGCCGTTCTGGGGTGCGGCGGCACTCAGTCTCATGAACGCCTGTTACGGATTCTTCGTGCTCCCCGAATCCCTGCCGCCTGACAAACGGATGCCTTTCACGTGGACCAGGGCCAATCCGGTCGGTTCGCTCAAGCTGTTGCGCTCACACCGTGAACTCTTCGGCCTCGCGACGGTTGCGTTCCTTGGCTATCTCGCCCATACCGTGCTTCCAAGCCTGTCGGTTCTGTATATGGGCTATCGCTATGGATGGGGAACGGCCAGCGTGGGCCTGATGATGGCGGGCGTTGGTCTTTCCGCGACGATCGTGCAGGGCGGACTGATCCGTCCCATCACCAATCAGTTCGGCGAACGGAGGACGGTCCTAATCGGGTTACTGTGCGGGGCGGTCGGTTTTTCCGTCTACGGCACCGCCTGGGAGGGCTGGATCTTCTGCCTCGGCATTCCCGTGATGGCCTTCTGGGGACTCGCCGGTCCGGCGACGCAATCGCTCATGACACGCCGGGTCAGCAGTACGGAACAGGGCCAGCTCCAGGGCGCCATCGCCGGCATCAACGGCGTGACCGGCCTGATCGGACCGACCCTCTTCACGCAGACCTTCGCCTACTTCATCCGATCGGATTCTGCCTTCAGTCCGCCCCTCAAACTGCCCGGTGCACCGTTCATCCTCGCCTCGCTCCTGCTCCTCGGCGCCGCCGTGATCGCGTGGCGGACGACGAAAGCCGGCGGACTATAATAAGCTGCATGCGCAGTTCCCTCGGTAAGGTGCGCGTGATGTGTGCGACGATTGAAAAAGACTCCCGACGCCTTATGCCGACACTTATTCTGATGACGATCTATCGGCCGGATTCGAAGCTGTGGACGAACTGGCGCAAAAGAAAAGGGAGGCGGTCATGAAGTCCTGCCCGTTCTGCAAAGCCCCGGTGAAGCGAAAAACGATTGAACATGTTCATCGGTGGGGGAAACGTCTGTTTCTGTTTAAGAACGTGCAGGCTGAGGTGTGCAGTCAGTGTGGGGAGACATTTTTAAAGCCTGCGGTCCTTCGACTCATGGATCGGTGTACTGCGACGGGAAAGGTCGGGCGAGCGCGGGTGAGTATTCCCGTGATTAGCTTGCCGGACAAAGTCAGCGCGTAGCGGCGGTTCGTTGCGGAAACACAGTTGTGATCCTTGCTCTAAACTCTCATCATGCGCTATGCAATCGTGATTGAAAAAGCCGCCTCGAACTACGCAGCCTATGTACCGGACCTGCCCGGGTGTGTAGCTACCGGTGAGACGATCCAGGAAACTGAAACGAGGATTCGCGAAGCGATAGGATTCCACCCGGAGGGTCTTCGCGCCGATAGTCTGCCCATCCCCCCACCCAGCAGCCAAGTGGAATATGTTGAGGTCTCTGTGTAACAGACTTCACGAACATTCTACGCACGGTTGCAAAACGATCAATCCATGCGCGTAGCAAGGGGGTAGCCGGTCTGACGAAGATCGTAAGTTCAGCCGCGCGTCACGGATCTCTTCCGCTGGCGCATCGACCTCTTCAGTATGACACACTCATCGATGCTCGCTCGACTTGGTGCTATGGTTCGCCTGACCCTCAAGGTTCGTCGGACCGGCGTGACTTGGTTCTTGCACTCCGCAGGACATTACTCATGCCTAACAGTATTGTCTCGACATACACGATTCAAGATCTGTCCCCAAATTGTGCTTCAGCCATTCCTCAGAAAAAGGCAGGAAGGAGTTCAAACAATGCCCGAACGTCTGGGCTTGGAAAGGATAGGGAAAAACCAGCCTGTCCTCTTAATTAATGTCGGATTTAGCTCCATCATACTGAGGTTCTGCGCCTGGCCGCGCATTGAACAGTCTTTTAGCTTCATTCATTGCCTCGAGTTCTGAAATTATTTTGCTCAGCATTCGGCGCGTCTTTCCGTTTCCATCCGCCATCAGATTCTTTTCTACCATTCCTCTCTGGCTTTCTCTGCGTTTAATAATCTTTTCTTTCGCTTCGCATAATTCGATGGTCAGATCGGACAACGGTTCCAACACTGCTTTATCGAGAATTCGAATCGAATGATACAACGGGTTTAGACTTGGGCTCTTGTTGGACGTAGGGTTATAGTCGTTTATCTTGTCATGAATACGGTCGCGCATCTCTGAAAAATACCGCTTTGCTTTATGCTCGAGCCATACCCGAAGAACGAGCCGGTCAATTTCAAAGTTGGACTTCTGCGCTTCTTGCTCTTCTATCAGACTCAGCTTGATCATGCCTTCCTTGCATGATCTTCCCCCGATTTTGTGGACACCGGGTTACGCGACAGCCGCCTTTGCTTCGAACTCGGCGGGGGACTGATAGCCAAGGGTCGAGTGGCGTCGCTGCCGATTATAAAATACTTCGAGGT
>Ga0134128_10002485_pt1 | contig 22811 bp, 11 predicted proteins | sample KB31754_FD_96462 | JGI IMG/M metagenome (GOLD analysis project Ga0134128, IMG submission 96462) | Terrestrial soil microbial communities with excess Nitrogen fertilizer from Kellogg Biological Station, Michigan, USA - KB3-175-4 | ecosystem: Environmental > Terrestrial > Soil > Unclassified ... | reverse complement strand
GCGGACGCCAGGATAAAAATCGCTTCGAGGCGCCATGTCTTTATCAAGTTCACCGATGGTCTTCATCCGGAGCGTCGCGAGATCGATGGAGAACAGCACGGACTTGTTCCCTTCGGGACGAAGGCCAAAGAGCGTTTTGCCGTTCTTGGCAAAGACCAGATAGTCTGTCGGAATCTTCCCTAAATGCCGAAGGTTCTTGCCATCGGGCGTGATCACGTCCCATCCATCGCGATCGTCTTCAAAAGCGATGCCGTTCCCCGCCGGAGACCAGTCCGGAAGCTTGGCGGCGACCCCTTTCCGGATCGACACCGGCTTTTCCGTGCTCCCAATTTTTGCGATAACGAGTGATGTCGACGACCCGTTTACGGCAAGATAAACAAAGCGATTGGTCTTTGGAGACCAGGAGCCGCTATATTCGGCATCGTTGCCGGAATCGTCGAGCGGCTGGGGCGCTCCGCCCGACAGCGACATGATCCAGTTGCGGATTCGGCCTTCTCCGGATTGCCGCGTAAAGACGATTCTCTGCCCGTCGGGCGAAAGAGATGGGTTTGCGAGCAGAAGCGTCTGACTGGCTCCAAAATCCTTCTGGGTGACGAGCGGCCTTTCCGTGCCATCATGGGCCTTCATCCAGATTTCCGGTGGGCCGTTTCTGTCAGTGACGTAAGCCAGTTCCGCGTTTTTTCCGGACCACGAAGGCATACTCTCGTTACGATCTGTCGCAATCAACTTACTCGCTGTTGCGCCGGTAAGCGAAACCGAGACTATATTCAAATCATTCGAGACCGCCGAGTAAATAATGCTCTCGCCATCGGGCGAAACCGCCACGTCGTTCTCCGAAGACGTGCCTCCGGTGATTTGATACGCGCGCTTCGACATGGTATCGGCAATCCAGAGATGTCCTTCGTGTTGGCCGCCGCGGAAGTCCATCGACAGCGCGATATGGCGGCTGTCGGGCATCCACGAGAAATCTCGCGTGAATCGCTGATCCGGCAGAGCTTCTAATGTATGTCGCGGAGTCTGCCGGCTTGGCGGGTACGGTAGCAGCCAGGCTTCTTCCTTGCGTCCATCCGGACTACGTATCAAAAGGAGATGTTTACCGTCGGGCGAGAATTTCAAACGGGGGTGACTGTAGAAACGATTGCTCGCAAATGGGTCCGGCTCATATTGCCGCAACGGCGAGCCTAGAGGCGATGAGATCAGAACTGTAGCCTTCGCCCCGTTGAGCCGCCCAAAAACCGATACGGCCAGAGCCTGATTGTCCGGGGAAATGTCTAAGGAAGCATTCGGGTATCTCGGGATTTCAATAATCCGCTCGGGTTCGCCGCCGACGACAGCCACCGAATATAGGGCGGCTCCGTCGCCGTCTGAAGCGTCGTTTGCCGGTCCCACGAAGAAGATGCGATTGTTATCGCGAGACCAACGCACCGGGCGCGCCCAACCAAGGCCGGCATCGAGCGTCGTGGCGAGCGGTGAGTTGCGGTAGCGGACAAGGATACGTGGTATGCCCTGCACCATGCCTGTGTAGGCCACGGCCTTTCCGTCCGGCGACCAAACAGGAGCGTATTGGCCTTCGGGACGCATGGAGAACGGAGCGTATCGATCGTTCGTCAGGTTCTGCCCAGCATCGCGGCTAAACAGAATCACGATAACCGCCGCAAGCAATATCCACGGCAGAATAGCGGCCACGGCTAGCATGCGCGAGCGTTTGATTGCGCTGCCGCCGGCCGGCGCCGGTAGGGCGGCCGACACGTAGGCGTCCGATAAATGATCGCGGACGGCCCGCAGCTCGCTGTAGAGATCGCGCGTGGAGTCGTAACGCTGTGGAGGGTCTTTCGCCAGACATCGATCGACAATCCAAAGCAGAGGAGCAGGCAGTTTCGCGTCGATCGGCGGCGGCTCGTCTCGCACGATAGCGGCGAGAGTTTCGATTGTGCTGGCTCTTTCGAACGGAGGCTTGCCCGACGTGAGCTCATAAACGATGAGTCCGAATGAGAACTGGTCGGAACGATAATCCACCGCCTCACCGCGCGCCTGCTCCGGACTCATATAGGTCGCAGTGCCCAGAATCGTGCCGGGAGCGGTGCGGTGAACGGTTAACGTACTATCGTCGGCTCTCAACGGACCACGCGGCTGGTCTACCCAACGCGCGATTCCGAAATCCAAAATCTTCACGCGGCCATCTGCGGTCAGCATAATGTTTTCGGGCTTCAGGTCGCGATGCGCGATGCCGAGCGCATGCGCCGCCGCGAGTCCGTCGGCGATCTGAACCGCGATATCCAGTAATTTTCGAACCGGAACAGGGCCGCGCTTCACCAGCGAGCGCAGCGATTCGCCGTCGATGAGTTCGCTGACCATGTAATCGACGCCGTCGACCGCGCCGAAATCGAAAATGGAAACGATGTTCGGATGGTTCAGGGCCGCGATCGCCTTGGCCTCAATCGCAAAGCGGGCACGGCCATCTGCCTGGCTCGAAAGATCCTCGCGAAGGACCTTCACCGCGACTTCGCGGCCCAGGCGCGGGTCGCGAGCACGATAGACTTCGCCCATTCCGCCGGCGCCCAGCGGCGCGAGTATCTCGTAAGGCCCCAAACGGCTGTTGACGCGAAGATTCACGAGCACCTCTCCACGAGCCGGGCATGTCCGGTCCCTATACGAGATGCGGAGCGCCGTCGTTCGTTCGATACAGAGCTGGACGTTTGGATGCGATGTAGTGTATCAAGGCGTCCGGGGTTTTCGCCAGATACAGGACGTCCGCCTCTGTCAAGCTGTAGAGGAGCATGCGCATCGTCTTCACAACCTTTGGTTCGCTGGGCGACCTGCATCCTTATCTGGCGATCGCTATCGAGATGAAACGACGCGGTTACGATGCGGTAATTGCGTCGACCAATCTCTATCGCGAAAAAGTGGAGAGCGAAGGCATCCAATTCGCCTCCGTCCGTCCGGATCTGGAGAATTTCGGGGATAGGTCCGAAATGGTTGCGAAGGTGATGCATGCCCACCGCGGGCCGGAGTTTCTGTTTCGCGAGATGCTGATGCCTGCCCTGCGTGATTCGCTTGAAGATGTGATGGCGGCGGCAGAGGGCGCCGATCTACTGGTGAGCCACATCGCCATGTTCGCGACGCCCATTGTCGCGGAGTTGTTGAAGAAACGCTGGATCTCGATTGCGTTGCAACCGGCCATCTTCTTTTCAGCGACAGATCCGCCTTATTTTCCGCAGTTTGGGTCTCTTCCCCGGTTATCGCCCGTAATTGCGCGCGCCATCTTCTGCATGCTGCGCGGCATCACGGCGCGGTGGTTGCGGCCAGTTCAAGTTATACGCAGGGAGTTGGGCCTGCTGCCCTCGCGATCTCCCGTCTTTGGCGATCAGTTCTCGCCCTGGGGCACGCTCGCCTGTTTCTCGCCATTGCTGGCCGCTCCGCAGCCGGACTGGCCGGCCAACGTGACGGTCACGGGCTTTGCCATTTACGACAAGCTGAATGCGGACGCCGGAGGCCTCGCTCCGGAGATCGAGGGATTTCTGAATGCCGGTGAGCCGCCCGTCATTTTTACGCTTGGCTCTTCAGCGGTTTTCGATCCGCGAACGTTTTACGAGAATAGCGCCGCGGCGGTCCGGCGACTGGGACGCCGGGCGATTCTATTAGCCGGATTGGATTACGAAACCCGAATTGGCATCCGCTCCGACGAGCAGATTCTTATCGCCGAATACGCGCCCTACTCGCAACTATTTCCACGCGGAGCCGCGACAGCTCACTCCGGCGGCGCCGGCACTACCGCCCAGGCCATGCTGTCCGGCCGGCCGACCCTCGTGATGCCATATAGCCATGACCAACCGGACAACGGAATGCGTATCATGCGGCTCGGCATGGGCGACATGATCAGCCGCCGCAAGTATACGGTCGATGAGGTTGCCGGCCGCCTGCAGCGGTTGCTTTCGGATGCGTCACTACAAACGCGGGCCAGGGAAGTTGGGGAACGGGTACGGACGGAACGGGGCGCCGCCGCTGCCGCGGATGCGCTCGAAAAATGCCTTCAGATGAGATGAAATGCGTTTACAGTAGGTGAAAATTGACTTCCACCGTCACCCGCACATTCACCGGCTTGTCTTCTTTCGTCGCGGGTTTGAAACGCCACTGTTCCACCGCTTCCACGGCTTTTTTGTCCTGGACCTCGCCAAGTCCTGACAATACCTTCGGCGCTTTCGGCATGCCCTCCGACGTTACGATCATCTGAATCTTCACCACGCCACTGACGAATGCTTGCTCTGAGTGTCCGCTGAATTCCGGCTCCACGACGTGTACGAGCTTGGGAGGCTTCACGTCGCCGCCAATCTCGTAAATCGGGTCGCCTTGCTTCTTTTCCCCGGTTTTGTTCGCATCGGTTTTGGTCACATCGCGAGCCGCCGAAACCGCGATAAACGTCGATACGAGAACAACCGTCGTGAGAGTGAGCAGGACTCTCCTCAGACACACAACCACCTCCTGGAGCAGAAACTCAATTGTGATTCAGGACGGACACGCAGGCTGTCCTGTTTACAACGTACATTGTAAAGTTTTGTTGCCAGTTCATGTCAATCGCAGCGGCTATTTGGCGCCCTCGCCTTTTTCCTCGCGATTTGAAGTCCACTTGGCATGCTCTTGCGAAACCAAGCCCTCGACCCGTTCGGCCAGCAGCACCTTCCGGTCAGATGCCGTGCTGTATGGTCCCGCCGTTGATAGATACAGGTACTTTTCATGCTTCAGCGCTTCGCACGTGGAGCGATAAAGAATCCAGTTCGTCTGATACTGGTTCAACTGCTGCACTGCTTCCACTACGGCAATGCTGGCAGTCAGCGACGCCAGTACGCGCGCATCGTGAATGCCGAATGTGGTTAGCAGCGGCACCAGGGCCGCAATCACTATCGTCCAGAGTTTTAGAATTTTGAACGTTTGTTGGCTATAGCGGCTCTTGCGGTCGTACCAGCCAATTTCATCTTCTAATCGAGCGAAGGCGGGCAGTTCGGCGGCATCGGTCATATCTGGACAAGATACCTGAGATTGGGATGTCCAGAAAGGGAATTCGTTCGTGAGAGCACATTCCCGCAGCAGGGGATTCAACTATAATCCATGGATCACGAGTTGCGGAGGCCAGCGAATGCCGGGTATCTTCATCAGCTATCGTCGCGAAGACACAGCCGGTCATGCCGGCCGTCTTTACGATCAGCTTTGCGCGCATTTCGGAGAAGAGCAGGTCTTCATGGATGTGAGCGCGATCCAGCCGGGTGAGGATTTCGCCAAAGTCATTGAAAATAGGGTCCACGCCTGCGACGCCGCCGTGGTGTTGATGGGCCGGAACTGGGTGACCAAGCGTCTGACCGAGCCCGGCGACTTCGTGTTCCTCGAAATCAGCCTGGCATTACAGAGGAATATCCGTGTTGTTCCTGTGCTGGTGGAAGATGCGCGGATGCCGGCTGTTGCGGACTTGCCCGGGCCGCTCGCCCCTCTGGCGCGGCGACAGGCGATCGAGTTAACCGACTCCGCTTTCCACGAGGACGTGCAAAGGCTGATCCGCGCGCTAGATCCCTCCTCTTTTCACGATGAGCCGGAGCCGGAGGAACCGCGGACGCGATCCAAGTCATCGCCTCTCCCGAAGAATGAACGAAGCCAACGGCGCATTTGGGCTGCCGTAATGACGATTGCTGTCGTGATGCTCGCCGGATTCGCGTTTTGGTTCACTCGCGGGAAGAGCCGCGTCTCATCGAATTCTGCCGCGGAGCCGCCCGCGCTCGTGAAAGCAATTGAGTACGGGCGCATGGATGAGGTACACGCTCTAGTCGCGAAACATGCCAACGTGAATGCCGCCGCATCCGACGGAACCACGCCGTTGATGCGGGCGGCGGAAGGCTCCGCTTATCTTCAAAACAACGCCCCTGCCGTTGATCTGTTGCTGAAAAGCGGTGCTCATGTGGATGCGGAGGATTCACGAGGACGCACAGCCCTTTTCCGGTCCGCCGGGGAAGGCAAGGTCGATGTCACGCGCCTGCTGCTCACGCATAAGGCCGATCCGAACCACAAGGCAAATGACGGCTCCACTCCATTGCTTACGGCGGTCACGTATGGACGGCTGCCCGTCGTCCAGGCGCTGCTAGGCGCTGGAGCAGATGTGGATCTTGCCGATTCCCAAGGCAGCACGCCGCTCGCGCTTGCCTGCGAAGGCAATGTTTACGCGCCGAACAACGTGCCGCTGGTCCAGGCGCTGCTCGATAAAGGCGCCCATGTCGATACTGAGGATTCTCGGGGGCGCACTCCCTTGCATCGCGCTGCACAAGAAGGAAAAGTTGGAGCGATGCAACTCCTCTTGGATAGGAAAGCAAAGATCAATGCACAATCCAGCGATGGCTCAACTCCTTTGCTGGGCGCGGTCACCTATGGCCGAGTGGCGGCCGTCAACCTGCTGCTCCATCGCGGCGCTGATGTCGACCTTGCGGATGCGCAAGGGAGCACTCCCCTGATGATTGCAGCCGAAGGCACGGCTTACCTGCCGAATAACGCGCCCACGATTGCGATCTTAATTGGAGCCCATGCAAACGTGAATGCGCAGGATTCGCGCGGCCGCACGCCGATCTACCGGGCCGCGCTGGAGGGAAGGACCGAGGCCATTCACGCGCTCCTCGACAACAAGGCGGACCCGAATCTACAAGCGTTCGACAACAGCACGCCACTGCTCGAAGCTGTAACTTACAGCCACTTCCCCGCGGCCACCCTGTTGCTGGACCATGGCGCTAAAGTGGACTTGGCCGACGCAAGCGGAAGAACCCCTCTGATGCAAGCTGCCGAAACCACCCCTTTCAGCGATTCCCTTCGTGATTTCATGAAACTCCTCCTGAAACACGGAGCCCAGACGAGTCTGGCCGACAATCGCGGCCGGACCGCACTGTCGCGAGCCACGGAGAGCAAGAATGCCGAAGCCGTCGGCCTGCTGACAAATAAGTAGCTTATCGAAAATCAACGGCCCCGATCCCGCAACTGTATTCTCCGTAACAAAAGCTAAGTATGTCTATCGATAAACTTGTGTTTACGCTTGACAGAAATACTACTATGTCCATAGACTAAATCTACATTGTTAATTCAGGAGCCAACATCAAATATGCATGCCCGCCAAACTTCCCGTAGCTATATTTTGCGGAAGCTCGGCCGGTGCTGCGCTGCAATTGCAACTGTTGTGGTGTCCGCAGGCTTGGCTTGGGGTCAAGCGGAAGGGTCGATTTCCGGGATTATCGCCGACGCAACCGGGGCGCCCATTGCGGGTGTTTCAGTGACAGTGAAGAACACCGAAACGGGCGCTACGCGCAAACTTGTGACTGATGGCGGCGGTCGATATAACGCGCCATCGCTCGCGATCGGCAGCTACGAAATCGCCGCCGAGAAAACGGGCTTCACGTCTGAGGTGAAGACCGGCATCGGTCTTGTCGTCGGACAACAGGCCGTGGTGAATTTGACCCTCAACGTGGGGGGACTCCAGCAGAGCGTGACCGTCGAGGAGCACCCCGATGTGGTGAGCGTATCGACGGAGCAGACCTCGGGACTTGTCGGCGAGCGCCAGGTAAAACAACTGCCGCTTAACGGGCGCAGCTATGACGAGTTAATCGCCCTGAATCCGGGCATTGTGAATTACACATCCGAACGTTCAGGCGGCATTGGAACATCGAACTCAGCGGTCGGCAACATGTTCGCAGTATCCGGTAGAAAGCCGCAGGAGAATCTATTTCTCCTGAACGGGATCGAATACACAAGCGCTTCCGAGATCAACCTGACGCCGGGCGGCGCGAGCGGCCAACTGCTTGGCGTCGATGCGGTCCGCGAGTTCAACGTTATTTCGGATACCTACGGCGCCCAGTACGGGAAACGTGCGGGAGCGCAGGTAAGCATTGTGACGGCCTCGGGATCCAACGAAGTGCACGGGAGCGTGTACGAGTTTCTGCGGAATAACGACCTGGATGCGCGCAATTTCTTCGATCAAGGGCCAGTTCCACAGTTCCAGCGCAACGAGTTCGGAGCCGCGCTCGGCGGTCCCATTCAAAAGAATAAGACGTTTCTATTTGGCAATTACGAAGGCTTTCGCCAGCATTTGGGATTGAGCGACGTGACGCTCGTGCCCGACAACAACGCGCGACTGGGCTATTTGCCCGATGCAAGCGGCAAGCTTGTACACGTCGGCGTGGCGCCCGGCGTGGGGAATCTGCTTTCTTTGTGGCCCGTGCAAAATGGTCCGGAGTTGGGCGGCGGAATCGCCGAAGCGTTCAGCCATCCACTGCAGAATATTCGAGAAGATTTTGGGACCGCGCGTCTGGATCACACGTTTTCCGATCGCGATTCGCTATTCGGTGTCTACACTATAGATGACAGCGAGGACAATACGCCTACTGTGAACCCGTTCAGCAGCATTTTCGAAGCTCTGCGGGAACAGGTCGTCAGTTTACAGGAAACACATGTATTTTCGGCCTCCGCTCTGAATACCGCACGTGCTGGTTTCTCACGCGGAGCCTATTTCTTTACGGGCGAAACATCTGTCGATGTGCCGGGCTGGATTGACGGCGCCCCTATCGGCGCCGTCGTCATCGGAGGCAGTACGGCTTCGAACGGAGCTACCCAGTTGAGCCCTGCCGGAACGAACGTCGGCAACAATCTTAGGGTTGTTCGAAACGTCTTCACATATGAGGACAACGTGGACATCACGCGGTCTATTCATCACTGGCAAGCAGGCGTTTGGCTGCAGCGAATGCAATCGAACGACATCATGGCGCAGGCCCAAAACGGACAAGCTACCTTTGGCAGCATCGCAGGATTATTGCAAGGGCAGGTGACAAATTTCACTGCTGTACCCACTCCAACGCCGTTGGGCTGGCGCTCTCTCGAAGGCGCGTTTTACGTGCAGGACACAATGAAATTGACGCCGAATCTGGAGCTGAGCCTCGGCTTTCGCGATGAATTTACGAACGGCTGGAACGAGGTTCACGGAAGGGCTTCGAACTACGACTTCATCAATGGGGTGATCCAGACCGATCCGTTTGTCGGGAATTCCGTTTTCAAAGTGAACAACGCGAAATTTCTGCCCGCGCCGCGCGTGGGCATCGCCTGGGCGCCATTCGGCCAGAACCGGACGGTGATTCGAGCGGGCTTCGGCACATTCTATTCGCTGCTTGATAACTTAAGCTACCGGCTCGATCAGAACGCGCCGTATAATACAACGCTCTCGCTAAAGAATGTAGGCCTTTCGAGCCTGCAGATCACACCCGGCGCTCCGTTGCCGGGCGGCGGCAAGATTTCACCTGGCGGCGTGCAGCCCGACATGCAAACTCCGACGGTGCAATCGTGGTCTCTGAAAATCGAACAGCGGCTGGACGCAGTGACGTCGCTAGGCGTGGCTTATATCGGTTCTCACGGATATCACCAGATTCTTTCCGTCGACGCAAATTTGCCGATTCCGACAATTTGCCCAGAGTCGCCATGCCCTGCGAGCCTCGGCGCCGGGACGATTTATTTTCCCTCCGGCGCGCCTCTCGCGAATCCGAAGCTTGCCAATACCACGAGTTGGTTCTCGACTGGAAATAGCTCGTATAATGCGCTCGAAATAGATGTAAACCGGCGATTCCAGCGCGGGCTGCAGTTCCGCGGAGCCTATACGTTCGGCAAGAGCCTCGATAATGGAGCCGCCATCAACAGCAGCGTCGGCAGTAATGCTCCCGGCTTCGTGATGTATCCGCCGAATCCGGGAATCGACTGGGGACTTTCGACGTATGATGTGCGCCATCTTGGCGTGATCAACGCGAGCTATGAACTGCCGGTCGGGGCGGGGAAGGCGATCTTGGGGAATACCAGCGGCTGGCGTCAAAAAGCGATTGGCGGCTGGATATTGAGCGGCATCGCCACCATGCAATCCGGCTTTCCGTTTACGCCAATTTTGGGCTTCAATCCCTCGAATGACGGCGATTCGCGCAATCCGGTGCGGCCGTCCTGGAATCCGGCATTTAACGGAAACGTGATTCTCGGCGGCCCGAACAAGTATTTCGATCCGACCGCGTTTGCCATACCGCCAAACGGCACATACGGGATCGTGGGGCGCGACACTCTGATCGGCCCGGGCCTCTCCGAGTTGGATTTATCGCTTGCGAAGGATACCTCCTTATCCGAGAGAACGAAACTTCAGTTCCGCGCCGAGTTCTTCAACATTCTGAACCATGCAAATTTTGGATCTCCAAATCCGGTGGTCTTTGCTCAGGGATCTTCAGCTCCGTTGAGCACGGCGGGCGTGATTAACTCGACGGCGACCACGTCGAGGCAAATTCAGTTCGGCCTGAAATTGCTCTGGTGATTGCCGGAGCTATGCCGTGCGTTTTCGGCGTACAGGTCGCTAACGCTTCCCGGCTCGGTTTCGAATATTTCGAATCGCGCGAGGGTCTACGGAGCGTACGCTGCTCAGATTCGGCGTGATCGCTGTACGCATTGGCGGGCGCGGCATGCCGCGCCCCTATAACAGACCACGAATTTCGTGTTGGTTATCGCTCCTATAAAGAATTCCATTGCGGCAGGCCATTGCCCGTTTCTGTAGCTTGCCCTATAGTGAGAACAGACTTCGTGCGCCGCGGAGCAACGACTCTACGGCGGCGATCGATACGGACCGCGTTCGCCTTCCGTCCCTTGCTCTAAGCTGAGCAGTTCCAGACAGATTATTTAGCGTCGCTTCCGCGCCACGTCTCCGCATGCGAGCGCTTCTCGAGAGTAGGGAAGAGGTGTATCTTGCATTCTGGCTTTTCGAAAACCGCGCACGGGCGCGTCTCACAGTCCTTTGCGCGGGTGTTTTCGTGCGAATAGCAAGCCGTTTGGCGGGCCGTCGCGAGATGTTGGCCTGACCATGCTGCCGCTGCTTGAACGCGCCACACCCGAAGGCGCAGTCTTCGCGCTTACACCTGGACGGATGGGAGATGGAGCATCGGCAGTTCTCGTTCAGATTCAATCGAAACGAGAATTGATTCCGCAGCGCCGTCCTCTACCCGGAGAGCAGTACCGCTTCCATTTCGACATGACGAAGTGCATCGGCTGTAAATGCTGTGTGGTCGCCTGCAACGAGCAGAATGGAAATCCGGGCGATCTGCACTGGCGGCGTGTCGGCGAGATTGAAGGCGGCCGCTATCCGGAAACACGCCGCTGGTATCTCTCAATGGGCTGTAATCATTGCCTGGAGCCCGCCTGCCTCATCGGATGCCCAGTTGAAGCCTATGTAAAGGATTCGCTGACAGGCGTGGTGAAACACGACGCCGACATCTGCATCGGCTGTCAATACTGTACCTGGAACTGCTCCTATGGCGTGCCACAGTACAACGCAGAGCGCGGCGTAGTCGGGAAATGCGATCTGTGCCACAACCGCCTACAGGATGGTGACACGCCGGCCTGTGCCGATGCATGCCCGCAAGGCGCAATCGCAATCGAGATCGTAAATATAGCGCAGTGGCGCACGGATCACGGCGCTGCCGATGCGCCCGGATTGCCTTCCTCGGCCGATAGCCTTTCGACAACGCGTGTCACGCTTCCCGCGGACATGCCTGTCGATATCGATCGCGTGGATCGGCGGCAGTTCCGGCTCGAGCAGCCGCATTGGGCGCTGGTGTTCATGCTGACGTTAACGCAGATGTCGGTTGGCGCCATCGCGTGCGTATGGAGGTTGAGCGCCTTCAGCGCTCATACAAACTCATTCAGCGCGGTTGTACTGGCGCTGATGCTAGCCGCTGTATCGCTACTTGCATCGGCGCTGCACCTGGGACGTCCCATTTATGCTTACCGTGCGATCAGAGCATGGCGGCGATCCTGGCTGAGCAGGGAGGTTCTCACGCTCGGAGCATTTGCGGCGCTTGCGGGAGTTTATGGCTGTCTGCTCATGCTCAACAGTCTAGCGGCGGCTGTTGCCGGAGGAGCGGCTATTGCAACCGGTCTGGCCGGCATCTATTGTTCTGCTCGAATCTACATGGTTCCCGCGCGGCCGGCATGGAACAGCGGCTACACCGTTTCCGAATTCTTCCTCACTGCCTGTCTGCTGGGTCCGCTGCTAATTCGAACCGCGGAGTGGCGTCATTCATACGCGCTCGGAATGGTAGCGGCCGCCGCGGGTTGCGCCGGGTTTTTCAATCAGATTGCGAAGCTACTCTGGCTGGCTCGCGCGGAAGAAGGATCGGAAAATCGTGTCTCGGCGACTCTTCTGCTGCATCGTTTGCGCGGCGCATTTTTTTGCCGGCTCGGGTTACTGCTGGCCGGGGGTATCGCGCTACCGCTTGCTTCGCCCGACACCCGCATCGCGTGGCTCGCGTTGCTCCTGGCGCTTGCCGGCGAGACGATCGGCCGCTGGCTGTTTTTTGCCGGCGTAACTCCGAAGAGTGTCGCGGCGACGTTCGTTCCGGCAGGGAGAGCGGCATGAACTGGAAACGGCGCCTGGGCCTCGACAACCTGAACGCGCAGTATCGTTTCGACCGGAACCATCTCACGGGATTCACGGCTGCCAGGCGTATTCCGGAGCGCTGGATTCCGACCACGTGCGGATATTGCAGCGTCGGCTGCGGAATGGATATCGGGGTAAAGGCCGGCAAGGCTGTCGCAGTCCGCGGCGCCACCGGGCATCCTGTCAACGACGGCAAACTCTGCCCGAAAGGTCTTGCCGAGCATCGCACGCTTGCGGCCGACAACCGCGCTAAACAACCGCTCTTGCGGAAACAAAGCAAATTTTTCCCGGTCGCGTGGGACGAGGCTCTCGCGACCATGGCCAGCCGCTTCGTGGCCATTCAACAGCAATATGGCCGTGAAGCGTTGGGCATCATCAGCACCGGCCAATTAGTGACGGAAGAGTTTTATGCGTTAGGGAAGCTCGCGCAGCTTGGCTTCCGGACGCCACATTACGACGGCAACACAACGCTATGCATGTCGAGCGCTGTCTCCGGCTATAAGCAGAGCTTCGGAAGCGACGGGCCGCCGGGCGCTTATGAAGACCTTGCGCGCGCCGATGTCATTCTGCTGATCGGCGCGAACATCGCGGATAACCATCCGATTCTCTGCCGCTTTCTTGAAAGCAACCGCCGCAAGACGTTGATCGCCGCCGATCCGCGAGTTTCGAAAACGGCGATGATGGCGGACATTCATTTAGCGTTGAAGCCGAGAACCGATCTCGCGCTCTTAAATGGAATCGCCCACATTCTCATTCGCGACAACCTGGTCAATCGCAACTACGTAACTAACCATACAACCGGGTTCGACGATCTAAAACAGTTCGTTGCAAATTGCACGCCCGAGGTGACTGCACGGATAACCGGACTGCATATTGAACAGATTGAGCGCGTGGCAAAGCTTTACGGTCGGGCAAAAGCCGCCTTCATCGGCTGGACCATGGGCGTGAACCATTCCACTCAGGGCACAGATACAGTCAGCGCGATTTGCAATCTCGCATTATTGACGGGCCAGATCGGCCGCGCGGGCGCCGCGCCATTCTCCATCACCGGGCAATGCAATGCGATGGGATCCCGCGAGACGAGCTTTACATCATCCATTCCCGGCTATCGGAAATTCGATTCAGACGTCGACCGTCGCGAGATCTCCAGCCTATGGAATGTCGATGTCGAGCGAATTCCGAAGGCTCGCGGCCTCGCTTATCCGGACATCATCGAGGCAGTGCTCGCGCGCCGCATCAAGGCCTTGTGGATCATTGCGACCAATCCACTAGTGTCGTTTCCGAATCAGGATGTTTTACGCGAAGCCCTCTCACGGCTCGAATTTCTGGTAGTGCAGGACGGCTTTCATCCAACTCCCACGTCGGAACTCGCTCATCTCGTGCTGCCCGCCGCAATTTGGGGCGAGAAGGAAGGCACTTTCACCAACTCGGAACGCCGCGTCGGAAAGGTGAACGCCGCTGTCACGCCGCCGGGGGAGGCTCGCTCCGATTTCGAGATCTTTCTCGGTATAGCGGGCGAACTGGGTTGCCGCGAAGAGATCTACCCAGGCTGGACTAAGCCGGAAGACGCTTTCAACGAATGGGGACGTGTTTCCGAGGGCCGCCTTTGCGACTATTCCGGCATCTCGTACGAGCTTCTGGCGACGCACGGCAGCGTGCAATGGCCGTGGCCGTCCGGGAAAAACGATTTGAGGCCATCCCGGCTGTATCATGACGGCCGCTTCCCGACGTCGGATGGCCGTGCACGCCTGATCCGCGCGAAATGGGAGCCGTTCCCGGAGCAACCCGACGCGGAATACCCGCTGGTCTTTAATAGCGGCCGCACGGTGGAGCACTGGCATACGCGCACCAAAACTTCGAAAGTTCCGGTCCTCGAGAATCTCTCGCCGCGTGCCTGGCTGGAAATGAATCCGCGCGATGCGAAACCACTTTCATTACGCGCTCACGACCGCGTAGACGTGGTCAGCAGGCGCGGACGGGTGAAGCGAGTGGAGCTTCGGATCACGGAGATCGTTGCGCCGGGCCAGGTCTTTATGCCCTTCCACTTCGCCGAGACTAACGCGAACGAAGTGACGCAATCGGCTTTCGATCCGATTTCAAGAGAACCGAACTATAAGCAGTGCGCAGTCCGGGTGGAGCGCACGGGAGCGACTGAATGAAGCGGCTCGTAGTTATTGGGAATGGCATGGCCGGGATCGCCTGTCTGGAACAGATGCTGAAGTACGGCCACGAGTTCGATATCACTGTGTTCGGCGAGGAGACGCACGTCAATTACAACCGGATATTGCTTTCGTCCGTGCTGGCAGGAGAGGCAGACGCTGAAGAAATCGTGCTCAATGGCATCGACTGGTATCGCCGGAACCACATCGACCTGCGCCTCGGGGTTCGCATCGACGGTGTGGATTGCGCGAATCACATGGTTCACGGCAATGACGGTTCCACTGTTTCCTACGACAATCTGATCTTTGCGACCGGCGCCAAACCGCTGATTCCTGCGATTGAAGGCAGCGACAAACACGGCGTGTATGTGTTTCGAACGCTTGACGATGCCCGAATGCTGGTTGACAGATCGGCTCCCGGACTCAAAGCGGCAGTCATTGGAGGAGGGCTGCTCGGACTCGAGGCGGCGCGCGGATTGCAGATGCGCGGCTGCGAGGTCACTGTTATCCACCGCTCGAAGAGCCTGATGAGCCGGCAGCTTGATGCGGCAGGCGGCTTTTGCGTCTTACGCGCCATGGAAGCGATGGGGCTTCGCGTCATCCTGAACCGGCAAACTCATACGATTCTTGGAAACGGCCATGCGGAAGGGCTGCGGTTTACCGATGGCGAGGAGGTTGCCGCTGAAATGGTTGTCATTGCGGCCGGAATTCAACCGAATGCCGCTCTGGCAAAAAGCGCGGGTCTGGAGGTGAACAAAGGCATCATTGTCGACGATTATCTGCGCACGTCCGATGCGAGCATCTACGCGGTAGGAGAATGCACGGAGCATCGCGGCGTAACGTTTGGGCTCGTCGCGCCTCTCTACGAACAGGCGAAGGTGCTGGCCGCGCGCATTACCGGAAACAAAACCACCGGCTTTCCTGGCGCGACGCTTTCAACACGGCTGAAGGTGATGGGCGTCGATGTATTCTCGGCTGGCCATGTCGATGAGAACGAGCCGGGAGTCGAAGCGGTGCGGTATGAAGATCCGGCGCTTGGCATTTACAAAAAGGTTCTCGTCAAAGATAACGCGCTTCATGGCGTGATTCTGGTTGGAGATACTTCCGACGAAGGCCGGTACAAAGCGTGGTTACGTAGCGGTGAAGATTTAGGCGCCAAGAGGCAGCATCTTCTGTTTCCGCCGGCATCCGATGGTGGGCTCGACATCGCATCAATGCCAGATAACGAAACCGTTTGCGGATGCATGGGAGTTTCAAAGATAGAGATTGTCGAGGCGGTTCACGCGTATGGGATATCCTCTCTTGCCGAACTAAAAGAGAGAACACGCGCGTCTTCGGGCTGCGGCACGTGCGCGGGCGCATGCAGCGCCATTCTGAAAGCGGTTTGCCCCGATTTCAGCGACGGAGGTCCAAAGGTTCTCTGCGGATGTGTGCCGTTTACACAGGCGCAACTGCGGGAAATCATTCGCAGCCAGAAGCTTACTTCCGTTCAGGAAGTGCTCGATATCTATGGCGACGGTAAGGGCTGCGAGGTCTGTAAGCCGGCGTTGAGCTGGCTGATCGATGTCAATTCATGCGGCAGCCATAAAGAAGATCGCTCGGCACGGTTTATCAACGATCGTGTTCACGCGAACATTCAAAACGATGGTTCCTTCAGCGTGGTTCCACGGATGCGCGGCGGCGTGACGACACCGGACGACTTACGGAGAATTGCGGATGTCGCCGATAAGTACAACGTTCGCCTGGTGAAAGTGACCGGTAGCCAGCGCATCGATTTGCTCGGTGTGAAGAAGTCCGACCTTCCGAAGATCTGGGACGATCTCCAAATGCCGTCAGGCCAGGCGTACACGAAGGGCGTGCGGATGGTGAAAACGTGCGTCGGCAGCGAGTTCTGCCGATTCGGCACGCAGGATTCAATCGCGACGGGAGTTGAACTGGAGCGAAGACTGGAAAACCTGTTCACGCCGCATAAGGTCAAGATGGGCGTCGTTGGCTGCCCGCGCAATTGCGCCGAGGCGACTGTGAAAGATATCGGCCTGGTTGGGCAGGAGGGGAGTTGGCAGGTGGTTGTCGGCGGCGCGGCCGGGAAGATCGTTCGCAAGGCCGATCTTCTGGCAACCGTGCAAACAACGGAAGAAGCGATCGATGCCGCGATGATCTTTTTCCAGTACTATCGCGAAAATGCGAACTACCTCGAGCGCACGTACGATTTCGTCGAGCGCTTGGGGATCGAAAAGGTTCGCAAAGAGACCGTCTACGCAGCGCTCGAAGCAAAACAGGCATTGCTCGATAGATTGAAAAAGTCAAAGGAGCGCTCTTACGATGCCTGGACGGAACGCCATAGGCCGCTTCCCTTGCAATTCGTGCAAATTCAACCGATGGAGACTCTACTCACATGACCTGGATTCAAATTACAAAAGCGTCGAATATCCCCGAGCGGGAAGGCCGGACGGTGGAACTTGGATCTGTATCGGTCGCGATTTTCAATCTGGGCGACAGGTTTGCGGCGATTGAAAATAGATGCCCGCACAAAGGAGGCCCCCTTGCCGACGGTATCGTGGCCGGAACGTCGGTGACGTGTCCGCTGCACAATTGGCGTTTTTGTCTGGAATCGGGACGCGTGACAAAGCCGTGCGACGAGGAGCATCGGAACGTCCGCACTTTCGATGTCAGAGTCGAGAACGGGCTGGTGCTACTCGCCGTCAGCGACCTGGACGCCAACGCGCGAGCCGCCTGATCGCGAATTCCGGGCGTGCGGTCTCCAGTAGGCCGTGCTACTCATAGTAAGAAGTATGCGCCGCCGGCTGAACATCGTAGCGCTGTTTGCGATTGTTGGTTTAATTGCAAACCTGCAGTGCTACGCGGCTTGCTTTTCGTCGGATCTCCATGCCGCGAGTCACGCGGCTTGTCATCATGCGCCCGATTCGGGACAGAACAATTCCGGGTGCGGTCACCAGCATTCCCATGCGCCGGCGGTAACGACGCTTCCGGACAATTCGACTCTATCCGGGGCGCCTCTAACGGTAGTTTTTTTGGCGCTGCCAGTGAGTGTTCCGGCGCTTGAGATTAGCCGAAACGCGGCGACGCAAGCCGCGATTCGACGGCATGGATCGCCTCCCGGCAGATCCTTATTTCTGTTACTTTCCGTGCTTCGTATCTGATTCCTTCTTATCTGTCGTTTCTTTAGGCTCGCGCCCCATCAATGTCGGGCGAGGCATGCCGCGCACCTACAAACGAAGGAATTTCTTGTAGGGACGGGAACCGGACGCGTCAGCCATCGTTACCAGGTTCGGCTGCCTGGGTCTTACGGAAACAAGAAGGATTCGAATACATCATGAAGGCTCGTCGTAAATTTTTTCAGAATGCTTTTGGTTTGGGAGCTGGTTTGCTTTCGGCAACACGTGGGACCTCCGCGCGGCCTACTATAAGTGCTCCACCCGGACCGCCGGTGGCCGTCCAAAGCCCCGATCTCGAGAATCTAGCGTTCACGCTCGATAACGGTATCAAGGTTTTCCATTTGATTGCTGAACCGGTAAAGCGGCAGCTTGTACCGAACAAAACGGTGGACCTCTGGGGTTATAACGGCAGCGCGCCGGGACCGACCATTCAAATCACCCAGGGCGATCGCGTGCGGATCGTCGTCGACAACCACCTGCCGGAACCGACTTCCATGCACTGGCATGGATTTGAAATTCCACACAGCATGGACGGCGGCCCCGGCATCAGCCAGGATCCGATTCTGCCCGGAGGCCGCTTCGTCTACGAATTTACATTGCATCAGGCGGGGACCTTTTTCTATCACTCGCACATGGCGATGCAGGAAATGATGGGGATGCTCGGCGCGTTCATCATGCATCCCAAGGTTCCGGATTCACCGCGAATCGACAAGGATTTTGTGCTCCTGCTGCAGGAATACGCCGTCCTGCCGAATAGCACCGTGCCAAACACGATGAACATGGAGTTCAACTGGCTCGTCATCAACGGGAAATCCGGGCCGGCCATCACGCCGCTGATCGTACGCCTCGGCGATCGTGTCCGTATACGCATGATCAACCTTGGTATGGACCATCACCCGATGCACATGCACGGACATACGTTCTATGTCACGGGCACGGAAGGCGGCCGGATTCCCCCGGTGGCCTGGCAGCCGGGAAATACCGAACTGGTTGGAGTGGCGCAGGCAAGAGACATTGAGTTTGTTGCGAACAATCCGGGCGATTGGATGATTCACTGCCATTTACCGCACCACATGATGAACCAGATGTCGTCCATTGCGGGCCCAATGTCGCGCCTGGGTTCCGGAATGCCGGCAGGCGGGGACATGAATATCGGCATGGGCATGCTGAATGGAACACCGGGCGCTCCGGCGGGGGAGGACTACGGGCCGGCGCTGGGCCGCGGTCTGGGCGTTGGCTCGACTTCGGATCATATGGTGGCCAACACGCCGGTGGCCGGCGACCAGGGCGCGGGACACTCCATGCACGGCATGCCGCCGATGAGTGGAACAGGGCCAATGCAACACGGCCACATGGACATGGGCGCCAGCGTCAGCAAGGACGCAAATAGCGTTCCCGGATTTCCACAAGATGCCTATATGGAGGGGCCGATGATGGCGATGGACCAGATGGTCGACAAACCCGAAAATTACGGATTGCGTCCCGGTTGGAGCGGCTTCATGCAGGGCATGATGACGTTTGTTCGTGTGCTGCAGCCCGATAGATACGACGAGGTTATGGAGAGAGTCCGGCAAGCCCGCTCGTCGATGGGCGGAATGCACGATCACCTGAGATAGCGCGAGGTATAACGCAAATGAAGAAAACAATACAAAGCGCGCTCATTATTTGGATGGTGCTGGCGATTGCGCCGCGACCGGGCCATTCAGAGGAGCAGCACGCCCATGAAGGCGCAATTCCTAATGAACTCGCGCCGGATTTGCTGAAGGATGTGATGTCCCGGCCCGCTATGAAGCTCGCCGACTTTGAGCAGGCTGCTGCCGCGAACAATCCGACGCTGCGGCAGGCCGAAGCAATGGTGCAACGATCCGCCGGGCAGGCGCGGCAAGCGGGTCTGCCGCCAAACCCGTCCATCGGCTATCAGGGCGAGCAGATACGAGGCGGGGCCTATGGAGGCGGCGAGCAAGGCGCTTTTGTCCAACAAACGTTCGTACTTGGCGGAAAGCTTGGGCTCCGGCGGCAGGTATTCGAGCAGCAGCGGAAGGAAGCCGAAATCGGCGTAGCCGAGCAAAAATCCCGAGTCGCCGCAGATGTCGGCGAAGCATTTTATGCCGCGTTGGCTGCACAGGAAATCGTGAAGCTAAGAAAGAATCTGCTGTCGATCGCCAGCGATGCCGTGCATACCGCGCGCCAATTAGGTAATGTCGGCCAGGCGGACGCGCCGGACATTCTTCAGGCGGAAGTAGAAGCCGAGCAGGCCGGCGTGGATTACGTTGCGGCGCAGCGGAAATTCATGCAGGAATTTCAGGGTCTTGCGGCTTTGGTGGGAAAGCCCGACCTGACAGTTTCGCCGCTCACCGGAGATCTCACCAATCCACCGCAAATTGATACGAACGCCATCCGGGAGTCACTTCTTCGCGAAGCTCCGTCCGTAAAACGCGCGGAGCAGGGAATTGCAAGCGCTCAGGCTGAATTGAAGAGCGCGCGGCGAGAACCGATTCCCGACCTCCAGATTCGAGCTGGGGTCGAGCAGAATTATGAGCCGATTCATGAAGCGGGGCCGCGATCCGTGGGCGTGCAGGCGTTTGCCTCCGCCGGCGTCAGCATTCCAATCTTCAATCGGAACCAGGGCAATGTGGCGGCGGCCCGTGCCGGAGTGGAGCAGGCCGAAGCGGAAGTGAGCAGAGTTCGGTTATCGGTGAATAAATCGGCGCAGTCTTTGATTCAGATGTATTTGACCGATCGAATGGAAGCGCAACGCTATAAGGACGAGATGATTCCGCGTGCATCGCGCGCATACCAGCTTTACCTTGAAAAATACAGAAATATGGCGTCGGCGTATCCGCAGGTAATCGTTTCGCAACGCACGCTGTTTCAACTCCAGGTTGCCTATGTCAACGTGCTGAAAGATCTATGGAGTAGAGTTATCGCCCTACAGAACTTCACGCTTTCGGGCGGGTTGGAGATGCCGCCGGTCACTGGGAGTTCATCGACGAACCTGAACCTTCCGGGGGCCGCCAGCGATGTGGAGTGAATTTAGAGCGACGAATACAACCCGCTTGCTGACGCAAGGCGGCTCCGTGTCGAGGCAGCCTGCAATCAGAGCCGCCGCACGTAGCGCGCGGGTTGTCCGGTTGTCCGAAAAAAGCGCTTGCTGGCGCAAGGCGGCTCTGTGTCAAGTCAACTCTAAAACACGAGCTTTAACGCAAGCTGGATTTGCCGGGCGGCAGTGGTTCCGTCTGCGCGAGTAAGCTCCGACAGCGACTGGCCGAATGTTCCGGGGTCTTCGATGACATTCCCCGAACTGATTGTTCCGGGCTGCTCGAATTGCACCTGGTTGAAGATGTTGTAGAACTCCGCTCGGAACTGCAGATTGATGCGCTCCGTTATCGCAAAGCGCTTCACCAGGTCTACGTCGGTGTTGTAGTAGGTCGGTCCGGTAAAGGTGTTTCGCCCAACGGACCCCGGGCTTCCGTACGGAGCGGGCGTAAACGCCGAGGCTGGAGGACCTGTCTGCGTTTTCGGTGAACCCGCCGGGATGGAGGGATCGCCGACCAGGTCCGGACGGCTGCTGAGCGCGGTGTGCTCAGCGTCGCGGGAACTAAATATATCGAAGGGACGGCCACTCTGAAAAGTGGAAATCCCGTTGAGTTCCCATCCGCCGAGCACCCGTGCGCCAAACCCATGAGTCAAATGAGTGTGACCAGGACCAAACGGTAGTTCGAGCATGTAATTAAGCACAAGGCGATGTCTCAGATCGTAATCTGAACTGCCGCGTTCTTCGTGCAGATCGAACGAGTTTCGCGCGATGTTGCGGTTCGCAAACGTGGCGGCAAGCGGGTCGGGCGCGTCGTCGATGGTATGAGACCACGTATACGCCGCTTGGAACTGGATGCCGTTACTCATTTGCTTCGTGAAGACGGTCTGTAGGCCGTTATATGTTGCATTGCCGATGGATTTCATAACGACCGGTTCAAGCAAGGCCAGGTTGCCCGTAACCTGAGGCAAGCCGGCTAACGGCCCGTATCGCAAGAGTCCGCCCGAGAGATCGCTCGGCGAATAGCCTTGTGAAAGGTAATAATTTACCAGCGAGGGCTGCGGCGGGTTGCCGTCCACGGATCGTATGAGCCGGTGCGAACCGGACCCGACGTAATTCACTTCGACAGTCATGCTGTTGCCCAACTGCCGCTGGATTCCGATATTCCAGGACTGGACGTACGGAGTTTTCAGGTATTGATCGAGGATGCTGGTGGAAGCGTTGTAATCGCCATCCACCACAGTTGCCGACGGCGCGGGCAGCGTTGCCGGCGGCGGGAGAGTATTTACAGTTTCCGGCGGCAGATAGTTTTGGAACGAGCCAACAAATGGAGGGTTCGTTCTCAGATTCGTGAAGAGGTTTCCAAAGATACGGTCGTGGAAAATCCCGTAGCCAACGCGAACCGAAGTTTTGCCGCTGTTAAACGGATCCCACGCCAGGCCAAAGCGCGGCTCGAAATTGAATGGATCGTTGTAATACAATTCCTGACCCGTGCCGGGGCCGACAGCCGAAAATGTAAGGGGCGCGGGACCGGCAGGATTTGCGAAAAGGTTAGAGATTTGTCCATCTCTCTCGAATGGAACTCCATCGAACTGATACCGCAACCCTAATTGCAAGGTCAAATTTGGGCGAAGCTTCCACTGGTCCTGGAAAAACGCTCCATACTCGTGCTGCACGTAGCGGCTGAAATTTGTTGGAGTGCGTTGACCTTGCGTATCGAAAAACTGGCTCTGCCCCTGGATGCCTACGAAGCCCAGCAGGCCTGCCGCCATCGTCTGCAAGATCTCGTCGTCATCACAGCCGTTTGCACACGTAACAACCGGCACGCCGAAGTTCCCATACGGCGTAAAATCGACAGTTGGGCGGGAGCCAAACGCATCGTATCCGTTCTCGAACACATACCGGAATTCGCCACCTACTTTAATATTGTGCTGGCCGTGAACCCACGACAAATTGTCCACATAGTGCCATGTTCCGGC
>Ga0134128_10002484_pt1 | contig 22822 bp, 19 predicted proteins | sample KB31754_FD_96462 | JGI IMG/M metagenome (GOLD analysis project Ga0134128, IMG submission 96462) | Terrestrial soil microbial communities with excess Nitrogen fertilizer from Kellogg Biological Station, Michigan, USA - KB3-175-4 | ecosystem: Environmental > Terrestrial > Soil > Unclassified ... | reverse complement strand
TGCAAATCATGAGGCTGGCAAATACCATCGATCGGGCTGCGGAGGCTTTCAGAATGGAAGTCTGTTTCATGATCACTCCTCTCCAATTAGTCCTGAATGTGGATGAATGAAAATATTATGCCCATTTCATCGGTTTTTTCCTTGCATCGCATAATGAGTGCACCAGCATGCATAGGTAGTCTCGTCATTATAGGACAAAGTACCGGTGCTTCGTGATATTACTCATGGAAAGAATGTAAAATGGCGGTACCCCTAGCGAAATGGCTTGGAATGGAGAGCCTTCGGCAAAAAGCTATTTCGAACCGAGATGCTGCATTATCCTTTCACAGCTCCATCAAACTTTATTTACGAGGGGATGGCACAAATGCATAAAATCTTTCCACCATCGAAGAGATGGCGGAAAGATTAATAACGCTTAATAACGAATTTTTGTGGTGGAAGTTATGCAATAGAACTCATAAATCCAGAATTGGCCAGACGCCGCCTCGCAGTAAACGCTATCAGGCACAATCCAGCCAGCAGCATGGCGTAAGTTTCAGGTTCTGGAACAGCGGTAGCGAACCCCGGCACATCGGTGAGTATTGTGCGCCCGTCGAGCGGCTGAATCGCACGGGCATCCCCGTTCGGGAACATGGAGCTGAAAGCATTAATCTGGGCTGCAGACATATCCATTGGTGTAGCCAAGTCGATCCACTTTACGTTTTCCGAAAATGGAGGAGTGGTCAGCGAACCGTTATAGCGAAAGGAGCCCAGATTATCCGGGATAAGGGCATTCAAATTGAAGTGGTCGACCGTGAGCGTATCCGTTGTAGTCTGCGGGATGTTGGAGAAGATCGGGTCAAGCGCCTTATTGTCGGCCCCGACTTCAACCCATCTTCCAACTACCAGCAGGTCATTCTTGGCGTCGGCGAAGACCAGGTGCATCTCCATGGGAAATTTAAAGCCATTCTCTAGATTCTCCGCAGGAGAATGGAAGTGGAACTGCTGCAACCGGTATGTATCTCCGTTCACTGTCACTGACCCGGCACCCGGATCGACAAGATTAGCCCTGACGGCAGTTTTAGTCTCGCCAGGTGATCCGTTATTGATTACCTTGAGTTCGGTATTGGAATTCAGCGTGAAAAGCATTGGCGACAAGTTTGGGTCATAGGTAGTGTTGTTCGTGGTGATATTGATGGGGCTTTGCCCTTCCATCGCCGCCAGGTTGTCCTCTAGCGTATCTGCCTGCGCAGCTGACAACCCGGAGAAAAAGAGGGCGGTAACAAGCGGTGCCAACGGCAATAACCGAAACAATGATGTATTCATAGTAAAGGTCCTTATAAAATTGAGATGCTTGATATGAAGAATAGGAATGACATTATGCAATTTAAAAAATAACATGCCAGATGTGAAAAAAATGTCGCTTAAATGTAAAGAATTCGTTATCCTTACTTATGTAGTTTTTTATTTGTGCTCTTACCAATACCCGGCCGGGTCGGCATTTTAACGTTGTATCAGACCCCGGGATCCGGGTTGTGCCAGCAGCCATCCGCTGAAATCAACGTATTCGCGGCTTCAGGTCCCCAGCTTCCCCGTGCATAGGAGAGGACTGGATGATGCGTCTTGAGGACATTATCAACTGCGGCCCAGGCGGCCTCAACCGCATCCTCGCGGGTAAACAGCGCGCCATCGCCCATCATGGCGTTATATAAAAGCCGTTCGTAAGGCAATTCCGCTCCCGAATGTTCTTCGACCAGGCAGAGCTCTCGCTGGTCGCCAATAAACTCTTTGCCCGCACGTTTGACCCGGGCGGCGAGAGCGATGGTGGAGACAGGGGAAAGCCGGAAGCGCAAGTAATTGGTGTCGCAAGTTTGAGGGTCAGGCGCCGAATCGGCAAAGAGCCTTTGTGGCGGAGGTTTTAGCTGGACAAGAACCTCCGTGGCGGTACCTGCGAGAAATTTGCCTGAGCGCAGATACCACGGTACCCCCTCCCAGCGCCAGGAATCGATGAATAGACGCAAAGCGCAAAATGTTTCGACGTCGGAGTTCTTTGCTACATTCGCTTCCTCGCGGTAGCCCGCATACTGGCCTCGCACCAGGTCATCGGGTAACAGCGGACGCATGGCCTGGAAAACATTGGCCTTTTCGCCCTGAACGGCGCCGAAACCTCTATAGGCGGGCGGCTCCATGGCGAGCAATGCAGCAATCTGGAAAATATGATTCTGAATCACGTCGCGGAGGCAGCCTGCAGATTCGTAAAATCCGCCGCGTCCCTCCACGCCAAAGTCCTCTGCCAGCGTTATCTGGACGCTAGCAACATAGTTCCGGTTCCAGATCGGTTCAAGGAACGAATTGGCGAAGCGGAAATAGAGGATATTCATGATCGCTTCTTTCCCCAGGAAATGGTCGATACGGAAGATAGAATCTTCCGGAAACACCGCACGTGCGATGCGGTTGAGTTCGCGTGCCGACGCGAGGTCACGCCCGAACGGCTTCTCGACAATGACTCTGGAATCATGGGCCAAGTCGGCGGCACCAAGATTTTTTATGACGGTAGCAAAAAGGGAAGGCGGTATGGCGAGATAATGTGCGGGCCGCCGGACGTTTCCCAGTACCTGTTTGAGTGCTTTGAAAGTCTCCGGATTATTGTAATCGCCGGAAACATATCGAAACAGGGAGAGAAGGTGGTCAAGCGCGTGCTGGTCATCAATCCTTCCGGACTTCCTTACAGCTTCGGCTACCCGATCGCGAAGCTGGGCGATGCTCCATGGCGTAGAGGCGACGCCGATCACCGGTACATTAAGGGAATCTTGTTTCACCATGGCATAAAGTGCCGAAAAAATCTTCTTGTAAGCGAGGTCGCCCGTCACTCCGAACAGCACGAGCGCATCGGATGCCGTGCTATCATGGTTTTTATCCGTCCTGCTCATCTCAGCTCTCTCCTTTTTTTTCGTCGTGCCCGCCAAATTTCTTTCTCATCGCCGAGAGTAACCGGTCAGCGTAATCTGCATTGCCCCGGGATTCAAAACGGCTGAAGAGCGCCGCACTGATTACCGGCACAGGTACGCCCTCATCAACCGCTGCCAATGTTGTCCATCGCCCCTCCCCCGAATCCGATACGCGCCCCGAGAACTTGGCGAGATCGGCATCCTCGACCAGCGCTTCCGCAGTCAGATCAAGCAACCACGAAGCCACAACGCTGCCTCGACGCCAAACTTCTGCGATTTCCGGCAGATCCAGTTCATATTGATAAAATTCGGGGTTCCGCATTGGCGTCGTCTCGGCATCGGTATCTTGCGCGATCTTGCCAGCATTGGCGCTATGCAGGATATTCAAGCCCTCGGCATACGCTGCCATAAGACCATATTCAATCCCGTTATGGACCATTTTGACGAAATGACCCGCACCGTAAGGTCCGCAATGAAGGTAGCCCTGCTCGGCAGTGCTGCCGGGTTTGTTGCGGCCGGGCGTGCGTTGTGCTGAGCCAGCACCGGGCGCCAAAGCGGCAAAAATCGGATCGAGGTGCTGGACAATTTCATCCTCGCCGCCAATCATCAGGCAATATCCGCGCTCGCGACCGGCAACGCCACCGCTTGTTCCAACATCGATATAATGAATTCCTTTTGAACGCAGTTCGGCGCCACGCCTGATATCGTCTTGATAATAAGAATTGCCGCCGTCGACGATAATATCGCCGGCGTCTACAAGCGGCACCAATTTTGAAAGAATCTCATCAACCGCGCTTGCGGGGACCATCAGCCACACTGTGCGGGGTTTGGTCAGCTGAGCAATCAGATCTTCAAGCGAGACGGTCCCGATGGCACCTTGCAGCCGCAGCTCCTGGACAGCTTCCGCGCGAGGGTCGTAAACGACACAGTCATTTCGGGCTTTTAGAAGGCGTGCCGCCATGTTGATACCCATACGTCCCAGGCCGATCATTCCGATTTGCATCTTGATTCTCCTTTCGGTTAAAAGTTGAATTTCGTGTGTAGCGTGAATGCCCGTATAAATTGCCTTGAAACTCGAATGTATGGCAAGTCTTTTGCCTGAATCTTTCGGGTTATCATTGTGCCGCCCGACTCAAGGTCGATGCTCCCTGAATGAATATTCTCCGTATGCGCGGGTGCTTTTGCTGGATTGCACGTTCCAGCCGGGATATCGCCTCCGCCAGTTCGATCATCGACAATGAGGGAACGAACTGGGCCTCTATATTCAATAACACTTCTTCGGGACCAAACACGAGAGTTAGAACCTGGTTCACTGCTATCACGGCCGGTTCATTGAGCACCAATGCGGTTACGCTCGCTACAACTTCCGGTGTCGCTGCTTCGCCTACCAGAAGTCCCTTGCTCTCACGGATCAGCACTATGGATACGACGCACAAGGTGATACCGATCACGATTGACGCCGCGCCGTCGAAATAGGAATTGTTGAAATGGTGGGCAAGGTACACGCCAATAAAGGCAGCCGCGAGCCCAATCAGTGCCGCGGTATCCTCGAGCAGTACTGTCAGCACAGAGGGATCGTAGCTGCGGCGCAAGGTCTGCCATAAACTATGATTTCCCTTTTCAGCCAGAAGCGCACGCAACGCAAAAGACCACGAAATTCCCTCCAATACCATGGAAATACCCAGTATCACATATGCCCAGAACGGTTCTTCAAGAGGTCTTGGATGCATGATATGAGAAATTCCCTCATAAATTGCCATTCCTCCCCCCACACCGAAGAGCACCATGGCTACGATCAGGCTCCAGAAGTAAAGCTCCTTGCCATATCCATAGGGATGCTCGGAATCAGCGGGCTGATGGCTGCGATTGACGCCAAGGAGAAGCAATAATTGATTACCTGTGTCGACCATCGAGTGAATACCCTCGGATAGCATGGCCGAGCTGCCGGTAAGTGCAGCCGCCAGGAACTTCATGACAGCAATTGCAAGATTGCCAGCGATGGCAATATAAATGACGAGTTTCGTTTTCGGCGAACTGGAAGCCATATCATTTGCCGCCGGATCCGGAATTAGAGTCTGCCCTACGGGAACAATTCCTTTCCCAATCAGAATCGGGATTTCAGCAAAATTATCCTTGCTTGAATGCGCGGCTCACGCTGAACCAGGCAACTTTCCGGTCGTGATTAAGACACTGCAGCAGCATGAATCCGGTTGCGCGTCGATATCTCAGGCAACCCCGTCTTTTGCCGCCGCCTCAAGGGCATCGGCAACCATTGTCTGAGCTTCCTCAATGATATGGTGCAGGTGATCTTCTCCATGAAAGCTTTCGGCATAAATCTTGTAAATATCCTCGGTGCCGGAAGGCCGCGCCGCAAACCATCCATTTTTTGCAATCACCTTGATCCCGCCAATAGGTGCATGGTTGCCCGGTGCATTTGTAAGAACGGTGTCAATCTTTTCGCCAGCCAGATCCACGGAGCGTATCTGCTCGGAGGAAAGTTTCGCCAGAACTTTTTTTTCCTCCAGAGTGGCTGGCGCGTCCACGCGTTCGGAAACGGATTTGCCAAACTCGCTTTCAAGTTCGCGGTATATTTCACCGGGATCGCGACCCATGCGTGCGGTGATTTCCGCCGACAGCAGGGCGGGGATAAGCCCATCCTTATCCGTTGTCCAAACGGTGCTGTCAAGGCGAAGAAAAGAAGCCCCTGCACTTTCCTCTCCACAGAAACCGAGGGAGCCATTGCGCAGGCCATCGACGAACCATTTGAAGCCGACCGGCGTCTCGTACAGCTTTCGACCCAGCTTCGCGACTACCCGATCGATCATCCGGCTACTTACTACGGTCTTGCCTATTGCCGCTTCGCCGCTCCATTTCGGACGATGCTGAAAGAGGTAGTGAATAGCGACCGAAAGATAATGATCCGCTGGTAGCAGGCCCTTGCTCCGGGTAACGATTCCGTGCCTGTCATGGTCGGTATCGCAGGCGAAGGCGATGTCGAAGCGATCTTTCAGATCGATCAACCCATGCATGGCGTATGGCGAGGAGGGATCCATGCGAATCTTGCCGTCCCAATCAGCTGTCATGAAGCGGAAAGTCGGATCGACAATCTCGTTTACAACCGTAAGATTCAGCCCATAGCGTCCTGCAATAGCGCTCCAGTAGTGCACTCCCGCGCCACCAAGCGGATCCACTCCCATCCGGATATTTGCCTCGCGTATTGTGTTCATATCGATCACGCTGCCAAGATCACCCACATACATGTTGAGAAAGTCATGCTGGTGCGTTGTGGGAGCACGTAACGCTTTCTCGAAATGTTTCCTTTTCACCCCACCGAGAGCACTTTTAAGAAACTCATTGGACATCGATTCGATCCCGGCGGTGATTTCTACGCCCGCGGGGCCGCCATGCGGCGGATTGTATTTAAACCCGCCGCTTTCTGGCGGGTTGTGCGAAGGAGTGATTACAATGCCATCTGAAAGCGCCTGAGTCCGGCCGCGATTATAAGTCAGTATGGCGTGGGAAACCGCGGGTGTAGGGGTGTATTCGCCGCTTTTCGCCACCATGACTTCTACTTCGTTGGCAGCCAGGACTTCAAGTGCACTCGCAAACGCAGGCTCGGAAAGTGCGTGCGTGTCAATGCCCAGAAATAATGGTCCATTGATATTCTGTTGTTTGCGATAATGGCAAATAGACTGAGTCATGGCAAGTACGTGCCACTCGTTGAAGCTAGTTTCCAGTGCTGAGCCTCGATGCCCCGAGGTTCCAAATGCAACCCTTTGTGCCGGCAGGGACCAATCAGGAATTTGCGTGTAATATGCGGTAACAAGTTTGGGCACATTGACCAGCATGGATGGTTCGGCAGGTTTGCCCGCTTGAGGGCTGACTTTCGGAGTCGTTTGCTGAGTAACCATGTTATCTCACTATGACGATACTGGAACCGGAAGAGTGGGTGAAGCTCAAGTGGCAGGCTTACCGGAGAGCTTTTGAAGCATGTCTTGAAATTTGTTCAGTTTGTCCTCCTCCTACATCAACAATATATGTGAGTTCAAATCCGAAATGCCGTGCGACAATCTTACTCGGCGAAAGGCCTATTCCGTCGGCAATGGCGCGCCGCGATAACCTGCCGTAGTGGTTTCGACACCTGAGGTCCAGCCGTGTTCGGGGCGGTGACGCATAATTTGCTGTTTGCATGCTTGCCTCCCAATATGCCATTTATACGGGAGTATGCTGTTCTCCCGACATGTAACCACAGCTCATGATTAAGCCTTTTTGAGCTGAGTGTAGCGTCGTATTAGCGTATTCGTCGAGCTATCATGTGTCAATGGCAACTCGCTCGTACTTTCCAGTTCCTGAATAATGCGCTGAGCCAGCGCCTTGCCGAGTTCCACGCCCCATTGATCGAATGAATCGATGTTCCAGATAGCTCCTTGGGTGAAGACGCTGTGCTCATAAAGAGCAATCAGTGTTCCAAGTGTGTAGGGTGTCAGGCGCTTGGCCAAGATGGTATTCGTCGGGTGATTGCCTTCAAAGCTCCGATGCGGGCATAGCCAGTCCGGTATGCCCTCGGCTTTAACTTCTTCCTTGGTTTTGCCGAACGCCAGTGCTTCGGTCTGGGCGAATAGGTTCGCCATAAGCAGGTCGTGATGATTGCCGAGCGGGCTCAGCGTCTGGCAGAAGCCAATGAAGTCACATGGGATCAGGCGCGTACCCTGATGTATTAGCTGATAGAACGAATGCTGACCATTGGTGCCTGGCTCTCCCCAGATAATGGGTGAAGTTTGATAGTTAACGCGAACCCCATCGAGCGTTACCTGTTTGCCATTGCTTTCCATTGTCAATTGCTGAAGATAAGCCGGGAAGCGATTAAGATATTGGTCGTAAGGCAGCACAGCAATCGTCTGGCAATCTAGGAAGTTGTTGTTCCAGATTGCGAGCAGTCCAAGGAGGACAGGTAAATTTTTGTCAAATGGAGCGGTATGGAAGTGCTGATCCATTGCATGAAAGCCTGCCAACATGGTGCGGAAGTTTTCGGGTCCAATGGCAATCATGGTTGAAAGGCCAATTGCCGAGTCCATTGAATAACGTCCGCCTACCCAGTCCCAAAAACCAAACATATTGGCTAGATCGATACCAAAACTCGAGACAGCCTCCGCATTGGTCGAGACAGCGACGAAATGCCTGCGCACGGCTCGGGTATCATCAAGCGTGTCCAGAAGCCATTTACGGGCTGTGTGGGCATTGGCAAGTGTTTCGGTGGTGGTAAAGGTCTTCGAACAAACGATAAATAATGTTTCTTCCGGGCTGATGTCTCTTGTGGCTTCCTTAAAATCCGTTCCGTCAACGTTGGATACGAAGCGAAAGCTCATGTCACGCAGACTATAATCGCGTAATGCTTCGTAGGCCATCACAGGCCCGAGATCGGATCCACCAATACCGATATTAATGATGTTGCGAATGCGTTTACCCGTATATCCTTGCCACCGGCCGCTGCATAACTGGTTAGTGAAAGCAGCCATTCGATCAAGTACCGCATGCACCTCTGGTACGATGTCTATACCGTCGACGACGACTTGCTTACTTTTTGGCGTGCGTAAGGCCGTATGAAGCACCGAACGCTGCTCAGTCGAATTAATCCGATCGCCGCTGAACATCGCATCAACACGTTTACGTAAATTGCATTCCTCCGCAAGCTGGATAAGAAGCCGAATTGTTTCGTCGGTGATTCGGTTTTTGGAGTAATCCAGGTAAATATCCGCCGCTTCAACTGTGAGACGTTCTCCTCGCTGGGGATCGTCAGCGAAAAGCTGCCGCAGATGCAGATTACGGATTGTTTGATAGTGTTGTTTGAGCGCTTTCCAGGCCGGGCGCTCTGTCAGGGGTTGCACGCTTACGGACGCAGTAGACGACGATTCGCTGCTCATGGCTGAACCATAGGCAGTGCTTTCATGCTTTGCGGCCTTGCCGGGACGCCTGCTGGAATACACTCAAGTAGACGGTTAAATTGCGGTTCATACAACATGACACCTTCTTTACCAGATCAGTCGATTCGACAATATTAAATCGCATCCTTGAACCTCCGAATATTAGTAAACCGACTACTATAATAAGGCGAATTAAAGTTTTTGACCTATGATCATCAGCGCTAGAAGCTAACGATCATGATCAGGATCTAAAAAATCCAGCATAGCAAGTATCAAGGAAACAAGTATCAAGAAAGCGTTAAGTGGACGTGAGTAGCTCATAGTTACAGATTGAACCCAGATGAAAATAAGCTACGGCACATCATTCGTTCTTTTTCTCTTGATCAGCCGCCACATCCATATTACATAGCCTGAAAAGGCATAAAGAAAAAAAAGGCAAAACAGGACTACTGGTGGATGACTTGGGATCAATACAAAAAAGAATAATGCCAACATCAGAACAGTGATGAATGGCACACTCTTGCGTAGATTAATTTCCTTGCCGCTGTAATAGGGCAGATTACTGACCATCGTCAAGCCCGCGAATAGTGTGATACCCCAGGCGAGCCATCTGATATCAGTCCCTCTGATTTCGAAGTCGAGCATAACCCAGATCAGCCCTGCAATGAGTGCGGCAGCAGCAGGGCTGGGCAAGCCTTGAAAAAAACGCTTGTCCACGGTTTCGATATTGGTATTGAAACGTGCCAGACGTAGCGCGGCACAAACGCAGTAAATAAAAGCTGCAATCCAGCCCCACTTACCCATACCTTTCAAGGCCCATTCGTATACAACTAAAGCGGGAGCGGCACCAAACGAAACCATGTCGGACAGACTGTCATATTCTGCACCAAATTCGCTCTGGGTGTGAGTCATGCGGGCTACCCGGCCATCCAGTCCGTCCAGCACCATAGCGATAAAAATAGATACCGCGGAATGTTCAAAACGCCCGTTCATTGCCTGAACGATCGCATAAAATCCGGCGAACAATGCGGCGGTGGTGAACAAATTGGGAAGTAAATAAATGCCGCGTCGGCGCAGCTTGGATTTGAGCATGAAGCGGGGATGAGGATCATGCATCATTTGTTCGACCCAAAAGGAAACTGATACATGTTGAACGCTTGTGGAGTGATGGTAAACACAGCCTATACAGGCAAAGCGGGGACGCCGACCTTATTGGAGAACTGTCCAAATATCATCGGTCTTATTATATCTCGCCGCTTGCTTTCAGCAGGATTGCCCTCGGATCGGCCGATATTTATGAAGCGTTGGGTTGTGTTGCTATGAGAAGTATTAAATGCAGCGCTCACGTCCGGAAAGAAGTGAAGGTGACGCTAGGACAAAAGATGGAGATGGATGTAATTCAAAGTTTTCCATCTCCTTCGCTTTTTTAGTTTTTTGCTTGATCAACAAGCTTGTTTTTTTTGATCCATGGCATCATATCGCGCAACTTCGCCCCCACCATTTCAATCTGATGGGTGGATGCGAGCCTACGACTGGCTTTAAGCATGGGTGCGCCGGCACGATTCTCAAGAATAAATTCACGAGCGTATGCGCCTATCTGGATTTCATGCAGAATCTTGCGCATTTCTGCCCGGGTGGCATCGGTGACAATGCGTGGACCTCGCGAAATATCTCCATATTCAGCGTTATTTGAAATTGAGTAACGCATGTTGGCGATACCACCTTCGTAGATCAAATCCACGATCAGCTTCACTTCATGTAGGCATTCGAAGTAAGCCATTTCGGGCGCATATCCAGCTTCGACCAGAGTTTCAAAACCAGCCTGAATCAAAGCGGTGAGGCCTCCGCATAGCACTACCTGCTCACCGAACAGATCAGTTTCGGTTTCTTCGCGAAAATTGGTTTCAATTACGCCACCACGGGTACCTCCGTTGGCTGCCGCATAGGAAAGTGCCAGGTCGCGGGCTTTACCAGACCTGTTCTGATGCACGGCAATGAGCGAAGGCACGCCGCCCCCCTGTGTGTAGGTCGAACGTACCAAATGACCGGGCCCCTTGGGCGCAATCATGATGACATCGAGATCCTCGCGAGGAGATACTTGACCATAATGTACATTGAAGCCATGAGCGAACGCAAGCGTGGCACCGTTTTTGAGGTTTGGTTCAATTTCCGAGGTGTAAACCGCAGCAATCTGCTCATCAGGTAACAGCACCATCACGACATCCGCTCCCTTCACGGCTTCCGCGACTTCCTTGACGGTAAGACCAGCCTTCTCCGCTTTGCTCCACGATGCCCCATCCCTGCGCAGACCAACAGTAACCGTTACGCCGGAGTCGTGTAGATTGTTAGCATGGGCATGACCCTGCGATCCATAACCAACGATAGTAACTCTCTTGTCCTTGATGAGCGACAAATCGGCATCTTTATCATAATAAACGTTCATGGTTTCCTTTCTGCTCAATTAGAAAAACACAATGAAGTAGCAAAGCGGACGAGCATACCCTTGGCGCCCGATACACATCAGATGCCACTATATTTTTAATATACGCTCGCCGCGCCCGATGCCAGAGGCGCCGGTACGTACCGTCTCCAGAATGGATCCACGTTCCATTGCCTCAAGAAATGCGTCGAGTTTGGAACCGGTGCCGGTTAGTTCGATAGTGTAGGACTTATCAGTGACGTCAATAATGCGTCCGCGAAATATATCAGCCATACGCTTTATCTCTTCCCGATCCTTACCGACGGTGCGTATTTTTATCAGCATCAATTCGCGTTCGATATGATCACCGTCACTCAGATCCACCACTTTGACTACTTCGATAAGCTTATTCAGTTGCTTGGTTATTTGCTCAACCACATCGTCCGATCCAGCAGTAACCAACGTCATACGAGACAAAGTCGGGTCTTCAGTAGCCGCCACCGTAAGCGACTCAATATTGTAACCGCGCGATGAGAACAGGCCGGCTACACGAGATAAAGCCCCCGCCTCATTTTCCATCAGTAAAGAGATGATATGTCGCATTTTTATACCAGAATCATTTCAGAGAGACCTTTTCCGCCAGGAACCATGGGGAAAACGTTCTCGGTCTGGTCAGTAATGAAGTCCATAAACACCAGTCGAGTTTTGAGCTTAAATGCCTCCTTTAACGCATTTTCGATATCGGCAGGCTGTTCTATTTTTATGCCAATATGACCATAACTCTCGGCCAATTTGACGAAATCAGGCAGCGCGTCCATATAGGATTCCGCGTAACGATTGCCATGGAAGAATTCCTGCCACTGTCGTACCATTCCCATGTAGCGATTGTTCAAATTAACAATCTTGAGCGGAAGGTTGTATTGCTTGCACGTGGATAGTTCCTGTATGCACATCTGAATGCTGGCTTCGCCGGTTATGCAAGCTACCGCTGCCCCGGGATTAGCGAACTGAACTCCCATTGCTGCAGGAAGTCCAAAGCCCATGGTTCCCAGACCACCGGAATTAATCCATCGGCGCGGCCTATCAAACTTATAAAACTGGGCTGCCCACATTTGATGCTGACCCACATCCGATGTGATAAAAGCATTTCCACCGGTTATTTCATAGAGCTTTTCCACTACCATTTGCGGCTTAATGATAGAGCTTTGGCGGTCGTACTTAAGGCAGTTGCGCGCACGCCATAAGTCAATCTGTGTCCACCATGCATCCAGGCCTGTCTGATCAGGCTTCTCCTTGCTGGCCTTAAGCAGTTTTATAAGCTCATCCAGTACGTCGGAAATACTGCCAACAATGGGAATATCCACCTTCACACGCTTGGAAATGGAAGAAGGATCAATATCTATGTGTATGATCTTGCGGTCTTCGTTGTAAAAATGCTTAGGATTACCAATCACCCGATCGTCGAAACGTGCGCCGATCGCCACCAATACGTCGCAATGCTGCATCGCCATATTGGCTTCGTAAGTGCCATGCATTCCCAGCATTCCGACAAATTGCTTGTCGGTAGCGGGATATCCGCCCAGTCCCATTAATGTATTGGTGCAGGGAAAGCCCAGCATTCGTACCAGATCGGTCAGTCGTGCCGCAGCGTCGCTCAGGATCACACCGCCGCCGGTGTAAATCATGGGGCGCTTAGCCCCAAGTATCAGTTGTACCGCTTTTTTGATCTGTCCTGAATGCCCCTTGGTGACAGGATTATAGGAGCGCATGCTGACTTTTTCCGGGTAAACAAAGGCTGTTTTTTGTTGACTAACATCCTTCGGAATGTCTACCAGCACAGGACCGGGGCGGCCGGTCGAGGCAATATAAAAGGCTTTTTTGATGGTCGTGGCGAGCTCGGTGATATCTTTCACCAGAAAATTGTGCTTAACGCAAGGCCGCGTGATACCTACCGTATCCACTTCCTGAAATGCATCCAGCCCGATCGCGTGAGTCGGCACCTGTCCGCTGATGATAACCAGCGGGATTGAATCCATATATGCAGTGGCAATACCGGTAACTGCGTTAGTTACACCCGGGCCGGAGGTTACCAGCGCTACACCCACCTTGTTGCTGGAGCGGGCGTATCCATCTGCCGCATGCACTGCCGCTTGCTCATGTCGCACCAGGACGTGCTTGACCTTATCTTGCTTGAACAGTTCGTCGTAAATATACAGCACGGCACCACCCGGATAACCAAAGATATGATCTACCCCTTCTTTTTGTAAGCAACGCACTGTAATTTCAGCGCCTGTTAATCCCGTGCTCATGCTTTTTGAATCCTAAATGTTTAATGTTAAGTACCAGCAAAAATGATGAGTAAAAACATTGAACAGTAACTGCTAGCCTATCTTTGGTCAACCCCTTGTCAGCGGATTGAGAGATTAAGAGCGCATACACAGACCTTGGACCTCCCAGCATGCGCACCTGCGGCCTTGTGGGATGAATTGCAGAGATAGCGAATGATCGGAGTTTTCGCAGGAGATCCTGGAAAAGCAGATGCGTGCTTAAAATACTGTCTCATATGGATTGCGGTAAAACTGAAAGTTCAACGTACCCTTGACATTGCGTTCAACCTCGAAGCGCAATCTACGGCGTCTCGGTGCTTAGCGATTGCCCCAATTTTACCAGTAACATGCCTGTACGGAGGACTTATTCGCTGATTCCTCAGGTGAGCGTCTCAAAAAAAATTCACCCGGAAAGAAAGAGGGTATTGAGGCTTATAATAGTCTTCCCGGATGAGCAGATAAAAAAAGACTGCTTAGCCGTCAGGCCAAACGGCACGGCTCTTCAATATGGAGCCATAGTCATAAATGACAATCTCGGATGCGCTTAGGGGGCGTGACAGTTGGATGCCTATGCTACGGAGTCGGCGAGAATAGTTTAATCGAATAGCTTCTGAAATCCGTGATGGATGAAAGTGGGCGACGGGTCAGTTGGGCAGCTTGAACGAAGTCAGGCAGAGCTAATTCTCGATACCTGCAAAATATAGAATCGACACGGATCGTTTATTCTGCTGCTACAGGACTGACTCTGCCCTCTTCAGAGAAAAAGACTGTTTCATGCCTTTCGATGCGGACAAGCTGGTTTAGTGCAATCCGCATAGAGTGATAATGAGTGCTCATGTATGGCAAAGCCGCGATCCTTGGCAATTTTAATTTGACGTTTTTCAATTTCAGCATCGTAAAATTCTTCAACCCGGCCGCATTGCAGGCATACCAGATGATCGTGGTGAGTAGTGCTTGCCAGCTCAAAAACTGCTTTGCCGCCTTCAAAATGGTGGCGTTCAAGCAATCCTGCTTGTTCGAACTGCGTCAGCACCCGATAAACAGTGGCAAGACCAATATCCTCGCCTTCACCGATCAATGTTTTATAAACGTCCTCTGCCGAAAGATGTCGCACCGGGCTGCTCTCGAACAAGCTCAATATTCTAAGCCGCGGCAGCGTAGCCTTCAAGCCCATGGTTTTAAGGTCGTTCGGCTTACTCATAGCGCTATCCATCCAATAAGTTATTTGCTGTATGATATAACGTTAAGTTTGCTTTGGAAACCATACGCTGCCGCGATGCGCGCAAAAATACTTACGTTGCTTGTTTTGCTACTGCTCGCCGGATGTTCGTCAGTTCCCTCTCTGCTCTATAAAATCGAAATCCAGCAGGGCAATGTAATTACTCAGGAAATGGTGAATAAGCTAAAGCCTGGTATGACCCGATCGCAAGTACGTTTCGCGCTGGGATCGCCCTTGATTAGCGATGCCTTTCATGATAATCGCTGGGATTATGTATATCGTCTTGAGCAGAAAGGCCGATTGGTCGAACAACGGAAACTGACAGTATTTTTCGAAGACGACAAGCTGGTGCGCACCGATGGCAGTTTCTCACCTTCGGTTGCTTTTGCTCGGCCTCAAGCAGTTGAACCGCCAAAACCAACCGAGTATACCAGTCCAGTTGAGCCGGTTCCTGTAGTTAAAGAGGGAAGCAGTGTTCCAACCTTGAGCGATATCCCGGAGGCGAATAATAATGCTTTAGCACCGGAATCCGGCACACCAGGCGCGCAGCCGTTGCAGACAACAGTACTGCCCTCACCGATTGAGCCTATTAGACCTGTAACCAGAGAAGAAAGCGCAACGCCGGCCTTGAGTGGTACGCCAGTCATGAGCGAGTCTTCGGCATTGCCGAAATCGGGTACGTCCAATTCTGGGCGGATGCCGTCGCAGGCGGCGGATGCCGGGAGCAGGGAGGCGGATCAGCCTAAAGAGTAACGGGATTGTTCCAGAGAATTATTTTCTCAGAATGGGGAAAAATGGTTTTGCCAGAAGATAAATCATTGAATATTGCCATCGCCGGAAGTTCGGGCCGCATGGGACGCGCTTTGCTGGAAGCGATTGTCCGGGCGCCCGATATAAGCTTATCAGCCGCTCTGGATCGTGCTGGCAGCCCATATCTTATGAAAGATGCGGGAGAACTGATCGGCGCGCCTTGCGGTATCAATATTGCCGATGATGTTGCCGCCGCGCTTCCCGGCAGCGATGTGCTGATCGATTTCACTCGTCCCGCAGGGACGCTCATGCATCTTGCGGTGTGCCGCGCAAAAGGTATCAAGATGGTAATCGGGACAACCGGTTTCTCCGCGGAGCAGAAAGAAGCGCTGAAGGCGGCATCAAAAGATGTGGCCATCGTGCTTGCGCCTAACATGAGCGTGGGTGTGAACGTTACCTTCAAGCTGCTGGAACTTGCGGCTAAGGTATTGAATGAAGGTTACGACATCGAAATTATCGAAGCGCATCATCGTCATAAAGTGGATGCGCCGTCCGGCACGGCGTTGCATATGGCGGAGGTGATGGCGAAGGCACTTGGTAGAAATCTTTCCGAGGTTGCCGTTTACGGCCGTGAAGGCAATACAGGTGAGCGAGCGCCTGCCGCCATTGGCTTCGCTACAGTACGTGGCGGAGATATTGTTGGCGACCATACTGTAATGTTTGCAGGGATCGGTGAGCGGATTGAAATATCACACAAGGCTAGTAGTCGCGCAACGTTCGCCGAGGGTGCGCTGCGTGCCGCCCGCTTTCTTTGTGGTAAGCAGAGCGGCTTGTTTGATATGCAGGACGTGCTGGGGTTGCGTTGACGTTCAATAGCATTGCTGCGCAACAAAATTTATATGAATGAAACAGGAACGAAAATATAATATTCTGAACGCATCGCACGGAGGAATCCGGGCTGGCAGTTATATCAAGCCAGACCTGCGGGTTGATCGCGCTGCCGCATTTCATTGAAGCATGCGTCTTTTGGGCGTATAATTTTCGTTTAAGAAGCGGGATCGGCGGCGGTTTGTTCCGTTTTCTAAGCCTTGTCAGTATTCCAGGAGTCCTCCCGTGTCACAACGCCCGTATGCCGTCCTCGCACTTGCTGACGGCGCAATTTTTCGTGGCATATCCATCGGTGTGAAAGGTATTAGTACAGGCGAGGTGGTGTTCAACACTTCAATGACTGGTTATCAGGAAATTCTTACTGATCCGTCCTATTGCCGACAGATCGTCACACTTACTTATCCGCACATCGGCAATACAGGCATTAATCGGGATGACATCGAATCCGGCAAAATTGATCGAGTATATGCCGCAGGGCTGGTTATCCGCGATCTCCCCCTGGCTTCCAGCAGCTGGAGACAGACGCAGACCCTATCGGACTATCTAAAGGAACAGGAAGTCGTAGCGATTGCAGATATCGATACCCGCAAGCTTACGCGAATCCTGCGGGAAAAAGGTGCGCAGGCCGGATGTCTCATGGCGGGAGATATCGATGAATCTGAAGCGCTGAAGCGCGCCAAAGAATTCCCGGGATTGGCAGGAATGGATCTGGCTAAAGTGGTAAGTTGCGATCGGCCCTACGAATGGACCGAAGGTGAATGGAGGCTAGGGCATGAATATGAAACTCAGAAAAATCCCCGCTTTCACGTTATTGCATTGGATTTTGGAATTAAGCGCAATATGCTTCGCAAGCTGGCGCAACGAGGTTGCGGGATCACGGTATTTCCTGCGCAGACATCCGCCGACGAAATTCTGGCATTGCAACCGGATGGGGTGTTTCTTTCCAATGGGCCGGGTGATCCCGAACCGTGCGATTATGCCATCAGCGCAACCAGAAAATTGCTTGAAAAAGACATGCCGATTTTTGGTGTTTGCATGGGACATCAAGTGTTGGGATTGGCCAGTGGTGCCAAAACCGTGAAAATGAAATTTGGTCACCACGGGGCCAACCATCCGGTGCAGGATCTGGACACCGGAAGGGTGGTGATTTCAAGCCAGAACCACGGGTTTGCTGTGGATGTCGATACGCTGCCAAAGCATGCACGAGTCACGCATTTGTCATTATTCGACGGCAGCCTGCAAGGATTTGAACTGATTGGCCAGCGTGCATTCTGTTTTCAAGGGCATCCTGAAGCAAGTCCGGGCCCTCATGATCTGGATTATTTATTCGACAAATTTATCAGCTTGATGGAGGAAAAGGGTGAAACATGAACATGAAACGTTAGGGTTGGCGCGCCAATTTTTCGCCTAAGGAGTACCTCGATGGCCTGCGAATAGTCGATTTTGTAGTGAGCCTGACGAAGCGGATCGCTTGCAGCCAACGCTACCATGCGGATTTCGGAGAGCTCCGATGCTCGTAGCGTTGCGCTTATTGACACATTTTTATTATAAAAAGTAATTTTGCTACTTTCGTGCGTTCTTGTGACGACCCAGATGTTGCCAGAATGTCCAGCGGAGGTTTATTTGGGGTTTCTTCATCGTAGCTATGCCTAAACGTACCGACATAAATTCTATCCTTATCATTGGTGCGGGCCCCATTGTTATCGGCCAGGCTTGCGAATTCGATTATTCCGGTGCGCAGGCCTGCAAGGCGCTGCGTGAGGAAGGTTATCGCGTCATCCTGGTGAATTCAAATCCTGCCACTATCATGACTGATCCAGAAATGGCTGATGCCACATATATAGAGCCAATTATCTGGTCAATGCTAGAAAAAATCATTGCCATCGAGCGCCCCGATGCGCTGTTGCCGACGATGGGCGGACAGACGGCATTAAATTGTGCTCTCGATCTGGCAAAAAATGGCGTGCTTAAAAAATATGATGTCGAATTAATTGGTGCGTCTCGGGAGGCTATTGACAAGGCTGAGGATCGTGAGAAATTCAAGCAGGCCATGACCAGAATCGGGTTGAATTCCGCGCGTTCCGCCATAGCGCACAGCCTGGAGGAAGCGCTGCAAGTGCAGGCAATGGTAGGTTATCCTGCCATTATTCGTCCGTCGTTTACTATGGGTGGCAGCGGGGGCGGCATTGCCTACAACCGCGAAGAATTTCTCGGAATTTGTGAGCGTGGACTGGAAGCTTCGCCAACCAGGGAATTGCTGATTGAGGAATCGGTTATCGGCTGGAAAGAATTCGAAATGGAGGTCATACGGGATAAGCATGATAATTGCATTATTGTGTGCGCCATCGAGAACCTGGATCCAATGGGTATTCACACAGGCGATTCCATCACCGTCGCACCACCTCAAACACTTACAGACAAAGAATACCAGATTATGCGTAACGCATCGATAGCGGTATTGCGCGAAATCGGTGTGGAAACGGGTGGTTCCAACGTGCAGTTTGCAATTAATCCGCAAAATGGCCGTATGCTGGTTATCGAGATGAATCCGCGAGTATCGCGTTCCTCCGCTTTGGCTTCGAAAGCAACCGGATTTCCCATTGCCAAAGTAGCAGCTAAACTTGCGGTGGGTTATACGCTGGATGAACTCAGAAACGACATTACTGGCGACGCTATGCCAGCGTCGTTTGAACCAACTATAGACTATGTTGTCACCAAGATACCTCGTTTTGCCTTTGAAAAATTCCCACAGGCCAACGATCGGCTAACCACCCAGATGAAATCGGTGGGTGAAGTCATGGCGATTGGGCGCACATTTCAAGAATCCTTGCAAAAAGCCTTGCGAGGACTGGAAATCGGCGCTAATGGCTTGGACGAGAAAACGGGTGATATTGAAATCATTGAAACGGAATTAGGCGATCCCGGCCCGGAAAGAATCTGGTATGTTGCTGATGCGTTTCGTTGCGGCATCCCATTCGAGGAAATTCGTAAACTTACCCATATCGACCCCTGGTTTCTGACGCAGATCCAGGATTTAGTAGAGCAGGAAGGGTCTCTTTTCGGCAAGACTCCGGATACACTTGACCTGCAGACCTTGCGCAAACTGAAACGTAGTGGTTTCTCCGACCAACGCCTGGCAAAATTGATGAATGCAGCGCAGAGTGCAGTACGGATCAGGCGACATCAACTCAATTTGCGTCCGGTGTACAAACGGGTCGATACCTGTGCCGCTGAGTTTGCTACCCATACTGCTTACATGTACTCCACTTACGAGGATGAGTGCGAAGCGCGGCCAAGTGACAGAAAAAAAATCATGGTGTTGGGCGGTGGGCCCAATCGCATCGGACAAGGCATCGAATTTGATTACTGTTGTGTCCACGCGGCGCTGGCTTTACATGAGGATGGTTTCGAGACCATTATGGTCAACTGTAACCCCGAAACAGTTTCGACCGACTACGATACTTCCGATCGACTTTATTTTGAGCCATTGACCCTTGAGGATGTGCTTGAAATCGTCGCAGTGGAAAACCCCTCGGGAGTAATTGTGCAATTTGGCGGGCAGACGCCACTGAAACTGGCGCGCGATCTTGAGGCTAATGGGGTATCCATCATTGGCACCAGTCCCGAGATGATCGACTGCGCAGAAGATCGCGAACGTTTTCAGAAAATGCTGCATCAGCTCGGGTTGAAACAGCCGCTAAATCGTACAGCACGCGACCCGGAAGCCGCATTCGCCGCAGCGAAGGAAATCGGATATCCATTAGTAGTGCGGCCAAGCTATGTATTGGGGGGGCGTGCCATGGAAATTATCCACGAGCAGTTATATCTGGAACGTTACATGCGCGAGGCTGTGAAAGTTTCACACGATTCCCCTGTATTGCTGGATCATTTTCTCAACGATGCCATTGAAGTAGACGTAGATGCAATTTGTGACGGTGAGACTGTATTGATTGGCGGGATTATGGAACATATCGAACAGGCGGGTGTCCACTCGGGAGATTCTGCCTGCTCACTACCGCCTTTCAGTTTATCGTCTGCCGTACAGGATGAGTTGCGCCGCCAGACTGCGGTAATGGCACATGCACTCAAGGTAGTAGGATTGATGAACGTGCAATTCGCCATTCAGGGCGATACCGTATACGTATTGGAAGTAAATCCCAGGGCGTCGCGTACCGTACCTTTCGTATCCAAAGCTACCGGATTGCAATTGGCAAAGATTTCTGCACGTTGCATGACCGGGATGACGCTGGGCCGCCAAGGTGTAACCGGAGAGGTGATTCCATCCTATTTTTCCGTTAAGGAAGCCGTATTTCCGTTTATCAAATTTCCTGGTGTGGATACCATACTGGGGCCCGAAATGAAATCAACCGGTGAAGTAATGGGTGTCGGACAAACTTTTGCGGAAGCTTTCGTCAAGTCGCAGTTGGCCGCCGGAGTAAAGCTGCCCGATGGTGGCAAGGTTTTTATCAGTGTGCGCCAATCTGATAAAGCGCGCGTGGTAGAGATTGCCCGCAATCTTGCGAAACTGGGGTTCACCCTTTATGCTACACGTGGTACTGCTGCGGTGCTGACCGGAGCGGGGCTGATGGTAATTCCAGTAAACAAAGTGGCGGAAGGGCGTCCACACGTTGTAGACATGATCAAGAATGGTGAAATGGATTTAATTATCAATACGGTGGAAGATAAGCGCAGCGCGATTCAAGATTCTTATTCGATCCGTCACGCCGTATTGCAGGCGAGAGTGACGTATTACACGACACTGGCGGGTGCGCGGGCTGCCTGCATTGGCATGGCCAACATGCGGGAATTGCAGGCTTACAGTTTGCAAGAACTCCATATGCGGCAGAAGGTGGCGCCCCTCCCCGCTTTATGACAATGGAACGGACTATGCAGTGGCTGTACAACGAAATCGAATTCAAAATAAAGGGCGGTAGAAGACCATGAGCACAATCCCACTAACGGTAATTGGCGCGGGGAAGTTGCGTGCGGAATTGCATGAAATGAAAACCGTGCAACGCCCTTCTGTAATCGCTGCGATTGCAGAAGCGCGTTCACATGGCGATCTTTCGGAAAATGCCGAATACGAGGCGGCCAAGGAACGGCAGGGTTTTGTAGAAGGACGTATTGCCGAATTGGAGAGCAAGCTTTCCAATGCTCAAATCATTGATCCGACATTGCTTGATGCCAATGGCGCCTGTGTGTTTGGCGCTACCATTGAGCTGGAAGACATGGCCAGTGGCACGATGGTGACTTACCAGATTGTTGGCGACGACGAAGCCGACATTAAAGAAGGAAAGATTTCTATCGGTTCCCCCCTCTCTCGCGCCCTGATAGGTAAATACCCTGGGGATGTAGCCGAAGTCCTGGCACCGGGCGGAGTGCGCGAGTATGAGATTCTTGATGTGAAATATATTTAAGAATCAGTTATATCTTGCCTATGAAGCAGCAGCATATCAGGCTTGAAAACTGCGCTTGCTTCGGCGTGATTCCCTTTTCTTGCGGAATGGGGCGGTAACTGGTGTCAAAATTTCGTCTGGTTTAGGACGATAGATTAACAGTATTTTGCCGATATGCTGAACTGGAGCGGCTTCGAGGCGTTGGCAGATTTCCTCGAGCAATATGTTTCTCATTTCCCGCTCATCGCTGAATACTTTGACTTTGATCAACTCGTGGCTTTTCAGCCCTTGATCCAGTTCATGAATAACGGTTTCCGACAAGCCTGCCGCACCTATCTGAACGACCGGCTTGATGGCATGGGCAAGCGCCTTGAGGGTGCGCCGACGAGCGAGTGTAAGGGTTAACATGAGATTTCTCGGAAACCGCCATTTTACGCGATGAAACGTGCCAAAACCAGCAAAGCCTGGATGAAAGAGCATGTGAATGATTTTTTTGTCAAGCAGGCGAAGAAAGAAGGCTATCGTTCACGTGCGGCCTACAAGTTGATTGAAATCGTGGAGCGTGACCATTTGCTCCGGCCTGGCATGATGGTGGTGGACCTGGGTGCGGCTCCAGGGGGATGGTCACAAGTGGTAGCGGCAAAACTGGGCGGGAAGGGCACGGTGATTGCGCTGGATTTGCTGGAAATGGCACCTTTGGCAGGTGTCACAATTATTCAGGGGGATTTTCGCGAACCCTGTGTTTTGACCGAACTAAAAAAAAATATGGGAAAATGTCCTTTGGACCTTGTAATTTCGGATATGGCACCTAATATAAGTGGCATAGGAGTCAGTGATCAGGCGCGTAGCATACATCTGGCGGAGCTGGCCCCGGAATTCTCGATGGAGCGATTGAACTCTGGCGGCAGCTTACTCGTCAAAGTGTTTCAGGGGTCTGGTTTTGAGGAGTTTTTGCACGCAATGCGCGCTACATTC
>Ga0134128_10002483_pt1 | contig 22825 bp, 22 predicted proteins | sample KB31754_FD_96462 | JGI IMG/M metagenome (GOLD analysis project Ga0134128, IMG submission 96462) | Terrestrial soil microbial communities with excess Nitrogen fertilizer from Kellogg Biological Station, Michigan, USA - KB3-175-4 | ecosystem: Environmental > Terrestrial > Soil > Unclassified ... | reverse complement strand
GTTCGCGCAGCCGCGGCAGCACGGTTTCGGTGAACGCCATGGTGTCCAGGCCGGTCAGCGTGGCCGAGCCGGCCAGTTTGGGCTCGCCCCACGCGCTGTTCGCGGCCGCGCCCATGGCCGCGACCTCCAGCCAGGGCTGGCCGACGCTCTCGATGATGCGTTCCTCGGCGCCCGCGTCGCGCACTGCCGCTTCCCCCGGTTCGGGCCACAGCGGGCGGGAATTCACCCGGTTTCCCACCTGGTAGTGCCATTCCCAGTGCAGCCGCAGCGTGTGGTCCCCGCCGTACGCCGCCAGCAGCGACAGCTCGGGCTCCACGTACGCCGGCAGCTCCACCGACTGGTCCGCGGAGACCACGGGCGCCGACTGCTTCAACTGAGGGTAGAACTGCGTCAGGAACTTTTCCTCGCCGCTGGCCGGCACGTGCACCGCCTGCCCGTGCAGGGCAAACTCCAGCATTTGTGCCGGAGTCCCCGCCGCCAGCGGCGCCAGCGTAATGGTTCCCCGCACGACGGCGTTTCTCCCCGAGGTGCCGCTCCCCACGTTGGGCAGGGCGTCCGTCTGGTCGCTGAAGAACAGGCCGTGCACCGGGTTGCCGATGGTGCCCACAATGTCCTCGGTGACGGACGTGCCGCCCACCTCGATCAACGGGCCCACGTCCAGCCCGCCGGAGCCGGCCCGGGAGACGTCCAGCTGCACCGTGGCGCCGTCGGAGGATATCCGCACGGGGTCCCCGGTCCCGGCCTGGACCAGGGCCACGCCGTGCTTGGGCGCGTCGGCCAGCAGCTGCCACAGGTTGCGCCCGGCAAAGTCATTGACGGCAAGCCACGACGCGGCGCTGCTGTGGCTGTAATGCCGCGGGCTGTGGGAGGTCAGGAATTCGCTGAGCCACTCCAACTGCGCGGGGTCGTGCTGGCGCCCATACCCAAGGTAGCCCAGCGTGTTCCAGCTGATTCCCGTCTTGACCCACTTGCCGCGGGTGCCCATGACCACGGGCCGGACGTTGAGGATCGGCGCGGACGCCACCTTGCCGCCCTTGCCCCGGTAGGAGAAGCGCGGCGGCGGCAGCTGGAGCTCGAACTGCAGTCCCAGGGCGGGTGCGTCGGAGGACGGGGCGTTTGTGGCGGGCGGCAGCAGCTGGGCCAGGGACGCCTCCCAATCGGCGGCTTCCGCACCCGGCGCGGCCGCGGCCTTGCCGGCGGTCCCCGCCTTGCCTCCCTTGGCGTTGGCCAGCAGCGTTTCGAGGTAGGTCGGTTCGTGGACGGTTTCCTCGGGGACAAAAAAGTCCTGAAAATTGGGGTCGGACTCGGCGGCGGCAATCAGGGCCACCACGTGCTTGCAGTTCTGGCGTACGGGGCAGTTGCAGATGCCCACCCGGCAGGCCACCACGCCGTCGTGCTCGCGGACCAGCTTGGCCGTGGAGCGGTAGGGGGTGGTGCCCACGACCTTTCCGGACAGCAGCCCGGTGGCCGGTTCCAGCGTGATGTCGTGCACCCGGCCGTCGGCGGCGTAGGCGCGGCCGGCGGCGATGGAATTTTCGGTGAACTCGGCGATCCGCGTCAACAGTCGCGATTCGGCGGTGGAATACGTCACGTAAGGTGTCTTCCTGGCGGGTCCGTGCGGCCCCAATCGTGGAACCTCATCTAACCAATCTTAGGCGGGATTGCCGCTTGGTTTCATCCCGCGGCCCGCCCTGCCTCCTGCGGCGCCCCCGGTCAGGCGCCGGCGCGGTGGGCGCGCAGCACAATCGCAGCACAATCGCGGCCACTTCGCCGGTGGCGTCGGCGGGGGTCCGGAGGCGGACCCTGAGCCCGAAGGCGTCATCGGGACGGGTCCTGACCGCCTCCAGCCACCACGGCACGGCGTGTCCGGTCCGGCGCGGCAGCAGGCCGGCCATCCAGTCCGGCATTTCCTGCCAGCTCCTGACTTGCGTTGCGGGGCCGGGGGCCTCCGCCATCGTGCCTACTTCCGCCGAAAGGTAAGGTCGAAGATCACGCGCCCGGCCTTGTGCGCCTTGTTTTCAAAGCTGGTGAGGATGCGCCCGTCAAAGCGGGGGGCCCAGCCGCCGTCGGTGTCCGGCTCATCGCTTTGTTCGCGGTCGACGCCGGTGAGCCGCGCCTGGGTGAGGGGGCTGGCGGCACCGGCGCGTTCGCCGTCGTGCACGTTGTCAAAGTCGGGGGAGGAGGCGCCCACCTCGCGCATCTGCTCGGCGTAGGCGGACCAGTCCGTGGCCAGGCGCCAAAGCCCGCCCGGCGCAAGCACGCGGGACACGAGCGGGGCGAAGGAGTCCTTCACCATGCGGCGCTTGTTGTGCTTGGTCTTGTGCCAGGGGTCGGGGAAGAACACCCACACCTCGCTGACGGTGCCGGCGGGGAGCATGGTGCCCAGGACCTCGGGCGCGTTGGCCTGGACCACCCTGACGTTGCCAATCTCCGCGGCCACAATTTTTTGGATGGTCTGGGCGAGCCCCGGCGTGTAGACCTCCACGGCCAGGAAGTCCTTCCCCGGGTTTTCCGTGGCGGCGTGCACCACGGCCTCGCCCAGCCCGGAGCCGATCTCCACGACCAGCGGTGCGGTGCGGCCAAACTCGGCGGCGGCGTTGAAAACGTACTCCGGGTGCACCGAGGTGTCCGCGATGTGGCGGGGGACGTCGACGGCGAGGGTGGCGGCGTGGTCGTCCCAGGCCTTTTGGCGGCGCCCCTGCAGGCGCGTCCCCCGGCGCACAAAGGAGACGGGCTGCGTGCGGTAGGTGCCCTCGGCCGCCTGGCTGCCCGGTGTGACCGGCCGGGGCGTGCCGTCCTGGCTGCGGGGCGCCTTCCGTCCGTCCGGGGACGCGGGGGGAACGGGCGCGGAGGCTGGGGTTTCACTCATCGACGTTAAGCGTACCGGTGCCGGCGGGCATTGAGGCTGCGCACGCGTGGCACCCGGCGGACCGGGGCAGCAGGCTACGCCACCGGCTCCTCAGCCAGGTCCTTGCCCCTGGTTTCCGGGATGGTGAAGACGAACCCCGCGCTGATGAGCAGCAGGACCACGGCGTAAACGCTGAACAGCACGCCCAGGTGCACGGACCCCAGCCAGGACTGCAGGTAGGGGGCGGTGCCACCGAAGACGGCCACGCAGATGGAGTAGGGGACGCCCACGCCCACCGTGCGGATGCTGGTGGGGAAAAGTTCGGCGTAGACGGCCGGCACAATCGAGGCGCTGGCCGCGATGAAGATGAGCATCACGGACATGCTGACCGCCAGCTCCCAGGGCTGGTCCTTGAGCACCCAGGTCATCGGGAAGTGCATGACGGCGGCACCGAGGGCGCCGGCCAAAAGGACCTTCCTGCGGCCGATCCGGTCTGACAGCCTGCCCCAGAACGGCAGGGCAACAATGAAGACGACGTTGCCAATGACGCTGGCCCACAGTGCCGCGCCGCGGTCCATGCCGAGGTCGGTGGCCGCGTGGCTGGGTGCCACCACGCCCCAGATGTAGTAGACAACCGTCAGGCCCACAGTCAGGCCAATCACCTGCAGGGCCTGCTTGCGGTGGCGGACAATCTGCGGCCACATCGGGGCGCGCTTGGCCTTCGCATCCTCCCCGGTGAAGACCTCGGACTCGTGCAGGCGGGAACGCATGAACAGGGCGTACAGGCCCAGCACGGCGCCGACGGCAAACGGCACGCGCCAGCCCCACGCCTGCATGTCCACCTTGGGCAGCACCAGCGTCATGACGGCGCCCAGCAGCGTCCCGAACAGAATTCCGGCCGTGCCGGACGTATAGATCAGCGTGGCCCAGAGGCCGCGCTTTTCCTTCGGCGCCATCTCCGACAGGTACGTTTGCGACGACGGCAGCTCGCCGCCATGGGCCAGCCCCTGCAGGAGGCGGGCCACCAGCAGTGTTGCCGATGCCAGCGCGCCAACCTGGGCGTAGCCGGGGGCGACGGCGATGAGCAGGCTGCCCGCCGAGGCAAGGCCGACGGCCAGGGTCATGGAGGACTTGCGCCCGATCCTGTCCCCGATCCAGCCGAACAGGAAGCCGCCAAAGGGGCGGGCCACAAAGCCCACGGCGAAGATGGCCAGGGTGGCCAGCACGGCCGAGGTCTTGTCCGCCTTGCTGAACAGGGCCCCGGCCAGAAAGGGGGTGAACGTGGCGTAGACGGCCCAGTCGTACCATTCGACGGCATTGCCGATCCCGGTGCCGACCAGGGTCTTGACCAGCTGGCGGCGTTGCGGGGCGGCGCCGGGAACGGAGCCTGCCATTGGGGCAGCTGCGGGGGTTGCGGAGCGGAGTGGTGTTTTCATGGTGGGCAACCTTTGACGGTCAGTTGGCGGCGAAGGCCGGCCGGGATGCGGACAGGGACGCCAGGCGGCTGGCGGCCAGCTCGGCGTAGAGGGCGGCGCCGTCGGTGAGGACGGCGTCGTCGAACGTGGCGTAGGGCGAGTGGTTGAACGCCGTGGCGGTGTGGTCCTCTCCCGGGGCCACGGCGCTGAGGCCGATGAAGGTGCCGGGGACCGCGGCCATCACGCGCGAGAAATCCTCGGAGCCGCTGATGGGGGTCGCCAGGCGGGTGAGGCGTTCGGCGTTGAACAGGCCGGAGATGACGCCCTCGGCAAGTTCGGTTTCGGTGATGTCGGTGATGCTGACGGGATATTCGCTCTGGTAGTCCACGTCCACGTCAAGCCCGTGGGCCGCCGCGATGTTCGTCACCAGGCGGGGCGCGGCCAGGCGCATCTTCTCGCGGGATTCCTCGGAGAAGGTGCGGATGGTGGCCTCGAAGCGGGCCGATTCCGGGATGATGTTGCGCTTGCTGCCGGCCTGGAGGACCCCCACGCTCAGCACGACGGGATCGAACATGTCGAACTGGCGGGTGACCATGACCTGCAGGGCGGTGACGATCTCGGTGATGACGGGCACGGGGTCCTTGGCCATGTGCGGGGCGGAGCCGTGTCCGCCGGCCCCCAGGACGGTCACCACCAGCCCGTCGGAGGCGCTCATCATGATGCCGGGCTTGGTGACGAACTGGCCGTGGGGCGCGATCGCGGAGAAGACATGCATGCCGAACGCGGCGTCGGCGCGGCGCCCGGCGGCATCCAGGACGCCCTCGCGGATCATGACGGATGCGCCGTCGAGCCCTTCCTCGCCGGGCTGGAACATCAGGACCACATCGCCGGCAAGGTGCTCGCGCCGGTCCGCCAGGAGGGTGGCCGCGCCGGTGAGCATGGCCGTGTGGAGGTCGTGGCCGCAGGCGTGCATGGCGCCGTCAACGCGGGAGGTGTAGTCGACGCCGCTGCGTTCCTGGACCGGCAGGGCGTCCATGTCGGCGCGGAGCAGGACCACCGGCTTGACGGCGTCCGGGGCCGGGCCCCGCACCTGCCCCTGGCCGCCGCCGCGGAGCACGGCGGTGACCGAGGTGGTGTCCGTGCCCAGCGTAATCTCGTAGCCCAGTCCGTCCAGGGCCTTGAGCACGCGCTCCTGGGTGCGCGGCAGGTCCAGGCCGATCTCCGGATGTTGGTGCATGTCGTGGCGGAACCGGACCAAGTCCGGGGTGAGGTCTGCGGGGGAAAGCGGCATGGGTGCTCCTGTAGCGGTTGACTGTCCCTCCAGTGTGAGGTGAGATGCATCACAGCTGTCTAAATCCATGGAATTATGTAAAAGTTGGTGTAAATGGCGAATTCTCGTGCACCGTTGAGTGAAGAGGACCTGGCACTCATCCAGGCCCTGCAAATTGCCCCGCGCGCCGGCTGGACCGACGTCGGCGCCGTCTTGCGCGTCCACCCCACCAGCGCGGCGGCCCGCTGGGAGCGCCTGGCGACCTCGGGCGCCGCCTGGGTGACGGCCCACCCGATGGGGGACCCCCAGGAAGTGTCGCTGTCCTTCATCGGCGTGGATGCCGTCATGGAAGGCCAGGGCCACGTGGTGGAGGAGCTGTGCGCCATTGGCGAGGTCATCACGGTGGAGCAGACCGCGAGCAGCCGCGCGCTCATCCTGACAGTCATCACGGAGTCCATGGCCCAGCTCAGCGGGGATGTCATCCCACGCATCCGCGCCATTGACGGCGTCCTCGGCTACAACGTATCGCTCTGCACGCGCCAGCACTTCAACGGCAGCTCCTGGCGGCTGAATGTGCTCTCCCGGGGCCAGCAGCAGCAACTCCGGGCACTGGCCCGGACGGAGCCCGTGCCCGGACACCTGCCGCAAAGCCACCTGGCCCTGCTGCCGCCCCTGGCCCGCGACGGCCGGGCCACCGCGGCCGCGATGGCCCGCGAACTGGGGCGGACGCCGGCAACGGTGCAGCGGCAGCTGAACAGGGTCCTCGCCTCAGGCGCCCTGTCCCTGCGCTGCGACATGGCCCAGCCGCTCTCCGGCTATCCGGTGACCTGCCAATGGTTTGCCAAGGTGCCTGCCGGCCGGCACGAGGCAGCCGCCGCGGCCCTTCGGCGGCTTCCCTACGTCAGGTTCATCGCCTCGACGACGGGGTCAAGCAACTTCACCGTCATCATGTGGCTGAGATCCGTGGCGGACATCATGGACGTGGAACTGACGCTGCAGCAGGACATCCCCGGCATCGAATTGCAGGAAACCGTGGTGATGCTGGCCTGCGCCAAGCGGGTGGGCAGGAAGCTGCGCCTGGACGGGACGGCGCTGGAGGCGGTGACCCCATGACGTGGAGCCCGATTGGACCCTGGCGGCGCGCCACGTGCCAGGTGGTGAAAGGTGAGATGACCCACCCAGGTGACCGTCCGGCGTCGTGCCACTGCTAGACTGTGAGGACTTAATGCGTTTCCAGCGCATTCTGCGTCGATGAACGCATTCAACTTGTCCCGCATTGGATTTGCTGCAAAGCATCTGCGGTTGACACGCTCTGGCATTGAATCGGCGAACCCGCGGTCAAAACTGATCGTGGGCCGTTGAACCGCCTTTAGAAGGATTCCCTCTTTACATGACTACTTTTGCTGCCCTTGGCGCGCCCAAGGAAATTGTTGCCTCGCTTGCCTCCAACGGCATTGAGGAAGCATTCCCCATCCAGGTCAAGACGCTGCCGGACACCCTGGCAGGCCGCGACGTCCTGGGCCGCGGCCGCACCGGCTCCGGCAAGACCATCGCCTTCGCCATCCCGCTCGTGGCCCGCCTGGCCGAGCGCGAGGCGCCCTACTTCCGCAAGCCCGGCCGCCCCATGGGCCTGGTCCTGGCACCGACCCGCGAGCTGGCCACCCAGCTGAACAACACCATCGAGCCGCTGGCCAAGGCCATGGGCCTGAACACCACGGTCATCTACGGCGGCGTGTCCCAGGCGCGCCAGGAAAAGGCGCTGCGCGCCGGCGTGGACATCGTCATTGCCTGCCCGGGCCGCCTCGAGGACCTCATGAAGCAGCGCATCGTCTCGCTGGAAAGCGTGGAGATCACGGTCCTGGACGAGGCCGACCACATGGCCGACCTCGGCTTCCTGCCCGTCGTCAAGCGCCTGCTGGACACCACCCCGAGCAAGGGCCAGCGCATGCTGTTCTCCGCCACCCTGGACAACGGCGTGGACAAGATCGTCCAGCGTTACCTCTCCAACCCGCTCACGCACTCGGTGGACGAGGCCACGGCTGCCGTGTCCACCATGGAGCACCACGTCCTGGTGGTCAATGACCAGACCGTCAAGAAGCAGGTCCTCGTGGAACTGGCCTCGGGCGCCGGGCGCCGCATCCTGTTCATGCGCACCAAGCACCACGCCCGCAAGCTCGCCAAGACCCTGACCGACGCCGGCATCCCCGCCGTCGACCTCCACGGGAACCTTTCGCAGAACGCCCGCGACAGGAACCTGGCCGAGTTCTCCACCGGCGGCGTCCGCGTCCTGGTGGCCACCGACGTCGCCGCCCGCGGCGTGCACGTCGACGACATTGAACTGGTCATCCACGTCGATCCGCCCACGGAGCACAAGGCGTACCTGCACCGTTCCGGCCGCACGGCCCGCGCCGGGTCCGACGGCGTGGTGGTCACCCTGACGCTCCCCGAGCAGCAGAGCGACGTCAAGAAGCTCATGCGGGCGGCGGGCGTCGACGTGAACTTTGAGCGCGTCACCGCCTCGTCGCCGTCCGTGGCCGCTCTGGTGGGCGAGGTTGCCGGCAAGATTGACCCCCGCACCCGCGCCGCGCTGCTGGCAGCCAAGGCTCCGGCACAGGGTGCCGGCCAGTCCACGGGCGCCAACGCCGAGCGCAAGCGCGCCCGGCGCGGCGCCGCCCCCGTCGCCGGGGGACGTGGCGGGCGCGGAGGGCGCGGCCGTGTGTCTGCCGACGCCCCCGCCGAGGGCAACCGTTCCGAGCGCCGCGAAGGCCAGCCGCAGGGTGCCCGCTTCGGTGGCTCCGGCCGCCCGGCCCGCGCCGCCGGCGAGGGCCGCCCCGCCCGCGACGGCGACGTGGCCCGCGGCAAGCGCGCCCCGCAGGGCTCCACGCACCGCAACGACGCCCCCCGCAGCGCCCCCCGCTCCACGGGCTCCGGCGCCGTGTGGTCCTCCACCACCGGCGGCACGTCCGGCGGCAGCTTCAACGCCACCAGCGGTGGCTCCGGCCGCCCGGCCCGCGCCGGCGGCGCACGCCGCGCCTCGGCACCCGCCTCGAACCAGCGCCGCGGGCGCTGATCCGCGCCACCCCACCGCGAGGGGCCCACGCCCGCAGGGTTCCCTGACCGGGGAACGAGGTTAGGAGCGGGTGGGGACGACGCCGGCACCCAGGTTGGGTGCCGGCGTCGCACTTTAAGGGGCCACAGGGTGCGGCTTAAGGAGCCACAGGGTGCGGCGCGGGATCGATGTCGCAAATTTTGGCCGGAAAGCACCGGTTGAACTGCTGTGTTCCCGCTCCGGAGGGCTGGCGCCCTACCCCCGCGGAGGGGCGGGTGCCGCAGCGGTGGCGGCGAACCCGCCCGAGGCGGCGGTGGCGGCGGCGATCGTGACCAGGGCGCCCAGGATCAGGGCCGCGGGTTCGCCCGGTGCCAGCAGGTTTTCGTGCAGGCCGATGGTCGCGGCGGCGATGGGCACGCCCAGCTGCGAGGCGGACAGCACGCCAAGCGGCAGGGGCAGCCCGAAGAGCCGCATGAGCGCGTGAACGGCAATGGCCGCAGCGCCCAGGGCAAGGCCGAGGACGATCATGGCCGGGTGGGCGGCAAGCTCGTGCAGGTTCAGGGAAGCGCCCAGCCACAGGAAGAACAGCGGGCCGAGGAACCCCTCGGTGATGGCGAACAGCTGGTGTGCGAGGCGCCGGGGCTCGCCCACGGCCGACACCGCCAGGCCGAACGCGAATCCTGCCAGCATGATCGACACGTGGCTCCAGACGGCCAGGCCGGCCAGCGCGAACAGGATGGCGAGCTGGATGCGCAGTTCCAGGGCAAATTTCCGCTCCTCGGACAGGCGGTGGATGCGCCGCCGGGCGCGGGAGCTGTCCGCCCCGCGCAGGATGAAGTACACGGCGCCGGAACAGGCCAGGACGGCCAGGGAGCCCAGCGCGGCCCTGCCGGCCGTGGCCGGGTTGAGTGCCAGCGGCAGGGCGACGATGGCCAGGGTGTCCGCGATGGCCACCTGGGCGGTCATGGCCAGGACGCCGGGCCCGGTCAGCCGCAGCGAGCCGACGATCGGCAGCACCAGGGCCGCGGACGAGGATGCCAGCAGCACGGCGTAGAGGACCGCGTGGCCGCCGCCGAACAATGCCGCGAGTCCGATCCCCGCCGCGGCCGCCGCGGCGGCGACCGCCAGAAGGCGCAGCGCCCCGCTGCCCAGCGCGGAGCGGATGTGCCGGTCCCGCACGGGCACCTGGGTTCCGGCCACGAACATGACCAGCGCAAAGCCCATGTCCGCCAGGAACGTGAAGGTCGGCTCGGCCGGGTCCACGAGGGCAAGCCCGGCGCGGCCCAGGACGATGCCGGCCAGCAGCTCGCCCACCACCACGGGCACGTGCCAGCGGCGCGGCAGGGCCAGCAGCGGCCCCAGCAGCGCGGCCACGCAGATCAGGGCCAACCCCGGAAATCCCATGCCCGCCTCCTGGAACGTGATGGTGGTTCATAGACTATTGCACGCGCGCGCCCGAGGATTTAGCGTGGACTCAACAGCCACCGCGCCCCGCGTGCTGGCGCATCTGTTGACGGGAGCTAGGGCCATGGCTGCAGGCGACGTGGAAATTTCAACACTTGTCCCCGAAGGCGAATGGACGCAGGAGTCACTGGCCGATCTGGTCAGGGGCTACGAGCGCAAGATCGCCGAGATGGGCGCGCGGCCCGGGGAGATCAAGTCCCACGTGGACCACACGGCCCGCGGAGGCGTTAAAATCCGTGTCGTGTGGGAGAAGGACGACGCGCCCAGGGCGCCTCAAACTGCCCAACGGCACGACGCGCCCGCCGCCGCGTCAGGCGGGGTCGACGCTCAGCACGGCAAGGAACCCGCGGCCGGATAGGTGCGGCATGTTCTTGGCGCCCGCCACGGCGTCGAACCTGCCCAAGATGTCGGTGACATGGGCGCCCGAGGGGTTGCCGGAGCCGTCCGTCCCTTCCTGGACCACGTCCGCGCTGCCCTGCAGGAGCACGGCGAACTGGCCGGCAAATAACGGGTGCGGGCGCTTCCTGGACAGCTCGAGGATGGTGGCGTAGCCCTTGAACACGCCGCGGCGGGTCATCAGGTTCAGGTCCATGAGGGAACCTGTGGGGAGGGTGGCGGAGGTGCTGGAATCGCCGGAGAAGCGGAAGGGGCGGAACTTTTCCAGGGCTTGTTCGGTGCCGTCAACGGTCAGGGCGATGAGGTCGCCGTCGATGATGGTCAGGATCCGGTCAATGCCGGGGAGCACCGAGAAGGGGCCGGCCTTGGCCACCTCGGCGATGCTGATGCGCCAGTCCCAGGGATCGCCCTTGGCGCCGGAGCCGAGCGTGATGGAGCCCGCGGTGCCGGCCGCGATCTGGCGGGTGGTCCCGCCGCCGTTGGCCCATGGCGCCGGCTTGAGGGAGGCGTAGCGAACAATCTCCACTATTTTTCGTCCACATTCCTGATGCTGTACACGTGCACGCGCTTGGGCTCGGCCTTCCGCCTGCGCGCCTGCTTCTTGTAGTACGCCCAGGCGCCGGAAATGGCGATCGAGACGCCAAACGCCAGCACAATCTTCAGGGGCAGGCCGAAGCGGGCCAGCGACAGCACCAGGCACATGGCCGCGAAACTGGCGAACTGGACCGTGATGTCCAGCCAATCGGCTTTTTTACGCATACGGCAAGCTTACGCGCCCGGCGCCTGCTGCTCCCGGCCCTGCGACACCCAGGAGGGGTCCTTCGCCCGGGAACCGACGACACCGTCCGCCGCCTTGCCCAGCACGTCCAGTTGCGCCGGGGTGAGGTCAAGGGCGAGTGCGCCGAGGTTCTCGTCGATGCGTGCGGCCCTGCGGGTGCCGGGAATTGGCACCACCGTGGCATGGAGGGCGCGGCCCTGCGCGTACAACCACGCCAAGGCCACCTGCGCCGGCGTCGCCTCCCGGCCCAGGGCCCCGGTGAGTTCCTCCGCGACCTGGCGGACGGCGTCGACCACGGCCTGGTTGGCGTCGATGGCCCCGCTGGCAAAGCGGGGGATGGTGTGGCGGAAGTCGCCGGGGCCCAGGTCCCGGGCGTGGACCGTGCCGGTGAGGAAGCCGCGGCCCAAGGGGGCGTAGGGGACCATGCCCACCCCCAGCTCCGCGGCGGCCGGGACAACGTGCGCTTCCACGTCGCGGCTCCAAATGGACCATTCGCTTTGCACCGCGGCGATGGGGTGGACCGCGTGCGCGGAGCGGAGTTCGTCGGCCGTGACCTCGGACAGGCCCAGGTGGCGGACCTTTCCGGCGGCCACCAGCTCCGCCATGGCCCCGACGGTCTCCTCGAGGGGCACGCGGACGTCGCGGCGGTGCATGTAGTAGAGGTCGACATGGTCCGTGCCGAGCCGCCGGAGCGACTGGTCGATGGACTCCCTGACGTGGGCGGCGTCGCCGCGGATCTCCGAATAGCCCGTGGCCGGGCTGCCCACGAGGGCAAACTTGGTGGCCAGCTGGACCTCGCCCCGCCTCGTTTTGAGCAGCCGGGCGATCAGTTCCTCGTTGGAGCCGGCGCCGTAGATGTTCGCCGTGTCAATGAACGTCACGCCCACGTCCGCCGCGTGGTGCAGGGTCTTCAGGGCCTCGGCTGGGTCAACCTCGCCATAAACGGGGGTGAGCGCCATGCCGCCAAAGCCCAGCGGGCCCACCTCAAGAGTGTCTCCAAGCAGGATCTTGTGCCTGGGTCAAGCGTAGACCGCGCCACGTCCGCAGGAGCGTCCGCCGCCATGCCCGCCGGGGCCCCGGGAGCGGGAAAATTACCGGTAGGAACCGGCAAACGGCCGGCCGGTCGGCACAATCTGCTTGCCCAAGGGCATGAGGGAGACCGGGATCAGCTTGATGTTGGCGATGGCCAGCGGGATTCCGATGATGGTGAGCGCCATGGCGATGGCCGTGGCGACGTGGCCGATCGCAATCCAGATGCCGGCCACCAGGATCCACACGACGTTTCCGAGCGTGCTGGCCAGGCCCGTGCCGCCGGGCTTGTCCACCACGGTCCGGCCAAACGGCCACAGCGCGTAACCGGCGATCCGGAAGGATGCGATCCCCCACGGGATCGTGATGATGAGGGCGCAGCAGACGATGCCGGCCAGGAAATAGCCCAGCGCCAGCCACAGGCCGCCAAAAACCAGCCAGATGATGTTGAGGATTGTCTTCACGCTTCCATTCTGCCCCGGCCGGCGCGGGAACGCATCAGGGACCACCCTGAGCGGATCCCTGATCTTTGGCCGCGCAGCCGGTGCTACGCTGATTTGCACCGAACGTGATTCCCCGCTGCACAGTTAAGGAACGCACAAGCCATGGATTTTGGCACCGTCGTCTTGATCATCGCCCTGGTGGCCATCGCCGTAGTGGTGGGCGTGGGCGTCACCCTTGCCGTGCTCATTTCCCGCGGCGTCCTGAGCCTGGTCAACAAGTCCAAGCCCAAGTACGAGCTCGCCAAGCGCAACGCCTTCAAGGTCCGGGCCCAGTCCACGGCCGGCCCCCTGGGCGACGTCATGAAGCAGCGGATCCGGCTCCAGGAATCCCTCGAGGCCACCCAGCGCAGCCTGGCCGTGGCCCAAAGCACGCGCCAGTACACGGGCAACCTGGACTCCATCTTCGGCACCCTCCGGCAGGCCGGCACGGTGCTGGAGAACCAGCTGCTCGTGGCGCAAAGGGAGCCGGACCCGGCCGTGCAGGCCGCCTACGCCCAGACGCTTGGCGGGCAGGTCGCGCAGGTCATCCAAACCTCCACCGGCATCCGCAGCGCCCTGGCCGCTGCCGCCGCGCCGATGACCGACGTCGACGTCAAGGACCTCACGCGCACGCTGGAAATCGAGGCCACCATGCTGAAGAACTGGTCCGCCACCTACACGGACCTTGGCGAATCCTGATCCGCCATGGGAATCCTTGGCAGGCTCTCCGGCGCCTTCCGGCGCAGGCCCGCCGCCGTTAAGGAGGCCGCGGTGAAGCGCGACGCCGATCCGCCCGACGCCGGCCAGCTCACCCTGGGCGCCGCACAGCTCAAGCAGCTGGCCGCGCTCTCCCGGATGCGCCGCGGCGTGGCTGATGTTTCGATCAGCCGGCAGCGCCTGGACCTTCAGGCCGCCGACCTCAGGAAGGCCATGGACTCGCTCGAGTCGCAGGCGTCGGCGGCCGCCGGTGATGCGGGGGCGGCAGGGTCGGCCCGCGCCCGGCTCACCATCATGGGCGAACAATACGGCGACCTCGTGTCCCAGCGTGACGCCCTGGCCGAGCAGGAATCGATGCTGACCGCCGAGCTGGCCCAGCTGCAGGCCCGGGTTGCCGGCTTCAACGTCACGGCCGAGACGCTCAAGGCCGCCCAGGCCGCGGCCGACGCCCGGCACACCATCGCCCGGTCCCTGAAGGACCTGCAGGAACCCCGACCGGACCACTAGCTGGACTCGGTGACGTCCCCGGTGGTCGTGTTGAAGGCGAAGGATCTGGCGGCTGTCTCGGAACCGGAGGCAAGGGTGAACACCACTTCGGACCGCCCGGCGGCCAGTTCCGCAGCCGTCACGGTGTGGTTCGCCGTGAACGCCAGGCTGGCGCCCGAGGCCAGCGCTTCCGCACCCGCCACCGCGGCACCGTCCACGCGGACCGCAAGGCCGGCCGCCGCGGCGCCCCGGTTTTCCACCCTGCCGCTGAAGGCCAGGAGGTCCCCGGCCTGGTGGCCGGGGGCGGCGGGCCCGTAGTTGAGGTCCTGGGATGCGCGGTTGGAGAGCACCTGCGGCGCCTCCGCCGTGTAGCCCTGCCCCACCTCCTTCCAGGCGGATGCGTCCCAGCCGCCGTCGGTCTGGGCCAGCGTGTGGCTTTCGCCAATGCTGCGCCACACGGCCGGCCGCGCGGGCGTGACCGAACGCAACACCACGTCCAGGGCGAGGCGGCCGGCGAAGGCGGTGCCGCCGTCGTGCGTCAGGGCTGCCGCCGGTGAGGCGAGGAGTTCCCGCGGCTCGACGGTGGTGAACACGATTTCCTGGTAGCCCTGGCGCTCGTAAAGCACGCCGACGCGGCCGTCGGGGAGGCGTGCCGCCGTGGAGTATTCCGAACTCCCCGGGCACAGCACGACGGCGAAGGGCCACGTTGCGCCGTTGTCCTGCGAGAGCTTGAGGAGGGTGTTGCGGCGGAGCTGGGAGTCGTGGTTATGGGTGGCGATGAGCCAGTTTTGCGTTTCCGGCGTGGTCAGGCCGGTGACGTTGGGGAGGCCGTCGAAGCGGGCCAGGGAGCCGTTGTCGCTGGGGTCCGGCAGCTCCGGGTGCGGCAGGGCGGGGGTGTAGCTGTGGCCGCCATCCGTGGAGAGCGCGGTGAGCCGGTGCGGGGTGGCGCGCGAGTGCAGCAGCAGGGTGCCCTCGGCGAGGGCGGCGGCCTTGTTTTCGTTGGCGCTCGTCTGGCCGGCGGTGGGGACGAATTCACCCAGGGTCCACGTCCCGCCGTGGTCGTCGCTGTACGCGCTCGCCGCCTTGATGCGGCCCCTGTGGAGAACCACGAACTGCTGGACCAGGCGGCCTTCGAAGGGCCCGGTGTGGATCTGGATGCCGGCGCCGGCGGCGGCAAACAGGCCGGTGATGCCCGCACGTTTGAGCATGGGGGTGAGGCGGCGGTGTTCCCAGCTGGCGCCGTCGTCGTCGGAAAAGCTGAGGTCCGCGTGCTGGATGGCGTCCTCGTCGTCGAGGCCCTCCGCCGCCTCGAAGAAGCCGGCGTGCGTGCCCGCGGCGTGGAACAGGAAGATGCGGCCGGTCCCTGTGTCGACGAGCAGGCTCGGGTCGCCGTAGCCGTCCAGGCCCGTGCCGGTGCGCACGGTTTGCTGCGGTCCCCACGTGTGGCCGTTGTCGGTGCTGCGGCGCAGGAGCAGGTCGATGGGGTTGGGGAGGTCGTCGAGGTTGGGGCGTCCGTCGTAGGCGGCCAGGAGCGTGCCGCGGGTGGACACCGCCAGCGCGGGGATGCGGTACTGGCGGTGGCCGCCCATGCCGCGGCGGGCCAGGACGTGTTCGGGGCGGGAAGTCATGCCTACCAGCGTAGGGGCTTTCCCGTGGCGGGTCGCCCCCGCGGCACCTTACCTGTAGAGCGACTTCAGCCCCGCCTCGTCGTAGCGGGTGCCGGCCGTGCTGCCCGCCGGGGCGGCGGCGTCCAGGGCTTTGAGGTCCTCGGCGGAAAGCTCGATGCCCGCGGCGGCCACGTTTTCCTCCAGGTACGTGCGGCGCTTGGTGCCCGGGATGGCGCAGACGCCCTGGGCCAGCACCCAGGCCAGGGCCAGCTGCCCCGCCGTGACGCCCTTGTCGGTGGCGAGGGCCTTGATCCGGTCCACCAATTTCAGATTGGACGCGAGGTTTTCGGTGGTGAAGCGGGGCATGGCGCGGCGCCAGTCGCCCGCCGGCAGATCGTCCGGCGTGCTGATCTTTCCGGTCAGGAAGCCCCTGCCGAGCGGCGAGTAGGCCACATAGCCGATGCCGAGCTCGCGGACGGTGTCCAGCACGCCGTTGCCCTCGGGGTCGCGCTCAAAGATGGAGTATTCGGTCTGCAGGGCGGTGATGGGGTGGACGGCGTGGGCCCGGCGGATGGTTTCCGGGGCGGCCTCGGACAGGCCCAGGTAGCGCACCTTGCCTTCCTGGACGAACTCGGCCATGGCGCCCACGGTCTCCTCAATGGGGGTGTCGGGGTCCACCCGGTGGAGGTAGTACAGGTCCACGGTCTCCATCCGCAGGTTGCGCAGGGAGCGCTCCAGCGCCTTGCGCGCGTAGGCGGGGCTGCCGTTCACGGGTGCGCGGCCGCCGTCGTCCGTGATCTCCGTGCCAAACTTGGTGGCCAGGGCGTATTCGCCGCGGCGTTGGCCGATGGACTCCGCGATGAGCCGCTCGTTGAGGAAGGGGCCGTAGAGCTCGGCGGTGTCGATCAAGGTGACCCCAAGGTCAAGGGCACGGTTCAACGTGGCGGAGGATTCGGCGTCGTCCCTGTCCCCGTAAAACGCGCTCATGCCCATGGCGCCCAAGCCCTCGACGGAGACCTCCAGGCCCTGGCTTCCCAGTTTCATCGTCTTCATGGTGCTCCTGCCTTTGGTGTGGATGGCCCGGAACTGCCCTGGCGGACGTGTTCCGGGCTGGTGGGTCCATCAGAATGTTCCTGCAGATGCGCCCCCGGTGCAAGGGGTGTGCGGCTGGCAGTTCGCTGGCAGTCCGGTTTGAGGGCGGTCGACGGCGGGCGGCCCGGACTGGGCGGTCAGGCGACGGTGATGCCCAGGTGGGCGGCCAGGATGGGGGCCAGCAGGCCGAGCTGGAACTCGTCGATCACCGCACCGGCCAGCGAGCCGACGCCGTGCAGCGTGCGGAAGCCGGTGCTGCGCAGGTCCACGTCCTTCAGCGTTGCCTGCTGGATGTCCAGCGTGCCGATGCGGCAGTTAATCAGGGCCAGGCGGGTGACGGCGGCGCCCCCCAGGTCCAGTTCGCCAATGATGCAGTCGCTGATCTGCAGGTCCGTGACCTTGGCGGCGCGCAGGTTGAGGAAATCCAGCTTGCCGCCGTCGATGCGCACGTTGGCCCAGGTGCTGTCGTAGAGCTCGGCCGATCCCCAGCGCGGCGTGGTGATTTCCACGTCCCGCCAGCTGGTGCGCGAGGCCTTCAGCACGGGGGCGAAGCTGTCCGTGAGCCGCGTGTCGCGGAATCTGGTGCCGCGGAGTTCAGCGCCGTTGAAGGTGGGGGCGTCAAGCTGGCATTCCAAAAAATCCGTGGAACTCAGGTCCACGCCGTCGAAGGAGGGGCGGATGAAGTGCTGGCCGTCGTAGGTGCCGCCCGGGCCGAAGAAGGCGTCGTCGTTTTTCACCAGGTTGTTCAGTTGGACGGGATCAAGGCGGGGCGGGCGGGGCGTGGATTTGGGGGCCATGGCCCAAGCCTACCGAGCGGCGGTTCCGGCTGATCTTTGCCAGCCATTTCCCCTGTTTTGGGGCCGCCGCCAGATTCCCCTTCCGTTTCATCGTCGAAGCGGATGGCCAGCGTTGACGAATGCATTCCGTCCGGAGCTTGCGGCGCGGCCCCGACGGCGCCCTGCCCCGCCGGCCAGCTGCGGACAATGCCGTGGCTGCTCATGGCAGCCGTTGGATCAGGCGGAAGCGCTGGAGCACCAGCAGGGTGCTGTCCGTGACGGTGAATTCGGGATCGTTGAGGGCGTGGCGCATGTCCGGTGAATGCCAGAATTCTTCATGCACCGCGCGCCACTCAGCCACGGTGGTGCAGCCCTCACCTTCGTCCAGGGCGTGCTGCAGGTCCACGTCGGCGAGCCGCGCAAGGCGCACCTCCGTGACCTCGATGACGGCCACCTTGTTTCCCTTGGAGTCCACCACCACTTTCAGGTCGCCGGCCACCGGCAGGTCCTCCTGCTCCACCTCATGCTCAAGGGCGGTACCCGTGGTCGACGTCTTGGAACCGTCGAGAATTGCGGCCACCAGCTGGTCCCGCAGGGGGCCTGGGAAGGCAAACTCGGCGATCGGCAGTTGGCTGTAATCCGTCATGCGGCCAGCTTACGTTCCGCCTATTTGCAGCAGCTGTGCTAATTCCCCGTGGAGGTTCTGCGCAGCCTGGCCGGCCCACAATTCCCTGCCCCGTGGGGTGTGGAAGAGCGGTTCGAGCGCCAGCAGCTGGCGCACGACGGCCGTCCTCCCGATGTCGAAACTGGCTGGCGGTATGTGCGCATAGTCCGCGCGAACCCCTGCAAGATAGCGTACATACGCGTCCGGCGGCCCGCCGAGGACGGCGAGGTCCGCGTCACAAAGGAGGGCTCCGGCGTCGTCCGTGATGCTGGGGGAGTGGGTGGCGGTCAGGCGGACCAGCCGCGGCACCTCCGCGAACTCCATGGCGGGGACCTGTCCTTTTAAGCGCGCTTGTGCCAACAATGCCGAATCCTCCTCATCGCGTCCGGCCGTGCCGTTATGGACGGCGTCGTGGAACCATGCCGCCAGGACCACGGGCCGGGGCGGGTCGCCGTCAGTGAGAAGGTCAAGCGCCTCCAGCACGGCCAGCAAATGGGTGGCGGAGTGGTAGTGCCGGTGGGGTTCGTTCCAACGGGCCAGCAGCTCGGCGCCCAAGCCCGGCGCGGATGGCAGGAGTGAATCCCAGCGGTACTGCAGGGCCGTTCCGACGGACTTGCTGCGGTGCCGGGCCCTGATGCGCAGACCCGATGCGGCCAGGGCCCGGACCAGGTCCCTGCCCGAAACCGGCCGGGCCCCTGCTGCGACCAGGTCCCGGTAGATCCGTTCCGGAACGTCGTAGTGGTCCAGGTCGAAGGCCCGCCCACTCACGCCGGCCGCCGTGGCAAACTCGTGGAGCTCGGCCAGGGAGGTGTCCGACACCAGGTGCGAGAAGACCGTCCCATGGGCCGGCCAGAGCGGGGGATCGATCAAGATCATGGCCCCAGCTTAGGCCGGTCCCTCCTTGGATAGTGCGGGAGCGTTGGTGGAAAGTGCCCCGGTTGCAACCGGGCGTCGGTGGACGCGGCGGGTCTAGAGGTTTTGCTCCGCGTAGAGGGCCAGGGCGTCGCGGACAAACGTTGCGCCCGCCTCGCCGCCGTAGTTCGCGCCAAAGCGGGGATCGGCCACGTACATTGCGCCCAGGCCCGTCACGTAGCCGCGCACGTCCCCGCCGGGGGCGGAGGCGGGCGTGCCCGGAATGGATGCCAGCCACTCGACGTGGCGGCGGGCCAGCTCCTGCGCCCCGGGGGAGGACGCGGAGGCTCCGCCGGCAGCGGCCGCGATCCAGTCGCGGTTCAACGCTGCCTGGCGTTCCTTCCAATCCGCCTGCGCGGTGGCGCCCAGCCCGCGCCACCAGGAATCGCCGCGGGCGTAGGCGTCCTTGCCCCAGCGTTCCTCCACCTCGTCCCGGTATTGCGTGTGGTCAAAGCCATCAAACATGTTCTCGGCCATGATGTTTTTTCCTTTCAGCACTGACGCAATGGTCTCTTCCACGGAGGCAATCTGCCGGGCCAGCCGCTCCTGCTCGGACCGCAGCCAGCCCACGTGCGCCTCGAGCGCAGCCACGGCCGACTCCTGATGTTCCAGGACGGCGGCAATCGCCGGCAGGCCCAGGCCAAGTTCCCGCAGCAGCAGGATCCGCTGCAGGCGGACCAGGGCCGCCTGGTCGTAGTGCCGGTAGCCGTTGCCGGCGATCCTGCTCGGCGTCAGCAGCCCCACCGAATCGTAGTGCCGCAGCGTCCGGCTGGTGGTGCCGGCCAGGGCGGCAATGCGGTGAATGGCCCACTCGGTTTCCTCCATGCCACCGACTCTAAAGGTTGACGCAACGTCAAGGTCAAGCGGGAATTTCGCCGTGGGAAAAAAACCCGGGCGCAAACGCCCATCTATGAAGTTGAGCGTATTAGACTCAACTCTGACACCATCGCTTCCACGCAGCCCTTGAAAGGACCTCTCTTGGACGCCAAATTCACCACTAAGAGCCAGGAGGCTCTTTCCGCCGCAGCCATGAACGCCTCCACGGCCGGCAACCCCACGGTGGAGCCCGCCCACCTGCTCAAGGCCCTCATGGACCAGCGCCAGGGTGTCGCCGTCGCCCTCCTGAAGGCGGCCGGCGTCGACCCGGACGTGGTCAGCGTCGCGGCGAGCACCGCCATCCGCAACCTCCCGGCGTCGTCCGGAACCTCGGTGGCACAGGCCCAGCTGGGCCGCAACACCCTGCTGGCCGTGCAGGCCGCGCAGCAGGCCGCCGAACGCATGGGGGACAGCTACGTCTCCACGGAGCACCTCCTCCTGGGCCTGGCGGACGACGCCGGCGCGACGGGGGGTGCCCTCCGCCAGGCAGGTGCCACCCGCCAGGCGCTCGATGCGGCGCTGCCCAGCGTCCGCGGCGAGGGGAAGGTCACGAGCCCGGACCCGGAAAACACGTTCAAGGCGCTGGAGCAGTACGGCCTGGACATGACGGCCGTGGCCCGCTCCGGCAAGTTGGACCCGGTCATTGGCCGCGACTCCGAAATCCGGCGCCTCATTCAGGTGCTCAGCCGCCGCACCAAGAACAACCCGGTGCTCATTGGCGAGCCCGGCGTGGGGAAGACCGCCGTCGTCGAGGGCCTGGCCCAGCGCATGGTGGCCGGCGACGTCCCCGAGTCCCTGCGCGGGAAGTCCCTCATCAGCCTGGACCTGGCCTCGATGGTGGCCGGGGCCAAATACCGCGGCGAATTCGAAGAACGCCTCAAGGCCGTGCTGGAGGAAATCAAGTCCTCCGACGGGCAGATCGTCACCTTCATTGACGAGCTGCACACCGTGGTGGGCGCCGGCGCGTCCGAAGGGTCCATGGACGCCGGCAACATGCTCAAGCCCATGCTGGCACGCGGCGAGCTGCGCCTGATCGGGGCCACCACGCTGGATGAGTACCGCGAAAACATTGAGAAGGACCCGGCGCTGGAGCGCCGCTTCCAGCCGGTTTACGTGGGCGAGCCCAGCGTGGATGACACCATCGGAATCCTGCGCGGCCTGAAGGAGCGCTACGAGGCCCACCACAAGGTCCAAATCGCCGACTCGGCCCTGGTGGCGGCCGCCACGCTTTCCAACCGCTACATCTCGGGCCGGCAGCTGCCGGACAAGGCAATCGACCTGGTGGACGAGGCCGCGTCCCGCCTGCGCATGGAGATCGATTCGGCGCCGGAGGAGATCGACCAGCTCCGCCGCGCCGTGGACCGGTTGACCATGGAGGAACTGGCGCTGTCCGGGGAGACCGACGAAGCCTCCGCGGAACGGCTCGAGACCCTGCGCGCCGACATGGCGGACAAGAAGGAGGAGCTGGCCAGCCTCAATGCGCGCTGGGAGGCCGAGAAGGCGGGCCTGAACCGCGTGGGAGAACTCAAGGCGAAGCTGGACGAGCGCCGTTCCGTGGCGGACAAGGCGCAGCGCGACGGCGACCTGGAACTCGCCTCACGGATCCTCTACGGCGAACTGCCCGCGCTGCAGCACGAACTGGACGCCGCGGCCGCCGAGGAGCAGACCGAGAAGAAGGACCTGATGGTGGCCGAGGAGGTTACCGCCGACGACATTGCCGAGGTCATCTCGGCCTGGACCGGCATTCCCGCCGGGCGCATGTTGCAGGGCGAAAGCCAGAAACTGCTGAACATGGAGCAGGTGCTCGGGGCGCGCCTGATTGGCCAGGCCAAGGCCGTGGCGGCTGTCTCGGACGCGGTCCGCCGCGCGCGTGCCGGCATCAGCGACCCGGACCGCCCCACGGGATCCTTCCTGTTCCTGGGACCCACGGGCGTGGGCAAGACCGAGCTCGCAAAGGCCCTGGCGGACTTCCTCTTCGACGACGAACGCGCCATGATCCGCATCGACATGAGTGAATACTCCGAGAAGCACTCGGTCTCCCGGCTGGTGGGTGCCCCTCCCGGCTATGTGGGCTACGACGAGGGCGGCCAGCTCACGGAGGCCGTCCGCCGCCGTCCATACTCGGTGGTGCTGCTGGACGAGGTGGAAAAGGCCCACCCGGAGGTCTTTGACATCCTGCTCCAGGTGTTCGACGACGGACGCCTCACCGACGGACAGGGACGCACCGTTGACTTCCGCAACGTCATTGTGGTGCTGACCTCCAACCTGGGCTCGCAGTTCCTGGTGGACCCGTCGCTGTCCGACGACCAGAAGCACAAGGCCGTCATGTCGATCGTGGAGGCGTCGTTCAAGCCCGAGTTCCTGAACCGCCTGGACGAGATCGTCATGTTTGACGCGCTGAGTGTGGACGAACTGTCCCAGATTGTGGACCTGCAGGTGCAGTCGTTGGCTTCACGCCTTGCCGGGCGCCGCCTGGCGCTGGAGGTGACGGACTCGGCCCGGGCCTGGCTGGCCCTCTCCGGCTACGACCCCGCGTACGGTGCCCGTCCGCTGCGCCGCCTGGTCCAGCGGCAGATCGGCGACCGCCTGGCCCGCGAGCTGCTGGCCGGCACCATCGGGGACGGGGACACGGTCCTGGTGGACACGGCCACGGACTTCGACGAGCTCGCCATGGATAAGGTGCCCGCTGGTGAGTCGGGGCTCACCGTGCGCCGGAAGTAGCTGCGCGGCACGTATCTGGGACGGCAGGGGCTGCACCGGGCGGAACGTCTCGCCCGGTGCAGCCCCTGTGCACCCCCTGGGCACGGCCTGTGCACCCCCTGGGCACGGCTGGATCCGGTTGCTAGGGGATCAGTGAAGTCAACAGGTGATCGCCCGTCGGGTCGGTAACGATGCAGTCAACCCGACGGTCGTTGGCGGTGTCCCATGTGGTTTCTGACGGGTAGGCCTTGAATTCCTTCAGGC
>Ga0134128_10002482_pt1 | contig 22834 bp, 21 predicted proteins | sample KB31754_FD_96462 | JGI IMG/M metagenome (GOLD analysis project Ga0134128, IMG submission 96462) | Terrestrial soil microbial communities with excess Nitrogen fertilizer from Kellogg Biological Station, Michigan, USA - KB3-175-4 | ecosystem: Environmental > Terrestrial > Soil > Unclassified ... | reverse complement strand
GCCTGGAACCTGTTGCGCGGGCGCACCGGACGGGCGCTGGTCGCGATCCGCGATCATCCGCTCGCCGCCGCCACCATGGGGATCGATCTTGCGCGCTACAAGTCGATCACCTTCGGCGTCTCGGCGATGTATACCGGCATCGCCGGCGCGCTGGGTGCGCTGCTGGCGCAGTTCGTCTCGCCGGACAGCTTCGATTTCTTCCTGTCGATCCGGTTCCTCGTCGGCATCGTCATCGGCGGCCTCGCCTCGATGACGGGCGCCTTCTTCGGCGCGGTCTTCATCGAATTCGTACCCAATCTCGCCGACTACCTCTCGAAGGCCGCGCCGCAGGCGATCTACGGCATCGTGCTGATCGGCTGCATGTATCTGATGCCGAATGGCGTGATGGGGCTCATCCGCAGGCTTGGGCGACATCTCGGGCGCTTGGTGGCGCGCTAGGGGAGAGGCTAAACTTCGACCGTTCAATTCGACGGTATCAAAGGGGAGTGAGAACGCATGCGTTTTGCAACAACAATGCTGGCCGCGGCCTCGCTGCTGGCGCTGGTCGGGCCCGCCTTTGCGGCGGACGCGCCAGGGGTCGCCGCCACGGAGATCAAGATCGGCAACACCATGCCGTATAGCGGGCCGGCTTCGGCCTATGGCGTGATCGGCAAGGGCGAGGCCGCCTTCTTCAAGATGGTCAACGACAAAGGCGGCGTCGCCGGTCACAAGATCGACTTCATCTCGGTCGATGACGGCTACAACCCGGCGAAGACGGTCGAGCAGGTGCGCAAGCTGGTGGAGCAGGACGACGTCGCATTCCTGTTCAACACGCTCGGCACGCCGACCAACTCGGCGATCCAGAAATATCTCAACGTGAAGAAGATCCCGCAGCTCTTCGTAGCCACGGGCGCCGACAAATGGGGCGAGTACAAGCAGTTCCGCTGGACCATGGGCTGGCAGCCGAGCTACCGCACCGAGGCGGAGATCTACGCGCACTACATCCTTCGGGAGAAGCCCAACGCCAAGATCGCCGTGCTCTATCAGAACGACGATTTCGGCAAGGACTACGTCGCCGGTCTCAAGGACGGCCTCGGAAACAAGTATTCCAAGATGGTGGTGAAAGAAGCCTCCTATGAGGTGACGGATCCGACCATCGATTCGCAGGTGGTGAGCCTCCAGGCCTCCGGCGCCGATACGCTCGTCACCGCGGCGACCCCGAAATTCGCCGCGCAGACCATCCGCAAGGTCTATGACATCGGCTGGAAGCCGCTGCACTTCATGACCAACGTCTCGATCTCGGTCGGCTCGGTGATGGTGCCTGCCGGCATGGAGAAGGGCGTCGGCATCATCTCCGCCACCTACGGCAAGGATCCGACCGATCCGACCTGGGCCAACGATGCCGGCATGAACGAGTGGCGCGCCTTCATGAAGAAGTACATCCCGGATGCCGACCTGAAGGATGCGAACTACGTCTACGCTTATGGCGTGGCCTTGACCATGCTGCATGTGCTCGAGCAATGCAGTGGCGACTTCTCGCGCGAGAACGTGATGAAGCAGGCGGCCGACATCAAGAACCTCGACATCCCGACGCTGCTGCCCGGCATCAAGGTCAGTACCAGCCCGACCAACTATCACCCGATCCGGCAGATGCAGCTGGAAAAGTGGGACGGCAAGACCTGGGTGCTGTTCGGCAAGGTCATGGGCAACGCCGGCGGCTGAGCCGCCGCTTGCCGATGCGACGAGCCCGGCCGCCGCAAGCGGCCGGGCTTTTCGTTTAGTTGAGCCGTGCCTTCAGCCGCTGCAGCAGGCTCGCCGTGCGGCGGCGTGCGCCTTCCTCCCCGGCAAGCGTCAGCGAGCGTTCGAGCGCACCGACTGCGGCGCGAAGATTGCCGAGCTCGGCATGGACGAGCCCCGCCTCGCGCCAAAGCCCGCCGTGGTCCGGCGCGAAGAGCAGCATACCCTCGATGACGGCGAGCGCCGGCGCGAGGCTCTGGCTTTCGATCAGCCGTAGCTTGAGGTTGTTCTGCAGGCGCAGCAGCACGTCGCGATCGCCGATCGCGGCGTAATGCGCCGGCTCGAGCTCCGCCGCGTTCCCGGCGATCGCCTTCAGCAGGTCGCGCAGCTCCGCCGCGCCGCGCGCCCGGCCGCGCTCGAAGGGATCGAGGATGAGCCGCTCGCCCCCGTCGGCGAGGAGCAGCAGGAAGTGCCCGGGAAATGCCAAACCGGCCGCGTCCCAGCCCTGCGCCCTCGCGGCGTGGAGGTAGAGAATGCCGAGCGCCACCGGCAGCCCCTTGCGGCGATCGATGACGCGCATGAGGTTGGCGTTCTGCAGGTCGTCGTAAGTGAGCGTATCGCCCTCATAGCCGTAGCGATCGCCGATCACCGCGGTCAGCGCGGCGCGGCGCTCTTCGGCCGAACGCGCCCCTGAAGCGGTCTGCGCGACCTCGGCGGCGAGCGCGTCGAGATGTCGGTGATAGCGCGCGAGATCGACGCGCGGCCGGTCGCGGCAGGCGAGCGCCAGCGCTGCCGCACCGATCGGCCAATGCCCTTCGCCGTACGCCGGCAACGCCTGCAGGAATGCATCGGCGCCGGTGCGGTCGGTGAAGGGCAGGGGGTTCACTTGAGCGGCGTCACCTCGATGGCGGCGCGCGGCGTCGGCGCGCCGGGTGGCGTGTCGGCGCTCGCGGCCGGGGCAGCCGAGGCCGTGCCGGGCTGGGCCGAGGCCGGCGTGGCGCCGCCCGCCGCGACTGGCGCCGGCGGCTCGCCGGAGCGGATGCGGACATAGGAGACGACGCGGCGCACATTGGCGATGTTGCGCGCGTAGTCGGTGACGCGGTTGAGCTCCTGCTGGCTGCGCGCGGTGCCGATGATGTAGACGATGCCGTCGTTGGTGGTGACGACGTAGTTGATCGAGCGGATATACTGATCGAACACCATGTCGTTCTTGAGGCGCGTGGTGATCACTGTGTCGCGCGCCTCATCCATGAAATGCGTGTCGGGGCCGACCTCGATCTCGTCATAGACCTCCTGCACGCCGTCGGCCTTCCAGGCCAGCTTGACCGCTTCCTGGCGCCAATCCGGGTTGGGCACGCGGCCGGTGATCAGCACGCGGCCGTTGTAGACGGTGGCGTCGAGGTCATGCGCCACCACCTGATTGTACTTGCCCCAGGAATCGCGGATCGCGGCCTTGATACCGACATCCTTCACCTGCTGGTCGGGGCCGAGCTCCTGGCCAAAGACGCTGTAGCCGCTCGCCGCGCCGGCGCCCGCCGCGGCGACGATGCAGCCGGCCAGCGACGGTGCGGCGGCGAGCAGCGTGGCGGCGAGGAGGGCGGCACGGAAGCGGGAAGGGGCGTGGGGCACGGCGGCGTTACTCCTGGCAGGGTGCGTCCCGTCCATTGTCATGGCTCGAAGCGGCGATGCAAGGGTGGCTTTGTGGCGAATCCGAGGCGGCGCGTGCCCCGTCACCTCAGCCCGAAGAGCAGCACGCCGGGCATCAGCGGCGAGGTCGCGATCGGCCGGCGGATGAAGCGAGCGGAAAGGCTCACCGGGCTTGCCCGCCGGTCGCCGCCGCAGCGGGGCCGGGCGGCATCGGCGCGATATGCGCGCCGTTGGTGAGCCGGTATTGGCCGCTGATGACGACGCGCTCGCCGGGCGAGAGCCCCTCGGTCACCGCCGCGACGCCATTTTCTATCGACGCGACCTGGACGCTGCGCCGGTCGACGGTGTCGCCCGGCTTCACCACATAGGCGATATAGCCGTCGGGCCCCTGCTGCACCGCCTCCGACGGCACGGTCGGGACGCCGGATCTGACGCCCAGCATCACCCGCACATTGACGAATTCGCCGGGCCAGAGACGCTCCTGTTCGTTGGCGAACTCCGCCTTCAGATGGATCGTCCCGGTGGCGGCATCGATCGTGTTGTCGATGAGGGTGAGCTTGCCTTGCGCGAGTTCGCGGTCATCGCCGGGCGACAGCGCCTCGACGGCCAGCGGTGCCTTGCTCTGCTCCCGGCGGACCTCCTCGAAGCTCTGTTGCGGCAGGGTGAAGCTGACGAAGATCGGCCGCACCTGGGCGATGGTGACCAGCGGGGCGCTGTCGGTGGCGCGCACGAGGTTGCCGATGTCGTCGAGGCGCGCGCCGAGCCGGCCCGAGATGGGCGCGCGGATCCGCGTGTAACCGAGATTGAGCTGGGCGGTGTCGATCTGCGCCTGATCGCCGGCGATCGCCGCCTTGAGCTGGGCGACGAGCGCCTTCTGCTGGTCATAGCTCTGGCGCGATTGGAAACCATGCGCCACCAGCTTGGAGTAACGGTCCAGATCCGCCTGCGCGCTTTCGAGTTGCGCCTGATCCTTCGCCTTGGCCGCCTGGGCCTGCGCCAGCGCTGCGGCATAGGGGCGCGGGTCGATCTGGAAAAGCTCGGTTCCGGCCGTCACCTCCTGGCCTTCGGTGAAGCCGACGCCGACGATCTGGCCATCGACCCGGCTCTTGATGGTCACGGTGTTGTAGGCCTGGACGGTGCCGATGCCTTGAAGCGTGAGTGGCAGGTCCTTGGCCGTCACCACGCCGACGGTGACCGGAATAGCCTGTACCGGCGTCCCTTGCGCGGCGGCGCGCGGCGCGGCGCCGTCGCTGCCGAGCCACAGCGCGACCCCGCCCGCGACGAGCGCAATACCGCCCGCGACGGCGACCAGACCTCTTCTCACGCTCCGCCTCTCTGAAGCCAGCCCCGCAGGACGAAGACAGCGCGACATATATCATATTCAGCCACTCGCTCCATCATCCCCCGGAAGTCGAAGGCCTAGCCGGAGGCGAGTGAAAGATCCGCGATCACCGGATGATGGTCGCTGGCGATCTGCGACAGCGCATGGTGCAGCACCTCGCCGTGCCGGACGGCGATCTCCGGGCTGACGAAGATATGGTCGAGGCGCATCGCCGCATCCTTGTCGGCCGAGCGCAGGTCGGTCGGCACCGAATAACGCCGCCCTTCCGGCGGGACGGCATCGCGCAGCCCGTGCCGGTCGAGGAGCGCGAACACCGCGTGCCCGCTGGCGAGAAAGCGGGCGAGCGCCGCCTCGGGCTCGGGCGAGAAGCGGCGGAAGCCCTGCAGCAGCCGCGCCTCGTCGAGCTCATCCTCCGGGCTGATGGCATTGAAATCACCGCAGAGCACCAGCGCGCCGGCGACGCCCTCGATGAGCGCGGCGAAATCCGCCGCCTTGTGCCGCGGCTCGCGGCCGGGGTGCGGATGATATGAGGCGACGGTGACCGCGCCTTCGGGCAGGGCGATGCGCACGCGCAGCCCGCCGCGATTGTAGATGCGCGTCTCCTGCCAATCGAGGATCGGGAACCGGCTCAGGATGGCGTTGCCCCATTCGCGGTCATAGAGCGCCGAGGCGACATGGGGATATCCCAGCAGATCGCCGTAATCGATGGTGACGCCGTCATAGGCATCGCAATAGAGCGCCTCGTTGAGCACGACGATGTCGGGAGCGAGCTCGGCGAAGAGGCGCTGCGCCGCGTCGAGCCGCGCGCGATCGATCGACCGCCGCTCGCCTTCGGAGGATCCGAGCGGGCGAAAACCCTCGAGGATATTGTAGGTGAGCAGGCGAAAGGACAAGGCGTGCGACAGGGAACGGAAGGGGCGATGGGCGAGGCTTTCTAGCGCGTCCGGCCCTCGTCGCGCCAGGCGTCGGGCAGATGCTGCGGCAGCCGGCGCGGCATGACCAGCATGACGTCGTAGCGCAGGGTGAGCCGCGCCAGCTCGGGCCGGGCGGCGACGAAATGATCGAGCGCGCGGGCAACGCGCCGGCGCTGGCGGCCGCTGACCGCTTCGGCGGCCTGCGACAGGCTCTCGCGCGCCTTGACCTCGATCGCCGCCAGCACGTCGCCGCGCCGCGCGATCAGGTCGACCTCGCCCGAAGGCACGCGGAAGCGCCGCGCCAGGATGCGCCAGCCGCGCAGCCGCAGATGCCAGAGACAGATCAGCTCCGCGACATGGCCGCGCCGGAAGGCCTGGCGTTTGCGCTTGAGGCTCATCCCCGCCCCGCGAGCAAGAGGGCCCGGGCATAGACCTCGCGGCGCGACAGGCCGGTCGCCGCCGCCACCGCGGCGCTGGCATCCTTGACGCTCATCGAGGCGAGCGCCGCCTCGAGCTGCCGGTCGAGCGCCTCGGCCGACGGCGCCGGCGCCTCCGCCGGCGGTCCGACGACCACCACCAGCTCGCCGCGCGGCGGCCCTTCGCCGGCATAGCGGGCGGCGAGCTCGCTCAGCCCGCCGCGGCGCACCTCCTCGTAGAGCTTGGTAAGCTCGCGCGCCACCGCCGCCGGCCGGTCGCCCAGTACCGCCGCCATGTCGGCAAGCGATTCGGCGAGGCGCGGCGCGCTCTCGAAGAAGACGAGCGAGGCGCGGACCGGCGCGAGCTCGGCCAGCGCGGTGCGCCGCCCCGCCTGCTTCGCCGGCAGGAATCCCGCGAAGAGGAACCGGTCGCTCGGCAATCCCGAGAGCACCAGCGCGGCGAGCGCCGCCGAGGGCCCGGGAAGAGTGCCGACAGCGAGCCCTTCCGCCACCGCCGCGCGCACCAGCTTGAAGCCGGGATCGGAGACGAGCGGCGTGCCGGCATCGGACACCAGCGCGACGATCTCGCCGCGCCGCAGCCGCTCCAGCAGTAGCGGCCGCATGCGTTCGGCATTGTGGTCGTGATAGGCGAGGAGCGGGCGCTCGATGCCGTGGCGCGCCAGCAGCTTGGCGGTGACGCGCGTGTCCTCGCAGGCGATCACGTCGGCGGCGCGCAAGGTCGCGAGCGCGCGCAGCGTGATGTCCTCGGCATTGCCGATCGGCGTGGCCACGAGATAGAGCGCCGGCGCGATCTCGCGCGGCTGCTGCGGTTTACTTCCCGCGCCTCTCTGGCTAGGCTCATCGCCGTTCCTGGCGAGGGAGGAAGCGTGTGTTCGGCCGGTCTTGTCGGCGTCTGTTCGGCTCTCGCCTCGCCGCCGCGACATTGCTCTTCCTCTGCGCGTTCGCGCTCCAGGCGTGCAACGGCCTGACCATACCGGGAGTGTCGGGAAGGCCGCAAGCCGCGCCGGCGCAGCCCGCGCCGCCGCCCGCCGCCGTCCAGCCGCCGGCACCGGTGACGGCGGCTCCGGCGACCCCGACCACCCCCGCAGAGGCTGCCAAGACGCGCGTCGCGCTGCTGCTGCCGCTCTCCGGCGTCAATGCCGCGCTCGGCGGCGCCATGCTCGATGCCGCGCAGATGGCGCTCTTCGATGTCGCCGACCAGTCGCTCGAGCTGATGCCGCATGACACGCAGGGCACACCGCAAGGCGCCGCCGACGCGGCGCGTGCGGCGATCGCCGAAGGCTCGAAGCTCATCATCGGTCCGCTGATCGCCGGCGAGGTCGCCGCGGTAAAGCCGGTGGCGGCCTCCGCCGGCGTGCCGGTGCTGGCCTTCTCGACCTCCGCCGAGCTGGCCGGCGGCGGCACCTATCTCATGGGCTTCCTGCCGCGTCAGGAGATCGAGCGGGTGACGGCTTTCGCCCATGCCAAAGGGGTCAACCACTTTGCCGTGCTGGCGCCGAAGAGCGCTTATGGCGAGGTCGCAGTGGCGGCGCTGCGCGAGGCGGTGGCGGCGCAGCAGGCGAGCCTCGGCCGGATCGATTTCTACGATCCCTCGGTCTCCGACCTGACGCCGGTGGCGAAGAGCTTCGCGGCGGCGGCGCAGGATGCCGAGGCGGTGCTGCTCCCGGAAGGCGCCGCGCGGGTCAAGTCGCTGGCGCCGCTGCTCGCCTATTACGGCGTCGATCCCGCCAAGGTGCATTTTCTCGGAACCGGGCTCTGGGACGAGACCGGCATCGGCAGCGAACCGACGCTGGTCGGCGGCTGGTATGCCGCGCCGCCGCCCGAGGCGCGCGCCGATTTCGTGAAGCGCTTTGCCGATCTCTATCGTCACCCGCCGCCGCGGCTGGCGACGCTCGCCTATGATGCCATCGCGCTCGCCGCGGTGCTCGCGCATGGCGCGAACGGACCCGATTTCTCGACCGCCGCGCTCACCAATCCCAGCGGCTTCGCCGGCATCGACGGCATCTTCCGCCTGCGTGCCGATGGCCTCGTCGAGCGCGGCCTCGCCGTGCTCGAAGTGGAGCACGACGGCAGCAAGGTCATCGATCCGGCGCCGCAGACCTTCCAGGCGGCCAGCAACTGAGGCGCTCCCGGTTGCCGGTAGCCGCGGCGAGGTCGTCCAACCCGCCGCCGCGGACCCCTCAGGCGGCGGCCGTTTGAGGGTTGCGCTCCGCCTGGTCCAGCAGCGCATAGAACTCGGTGTTCTCGCGGCGGATGCGATCGGCCAGCACCCCGAAAAGGCGCTTCGCTTCGGCGGAGAACCGTGCAGGCTCGGCCTTGATCTGGGTTTCGCTCCACTCGCGCGCGAAGGCCTCGACGGCGGGCTTGACGCCGGTCATCTCCTCGGCGAAGCGCTTGGCGACGCCTTGGACGTTGGCGTCGGCATGCTTCTGGCAGCGCGGATAGAGCGAGTTGTCCTCCATCGCCAGATGGAGCGAAAGCTTGCCGAACAACCGCGATAGCTTCTGGCGGATCTCGCCCGCGGCCTGCGCCACGATCTCTGGCTTGAGCTGATCCTCGACCGACTTCACGAGCTCGATCAGCTCGACGTGCTGCTTGCGGAAACTCTCGGTGGCGCTCATGTCTGCTCTCCTGATGAAGTCTGCGCCTGGCTGCCGGACAGGCAGCCAAGATCCTTGCTCTCACAGCAGGAAGCGTGCCAGCGCGGAAAGGGCGGAAACCCCAGCTATCCTGCCGGTTGGCGGGCCGAAAGGCCGGGCAATTTGCCAGGGCGAGCGAGGCAAATTGCCCGGCTGGTCAGGGCGTTCCCGGTGGCGACGCCGGAAGGCGCAGCGTGAAGCGCGAGCCGCGTCCGGGCTCGCTCTCGACGGCGATCTCGCCGCCCATCAGCCAGAGCAGCCTCCGGCTCAAGGCGAGGCCGAGGCCGGTGCCGCCATATTTGACGGCGGTCGCGGCGTCGCCCTGAGTGAAATTGGTGAAGAGCCGCGCCAGCGTCGCGCGCTCGATGCCGATGCCGGTATCGCCGACGGCGATGCTGATCCAGTCGCCGTCCTGCCGGCACTCGCGCCGCGCGCCGAGGCTGACGCGCCCGTGCTCGGTGAATTTCGCAGCGTTGCTGAGCAGGTTCAGCACGACCTGCCGGAGCTTGGCGGCATCGCCGAGGATGGTGCCGAGATCGGCGGCGCACTCGATCATGAGCTCGTTGCGGTTGGGCGCCATGAGCGGCCGGGCTTCCGCGGCGATCTCGTCGATCAGCAGCGCAAGCTCGATCGGTTCCGAGCGCGTCTCCATGCGCCCCGCTTCGATGTTGGAGAGGTCGAGCACGTCGTCGACCAGCGACAGCAGCCGGCGCCCCGCGGCGCGGATGCGCTCGAGATCGCCGGCATGACCGGTGCCGAGCGCGCCGTCCGCGACATCCTCGATCAGCATCTCGCTGTAGCCGATGACCGCGTTGAGCGGCGTGCGCAGCTCATGGCTCATGCGCGCGAGGAAGTCGGATTTGACGCGGCTGGCGCGCTCGGCTTCCGCGGTGGCGGCGGTGAGTTCCGTGGTGAGCCGCGTCAGCTTGCGCTCGGATTCGGCGACGTGATGGATGACGTGCTGGAGATAGAGCAGCACCGGCAGCCCGACGATCGGGCTGACGATGCCGGCGGTCACGGGAACGTGGATCGGCGGCGGCCCGACGAGCGCGTGCCAGACGACGACGCTGAGCCCGACCGCGGCCACCACGATGATGCCGAGCAGCGCCACCGTTCCGGCCGGCCGTTCGAGCCAGCCCGGAGCGAGGCGCAATCCTGCGCCGCGCGCCCACTCGACCGCCCCTGTTTCCGCCATCGGCGGATCGCCTCGTCCAGAATTATTCCAAGGGAGGCAATCTAGCCAATTCTAGGGAGATTGACCGAAAGTTTTCCCGACAATTTTAGGCAAATTCAAGCGGTGCCTGCGCTCGCGGAGGCGCGCGGTCCGCGCGGCTAATCGGGGAGCAGCGCCGCCAGCACCGCGTTGAGCCGCTGCCGCCCGGAGGCGGTGGCGCGCAAGCGCTCCGCGTCGAGCTCGACGAAGCCGCCGTCGCGGAGATCGCCGAGCCGGCCGGCATCGACCGCCGCATCGAGCTCGATCCCGGCGGCAGCGCGAAACGCCACGCGGCCGACGCCTTCGGCGAGGCGCAACCCCATCATCAGCAATTCGCGCCGGTATTCCTCGGGCGCCAGCGCCGTCTGCTCCTCGAGTCCGTGGCCCTGGCGCTCGACCGCGGCGAGCCAGGTCTCGGGCGCGCGGTAGCGGCGCGTGGCGAGCCGCACGCCGCCGAGGCTCAGCCTGCCATGCGCGCCCGGGCCGATGCCGGCATAGTCGCTGCCGCGCCAGTAAGCGAGGTTGTGCCGGCTCTCGCCGCCCGGTCGCGCATGATTGGAGATCTCGTAGGCGGGCATCCCCGCGCGCTCGAGCTCTTCCTGCGTCGCCTCATAGAGCGCGCCGGCGAGCTCCTCGTCGGGCAGCGTGAAATCGCCGCGCGCGAAAGCCGGGGCAAACGCCGTGCCCGGCTCGATGGTGAGCTGGTAGAGCGACAGATGATCGCCGGCCAGCGACAGCGCCCGGCCGAGCTCGTCGCGCCAGGCCGCGAGCGTCTGGCGGGGTCGCGCATAGATGAGATCGAAGGAGAAGCGCGGGAAGTGCCGGCGCGCGAGCTCGAGGGCGGCGAGCGCCTCGCGCGCATCATGGGCGCGTCCGAGGAAGCGCAGCGCTCCGTCGTCGAGCGCCTGCACGCCGAGCGACAGCCGGTTCACCCCCGCCTCGGCCAGCGCGCGGAAGCGCCGGGATTCGACCGAGGTCGGATTGGCCTCGAGCGTGATCTCGATGTCGTCGGCGATAGACCAGCGTTCGCGGGCGCTGGCGATCAGCGCCGCCACCGTTTCCGGCTCCATCAGCGAGGGCGTGCCGCCGCCGAAGAAGATCGAGCCGAGCCGGCGTCCCGGCGTCTCGGCGGCTGCATGGTCGAGCTCGCTCAGCAGCGCATCGCGCCAGCGCCGCTGCTCGATCGCCTCGCGCACATGGCTGTTGAAGTCGCAATAGGGACATTTCGACTTGCAGAACGGCCAATGGATATAGAGCGCGAGATCGGCCAAGCGCCTCACCCGGAAAAGCAGGCCCGGGCGAGCTGGCGGAAGGCTGTGGCACGGTGGCTCATCGCGTGCTTTGCCGCCGGGTCCATCTCGCCGAAGCTCTCGCTGCCGCCCGTGGGCACGAAGATCGGATCGTAGCCGAAGCCGCGCGCGCCGCGCGGCGGAAAGACGAGGCTGCCATGGACCTCGCCGCGGAAGCTTTCGACATGCCCGTCGGGCCAGGCCAGCGACAGAACCGCGACGAAGCTGCCGCGCCGGTCGGCACTGTCGCCGAGCCGCTCCTCGACGAGCGCCATGGCGCGGGCGAAATCGCGCTCGGGGCCGGCCCAGCGCGCCGAATAGATGCCGGGCGCGCCGCCGAGCGCCGGCACGACCAGCCCGGAATCATCGGCCAGCGCCGGCAGCGCGCTCGCCCGCGTTGCCGCCAGCGCCTTGAGCTCGGCATTGGCCTCGAAGCTGTCGCCGGTCTCCTCCGGCTCGGGCAAGCCGAGCGCGCCGGCGCTCACCGCGCTGACCCCGAAGGGCGCGACGAGCGCCGCCATCTCGGCGAGCTTGCCCTGGTTGTGCGTGGCGATGACCAGCCGGTCGCCGGCGAAACGGCGCGCCATCGTCTCGCCTCAGGCAAGCCCGAGGGCGCGGCGCTGCTGCAGCACGAGTTGGCCGATGCCGAGCCGCGCCAGCGCCAGCATCTCGTTGAAGCGCTCCTCGGCAAAGGCGCCGTGCTCGGCCGTCGCCTGGATCTCGACGATGCCGCCGGAGCCGGTGAGCACGAAATTCGCGTCGGTCGCGGCGGCGCTGTCCTCGGCATAGTCGAGATCGAGCACCGCCTCGCCGGCGGAGATGCCGCAGGAGATTGCCGCCACCGCGTCGTTCAGCGGCAGCTTGGGCAGCGTTCCGGCGGCCACCAACTTCTGCAGCGCGATGTGGAGCGCGACATAACTGCCGGTGATGGACGCGGTGCGCGTCCCGCCATCGGCCTGCAGCACGTCGCAATCGATGCGGACCTGCCGCTCGCCCAGCGCCGCGAGATCGGCCACGGCGCGCAGCGAGCGGCCGATCAGACGCTGAATCTCCTGGGTGCGGCCGGTCTGGCGGCCGCGCGCCGCCTCGCGGTCGGTGCGCTCATGGGTCGAGCGCGGCAGCATGCCGTATTCGGCGGTGATCCAGCCGCGGCCGGTGTTGCGCAGGAAGGGCGGCACCTTCTCCTCGACGGTCGCCGCGCAGAGCACATGCGTGTCGCCGAAGCGCACGAGGCAGGAGCCTTCCGCGTATTTGGCGAAGCCCGGTTCGAGGCGCACCTGGCGCAATTCGTGCGGGGCGCGGCCGGAAGGGCGCGACATGTGGATGCCTTTCTGCTGTTGAGCCTCGAACCCTAGTGCGCGAGGCGACCGGCGTCCAGCGCTCGCGCGGTTGACGCTGGGGATCGACCTACCTACATTTCGCGGCGCCCCGGGATATCTTTGAGAGCGCTATGGCTGCGGAACGGCTGCCGCCCGTCCCCAAACCGGTGATCACGGAGCTCAACGAGCGAAGCCGTGAGATTTTCCGCATGATCGTCGACGCCTATGTCGAGACCGGCGAGCCGGTCGGCTCGCGCACGCTGTCGCGCCGCGGGGGCCTCGACCTGTCGCCGGCGACCATCCGCAACGTCATGGCCGATCTCGAGGAATGCGGGCTGCTCTTCGCGCCGCATACCTCCGCCGGACGGCTACCGACCGAGGCGGGGCTGAGGCTCTTCGTCAATGGCCTTCTCGAGCTCGGCGGGCTGAGCGAGGAGGAGCGGCAGGGCATCGACGGGCGCCTTGCGGCGGCTGGCAAGAGTCTGCCGCAGGCCCTCGAGGAGGCGACCGCGGCGCTCTCGGGGCTCTCGCGCTGCGCCGGCCTGGTCGTGGCGCCCAAGACCGAGCGGCGCGCGCTCCGCCACATCGAATTCGTGCCGCTCTCGCCGGGCCGCGCCCTGGTCGTGATGGTGACCGAGGACGGGGTGGTGGAAAACCGGCTCATCGAGGCACCGCCCGGCACGCCGGCCTCGACCCTGGTGCAGGCGAGCAACTACCTCAACGCGCGTCTCGTCGGCCGCACCATCGACGAGGCCAAGACGATGATCACCGCCGACATCGACTCCAATCGCGCGCAGCTCGACGAGCTCACGCAGCGCGTCGTCGAAGCCGGCCTCGCCTCCTGGGCGGGCGGCGGCGAGGGCAGCGCGCTCATCGTCCGCGGCCAGGCGAAGCTGCTCCAGGACGTGACCGCGCTCGCCGATCTCGAGCGGCTGCGTGCGCTCTTCGACATGCTCGAGACCAAAGAAGCGATGCTGCGCCTGCTCGAGGCGACGCGCGAGGGCGAAGGCGTGCAGATCTTCATCGGCTCCGACAATCCGCTCTTCGGCGTCGCCGGCTGCTCGATGATCGTTGCCCCCTACGCCAACAGCCGCGAGCAGGTGGTCGGCGCGATCGGGGTCATCGGGCCGACGCGCCTCAACTACGCTCGGATCATCCCGCTGGTGGACTACACCGCCAAGGTGATCGGCAAGATCTTGGGATAAGTTTGGGACAAGCGACATGAACGACAACACAAACGACGCTCCGCTCAATACCGAAAGCGCCGGTGCCGCGGAACCGGCCGAGGAGAAGCTCGCGCGGCTCGAGGCCGAGCTCGGCGAGAGCAAGGACCGGCTGCTGCGCGCTCTGGCCGAGACCGAGAATGTCCGCCGCCGCGCCGAGCGCGAGCGCGCCGACGCGTCGAAATACGGCGCGAGCGCTTTCGCCAAGGACCTGCTCAACGTCGCCGACAATCTGCGCCGCGCGCTCGACAGCGCGCCGGCCGAGCAGGCGGCCGACGAGCGCACGCGCAACCTGCTGCAAGGCGTCGCCGCCACCGAGCGCGAGCTGCTGGCCGCCTTCGAGCGCCATGGCATCCGCCGCATCGACCCGGTCGGCGAGCGCTTCGACCACAATCTCCACCAGGCGATCTTCGAGGTCGAGAATACCGGTCAGCCGGCCGGCACGGTGGTGCAGGTGCTGCAGCCCGGCTACGTCATGCATGACCGGCTGCTGCGCCCGGCGATGGTGGGGGTCGCCAAGGGCGAGGCGAAGCCGGCCGCCGACGGGCCACACATCGACGAAGTGGTGTGAGGCGGGGCGTGCGTTCGTGCGAGGTCTTTCACGAAAATTAACGCTCTGACGCGATGCTGCGGAGCGCGGCCGGACCGTACCGGCCGCTTCGCGAGGACGCGCCGGTGTCGGTCAAGGCAAAGCCGCTGGTTCTGCTCGTCGAGGACACGGTCCCTCTGGCGCAGCTCTACCTCGAGTATCTGAAACGGGAGCCGCTTCAGGCGCGCCGCGCCGAGACGCTGGCCGAGGCCAAGGAGGCGCTGGTGGCCCTCCGCCCGGCGGCGGTGCTGCTCGATCTGGAGCTGCCCGACGGCAACGGCCTCGATCTCGTCGAGGCGGCACGCAAGGCCGGGCTCGATCCCGCCTTCATCGTCATCACCGCGCACGGGTCGGTCAACGCCGCCGTGGAAGCGATGCGCGCCGGCGCGCATGACTTCCTGGTGAAGCCGTTCACCGCCGAGCGGCTCGTCACCACCATGCGCAACGCGCTCGAGGGGCGGCGGCTGAAGCGCATCGTCGAAACCCTGGGCAGCGGCGTCGGCGACACCGCCTTCGAGGGGTTCATCGGCGCCGATCTCTCGATGCAGGCGGTCTACCGCGTCATCGATCTCGCCGCGAAGAGCCGCTCCACCGTCTTCATCACCGGCGAGAGCGGCACCGGCAAGGAGGTCTGCGCCGAGGCCATCCACCGCCGCAGACCGCGCCGCGACGGCGCCTTCGTCGCGCTCAATTGCGGCGCCGTGCCGAAGGAGCTGATGGAGAGCGAGATCTTCGGCCATGTGAAGGGCGCCTTCACCGGCGCGGCCTCCGATCGCGACGGCGCGGCGCTGCGCGCCGATGGCGGCACGCTCTTCCTCGACGAGGTGTGCGAGATGGATCCGGCGCTGCAGGTGAAGCTGCTGCGCTTCATCCAGACCGGTTCGATCCAGGCGGTGGGCTCCGACCGCACGCGCAAGGTCGATGTGCGCATCGTCTGCGCCACCAACCGCGACCCGCTCGCCGAAGTCGAGGCCGGCCGCTTCCGCGAGGACCTCTATTACCGCCTCCATGTGATCCCGCTGCAGCTCCCGCCGCTGCGCGAGCGCGGCAGCGACGTGCTGCTGCTGGCGCGCCACTTCCTGACGGCGTTCAGCGCCGAAGAGGGACGCGGCTTCAAGGGCTTTGCGCCCGAGGCCGAGGCGCGGCTCTGCGCCTCGCCCTGGCCGGGCAATGTGCGCCAGCTGCAGAACGTCATCCGCCGCATCGTCGTCGTGCATGACGGCGCGCAGGTCACCGAGGCGATGCTGCCGTCCGAGCTCGAGGCGGAGCGTGCCGTAGAGCCCGCGTCTCCCGCCCGTCCGGCGCCGCAAGCCGTGCCGGCGGAATCCGCCGTCATCGTGCCGCTGGCGCAGGTGGAGCGCGAGACGATCGAGCGCGCCATCGAGCTCTGCGGCGGCAATATGACTGAGGCGGCGATACGCCTCGGCATCAACGTCTCGACAATCTACCGCAAGCGCCAGAGCTGGGCCGGCCGCGCCGCCGAATAAGCGGCGGTCAGAGCGCGGCCTCTTTCCAGGCCGAGCGCCCGCCGGCGAGCGCCGCCGCCGCGGAGTCCACCAGCGATGCGGTCGCCTCGGCCGCCGGCGCGCTCTCGATGGCGCGCGCCAGCGCCGCGAGCCGCTCGAAGCCGAAGGTCGCGGCCGAGCTCTTGATCGAATGCGCCGCGCGCGCCAGCGCTTTGGCGTCGCCCTCGCCGCCGCCGGCCAGACGGCGCATCTGCACGAGGCGCTGCTCGCTATCGGCGAGGAAGATTTCGACGAGGTCGCGCGCCGAGGCGGCGCCGATCTCATCGGTGAGGGCGCGCAGCCGCGTCGGATCGAACAGCGCTGCAGCGTCTTCCGCCGCCCTGCGCACTAGCGCCGCCGACGCGCGCGGTGCGGCGGCGACGTGCGCGAGCGCTGCGGCGACACTCTCCTTGAGATCGGCCGGGGTGAAGGGCTTGCTGACGAAGCCGGTCATCCCCGCATCGCCGCCAGCGGCAGCATATTCCGGGTTGGCGGTGAGGCCGAGGATCGGCACCTCGCCCAGCGGCGGCGGCAAGGCGCGGATGGCGCGCGTCGCCGCGAGCCCGTCCATCTCCGGCATCATCACATCCATCAGCACGAGGTCGTAGCCGCCCGCGCGCGCCGCGGCGACCGCTGCCTTGCCGTCCGGCGCGCTGACGACGACGTAGCCGGCGCTCGTCAGCACGCGTGTCGCGATCAGCCGGTTGGTCTCGTCGTCCTCCGCCAGCAACAGGCGCCCGCCGCGCCGCACCTCCGCCGACGCTTCGGGCGCCGACGCGGGCGCCGCGTCCGCCGCGTCGGCGCGGGCGACGGTGAGCGTGAAACGGAAGCGGCTGCCGCGACCGGGCGCGCTCTCGACCGAGATCGTGCCGCCCATCAGCCGCGTCAGGCGGTCGCAGAGCGCGAGACCGAGCCCGGTGCCGCGAAAGCGGCGCGAGATCGAGCCGTCGAGCTGGACGAATTCCTGGAACAGCAGCGGCAGCTGCGCCGGATCGATGCCGATGCCGGTGTCGCGCACTGTCACGGCCAGGGTGACGCGGTCGTCATCGCTGCCGTCGCGCGCCATCTCGACGAAGACGCCGCCGGCTTCGGTGAACTTGATGCCGTTGCTCACCAGGTTGAACAGCACCTGGCGGAAGCGATCGGATCGCCGGTGACCCGGCGCGGCACATCCGCGGCGATGGCGAGCGCGAGTTCGAGTCCCTTGCGCGCGGCGTGCGGCCGCATCCGGTCGATCACCGCCTCGGCCGCGGCGCGCGGCGCGAAGGCGACGTTCTGCAACTTGAGCCCCGCCGCTTCCATCTTGGAGAAGTCGAGCACGTCGTTGACGAGTTGCAGCAGGCCCTCCGCCGATTCCTTGAGCGCGATCGCCAGCGTGCGCTGATCCGCGGCAAGCGGCGTCTCGAGCAGCAGGCTCGCCGTGCCGATGATGCCGTTCACCGGTGTGCGCATCTCGTGGCTCATCGTCGTCAGGAACTGCGCTTTGACGCGGCCGGCGTGCTCGGCCTCGCCCCTGGCGCGGGTCAGCTCCGCTGCGGTCGCGCGCTGGCGCGCGGCGCCGCGCTGATAGAGCAGCACGGCGGCGCCGACGAGCGCGATGCCGGCGGCGCCTTCGCTCATCCGCCACGGGGAGTGGGTCTTCGGCCGGTCGAGCAGCGTCGCGGTCAACAGCGCGACGAGGACCGCGAGCCCGAGCGCCGCGACGATGTTGGCCGCGCTGCGGCGGTCCCGGCCGGGGCGGCGTTCGGCGGCGGCTCTGAGCCAGGACATCCTTCTTCCTTACGTCTCCCGCGACCCTCAGCTTGCCGGGTCAGGGTTAAATTTTCGCGAGGCGCCGGCAGCGTGCAAAACGACCTTGCAAAACGCCCGGGCGGCCTGCGAAAGGCCGCGGGTCGAAGCGGCGGTTCCGGCGGAAATCCCCGGAAATCCGCCATTTCCCGGCTGGCACGCGGTTTGAAAGGAAGGCAGGCGAGACCACCGAGGAGCACCGCATGACCGCCGAGATCCTTCGCCTCGCCGACCGCCGCTCGCAGCGCGCTGCGGCGCCCGCCGATCGCCCGGCGATGTCGGCGGTGATCCTGACCCTGCCGGTCGCCGGCCGGGCCGCCCGGCCGGCGCTCGCTTCCGCTGATGCCGCCGCGGCCGCCGCCGCGCTGACCTTCGCCTGCCGCGACCTGACGACGAGCCTCGCCGACATCCACCGGCGTGCCGCCGCGCTCCGCGAGCGCCTGGCTGCGCTTGACCTGGGCGCACGCCCGGCCGTCCTCTCCACCGACACGATCATCGAAACGCTGTGCGGTGTCGTCGCCGGTCGGCGCGACCTCTCCCGCTCTCGCGCGAAGAAGCGCGCCAAGGAGAGCGTCCGTGGCTGAGCAGCTCGCCGCTCCGGTGGCGCTCGTCGTCGATGACGACCTCTCCTATCGGGTCTTCATGCGGCAATATCTCGAGCTCGCCGGCTTCACCGTGATCATGGAAGGCAGCGGCCAGATCGCACTCCGCCGCCTGGAGCAGCAGAAGGTGGACGTGCTGGTGACCGATCTCTTCATGCCGGAGGTCGACGGGCTCGAGCTGATCGAGCTGGCGCGGCGCGGCTTTCCCCAGATGCGCGTGGTCGCGGTTTCCGGCGGCGGGACCCAAGGCGATACCGGCTATCTGCGCGTCGCCCGGCTTTTCGGAGCGCACGCCACCCTGCAGAAGCCGTTCAGCGGCAGCGAACTCATCGCCGCCGTAGCTCCCGAGCGCGCGGCACCGGAAAGCGAGGCCAAGCCGCCGGGCTGACGCCCAAGGAAGTGCGGCGCCGGACCCCCCGCTGGCGCCGCTGCCCGGCGCGCCGCCTACCCCCCGAGGCGGCGCGCCGGGTCCGTTTTCGTGGCGCGCGTCGCGCGATTGTTCCGACCGGCGATCGACGGTACGTGCGGGGCGCCCGCGGGCGCGGCGCGCACCCGAGCGCGCCGGTCAACCGGGGGCTGGGCTATCGGTGGGCATTTTGGCGCCGGCGCGGCGCGAGTGCCGCAGGCACCCCGGAATCGGGCGGAATGCCTTGCATTTGCGGCCCCTCTCTCCCCATATCTGCGGCCGGACCAACCGGCGGGACGGGCGGCCGCGCCGTTGCAGCGCAGGCTGTCCGTTCATATATAAACCACGCCGGACACAGGGAAATCATGTGACGGACCAATCCTGAGGGGGTTCCGTGCAGTGCCTCCAGGGGCTGCGGGACCCTGCTGCAACAAGAGGTGGCCATGGCAAAAGTAATCGGTATTGATCTCGGCACGACGAATTCCTGCGTCGCCGTGATGGAAGGCAAGAGCGCGAAGGTGATCGAGAACGCGGAGGGCATGCGCACCACGCCCTCGATGGTCGCCTTCACCGGGGCTGGCGAGCGTCTCGTCGGTCAGCCCGCCAAGCGACAGGCCGTGACCAATCCCGACAATACGTTCTATGGCGTGAAGCGGCTCATCGGCCGGCGCATGAGCGACCCGATGGTCCGCAAGGAGGGGGAGCTCGTCCCCTTCAAGATCGTCCAGGGCGACAATGGCGACGCCTGGGTCGAGAGCCGCGGCAAGAAATACGCGCCCTCCCAGATCAGCGCCTTCGTGCTGCAGAAGATGAAGGAGACCGCCGAGGCCTATCTCGGTGAGCCCGTGACCGAGGCGGTGATCACCGTTCCCGCCTACTTCAACGACAGCCAGCGCCAGGCGACCAAGGACGCCGGCAAGATCGCCGGGCTCGAGGTGTTGCGCATCATCAACGAGCCGACCGCGGCGGCCTTGGCCTATGGCCTCGAGAAGAAGGGCACCGGCACGATCGCCGTCTATGACCTGGGCGGCGGCACCTTCGATATCTCGGTGCTGGAGATCGGCGACGGCGTCTTCGAGGTGAAATCGACCAACGGCGACACCTTCCTCGGCGGCGAGGATTTCGACAAGCGCATCATCGATTATCTGGCCGACGAGTTCAAAAAGGAGCAGGGCATCGACCTGCGCAACGACCGGCTCGCGCTGCAGCGCCTCAAGGAGGCGGCCGAGAAGGCCAAGATCGAATTGAGCTCGTCGATGCAGACCGAGGTGAACCTGCCCTTTATCACCGCCGACCAGACCGGGCCCAAGCACCTCAACATCAAGCTGACGCGGGCGAAGCTCGAGGCGCTGGTCGACGACCTCATCCAGAAGACCATCGATCCCTGCCGCAATGCGCTCAAGGATGCCGGCCTCAAGGCGTCCGAGATCGACGACGTGATCCTGGTTGGCGGCATGACGCGCATGCCGAAGGTCATCGAGGTGGTGAAGCAGTTCTTCGGCAAGGAGCCGAACCGCTCGGTCAATCCGGACGAGGTGGTCGCGGTCGGCGCCGCCATCCAGGCGGGCGTGCTGAAGGGCGAAGTGAAGGACGTGCTGCTGCTCGACGTGACGCCGCTGTCGCTCGGCATCGAGACCCTGGGCGGCGTGTTCACCCGGCTCATCGACCGCAACACCACGATCCCGACCAAGAAGAGCCAGGTCTTCTCCACCGCCGAGGACAATCAGACCGCGGTCACCATCCGCGTCTTCCAGGGCGAGCGCGAGATGGCGGCGGACAACAAGCTGCTCGGCCAGTTCGACCTGGTCGGCATTCCGTCGGCGCCGCGCGGCGTGCCGCAGGTCGAGGTTACCTTCGACATCGACGCCAACGGCATCGTCAGCGTCCAGGCCAAGGACAAGGCAACCGGCAAGGAGCAGCAGATCCGCATCCAGGCCTCGGGCGGCCTCAACGACGTCGACATCGAGAAGATGGTGAAGGACGCCGAGGCGCATGCCGAGGAGGACAAGAAGCGGCGCGAGCTCGTCGAGGCCAAGAACCAGGCCGAAGGCCTTGTCCACACCACCGAGCGCACCATCAAGGAGGCGGGCGACAAGCTGCCCGCGGGCGAGCGCGAGGCGGTGGAGGCGGCGATCCGCGACGTCAAATCGGCGCTCGAGAGCAGCGACGTCGAGCGCATCAAGTCGACGACGCAGACGCTCGGCCAGGCATCGATGAAGATCGGCGAGGCCATGTACAAGGCGCAGGCGGCGGGCCAGGCGGGCCAGGCCGGGCCGCAACCCGGCGAGGCCGGCGGCGCCGGTCAGGCCGGCGCGGGCGGAGCTGCCGGCGGCGAGAAGGTGGTCGACGCCGATTTCGAGGAAGTCGACGAGAAGAAGCGCGGCTCGGCTTGAGCCGGCGCCATAGGATGAGTGACCGCCTCGACGCCTGTCGCGCCGGGGCGGTTCGCCTGTAGGGGACTCGAGTTCGGGCGATGGCAAAGAAAGATTATTACGAGCTCCTCGGCGTCTCCCGGGACGCGTCTGCGGACGAGCTGAAGAAGGCCTACCGCAAGCTCGCCATGCAACATCACCCGGATCGCAATCCCGGGGACCAGCAGGCGGAACAGAAATTCAAGGACATCAGCGAGGCCTATGACGTCCTGAAGGACGAACAGAAGCGCGCCGCCTATGACCGCTTCGGCCACGCCGCCTTCGAGAATGGCGGCCGCGGCGGGGGCGGTGCCGGCGATTTCGGCTTTGCCGCCGGCTTCGCCGACATCTTCGACGAAATGTTCGGCGAGTTCATGGGCGGAAGGCGCGGCCAGGGCGCCAATACCCGCGGCAGCGATCTGCGCTACAACCTCGAGATCAGCCTCGATGAGGCGTTCAAGGGGCGCCAGACGACGGTGCGCGTGCCGACGCTTGCGCCGTGCGAGCATTGCAGCGGCAGCGGCACGGAGGCGGGATCCAAGCCGGTGAGCTGCCCGACCTGCTACGGCAGCGGCCGCGTGCGCGCGCAGCAGGGCTTCTTCACCATCGAGCGCACCTGTCCCTCGTGCCAGGGCGCCGGCCGGGTCATCGAGAATCCCTGCCGGCATTGCGGCGGGCAGGGCCGCGCCCGCAAGGAGAAGACGCTCTCGGTCAACATCCCCGCCGGCGTCGAGGACGGGACGCGCATCCGGCTTGCCGGCGAAGGCGAGGCGGGGGTGCGCGGCGGCGCGCCGGGCGATCTCTACATCTTCCTCTCGGTGAAGCCGCACCGCTTCTTCCAGCGCGACGGCGCCAACATCCATTGCCGTGTGCCGATCTCGATGCCGACCGCGGCGCTCGGCGGCTCGATCGAGGTGCCGACCATCGATGGCGGTCGCGCCAAGGTCAACGTCCCGCCGGGAACCCAGGGCGGCCATCAGTTCCGCCTCAAGAACAAGGGCATGTCGGTGCTGCGCTCGGCGGCGCGCGGCGACATGTATGTCCAGGTGGTGGTCGAGACGCCGGTGCATCTCACCAAGCGCCAGCAGGAGCTGCTGCGCGAGTTCGAGAAGGCCGGCGGCGGCCAGGCGACCCATCCCGAAAGCGAAGGCTTCTTCGCGCGGGTGAAGGAGTTTTTTGAAGATTTGAGAGAGTAGCGCCGGCGCGACGCGCAGCGTCGTCGCAGGCGGGCGTCAGCGGTTTGCCCAGCAAACCGCGAGAGCCCGCACCGTGCGGACGATCCTCCAAAGCCGGCCGCTGCAGGACCGCGGTGCGTCCTTCGACAAGCTCAGGATGAGGCAGACCGGGAATGGCCCCTACCAGGGGCCACGAAGAAAATTCCTCATCCTGAGCCTGTCGAAGGACGCTTGATCGATCTGCAGCTCGCCCGCAACCGTGCGGCTCTCGCGATGGCTCTCGCCATCGCTGACGCCGCCGCGGACGAAGTCGCGATGCGACTTCGCCGCTACTCCGCCGCCTGCTGCGGCTCGCTGCGGTCGCTCATCACCTCGCTGAGGCGCTCGCGGATGTCGCGCAGCTTCTTCTCGTGCTCGATCTTGTGGCCGAAAATATCCTTCACGTAGAAGACGTCGACGACCTTCTCGCCATAGGTCGAGATCTTGGCGGTCGAGATCTGCAGATTGAGGCCGGTCAAGGCGCGCGTCACCTCGAAGAGCAGGCCCGCCCGGTCGCGCCCGTTCACCTCGATCACCGTGTGGGTGAGGCTCGCCTTGTTGTCGATGAGGACGCGCGGCG
>Ga0134128_10002480_pt1 | contig 22846 bp, 18 predicted proteins | sample KB31754_FD_96462 | JGI IMG/M metagenome (GOLD analysis project Ga0134128, IMG submission 96462) | Terrestrial soil microbial communities with excess Nitrogen fertilizer from Kellogg Biological Station, Michigan, USA - KB3-175-4 | ecosystem: Environmental > Terrestrial > Soil > Unclassified ... | reverse complement strand
TCCCGGTAGGCGAACGGATTACGCCCGGTGCCGTGCACCAGCACCAGCAGCTTCAGCGGCGCGCCTTCCGGCCGGTAGCTTTGCGGAACGTACAGACAGTAGCTGAAGCGCTGATCGGCCTGACAGGCGAAGAGGGGTGTTGCTCCGGTCTCGTAGAAGCCGAGGCCCGTTGCCGCGCTGCCGTTGGGTCCCACTGCGTGTTGTCCGACTGAGAGGCTTGCGGCGAGCGCCGCCGGCGGTCATTCCGGCAAGGGCTTGGAGAATTCACGCCACCGGTTGAGGTGGCGGTAGACGATGTGGGCGAGGCCGTCGGCGTCGCGCCGCTTCAGCGTCTCGAGCATCGAGAGATGGTCCTCGTTGCTCGCCTTGACGCCGGCCAGGGTGTCCCACGTGCCGGAGCGGCCCGGAATCCCGCGGGCACGCAGCTCACGGATTTGCGTGAAGAGCAGGTTGTTGCCGCACATGGCGTACATCGCGTCGTGCAGCTTGCCATTGAGTTGCACCAGGCCCGAGAGGTTACCGAGCTGCACTTCGCGGTCGAATTCGCGCACCAGCTCTTCGAATTGCTCGAGATCCGCCGCGGTGGCGCGCACCGCAGCCGTTCTCGCGGCCGCCGTCTCGAGGAAGGTACGGACTTCGTAGAGCTCCTCACGCTCGCGGCTGTTGGGATTGGCGACCCGGTAGCCGCGGTTCGGCGAGTGATCGAGCAGGTGTCGGGCCGCGAGCTCCGAGAGCGCGATCCGCACTTCGAAGCGGTTCACGCCGTAGCTGGACTCCAGGTCCACCTGTTTCAGCCATTCGCCGGGACGATACTTGCCGTCGAGGAGATCGGCCTGCAGCCGCTCTGCAAAGCTGCTTTCGCCGCCAGATCCCGCGGGTACCGACTTCATGACAGTGATAGTAGCCAATATTCGCAGCGAATTAAAGCAAGTCCGGCGCCTGGGATTTCAGGAATTGCTCCAGCACGGCGAAGTACGCGTCCGGGTCCTCGTAGAAGGGCATGTGCGAGCAGTTTTCGAAGATGACCAGCCGTGAGTCGGGGAGCGCGTCGTGAATGCGCCGCGCGCAGGCGGGTGTCAGCTCGTCGAACTCTCCGGCGAGCACGAGGCACGGGACGCGCAGCTGGCGCAGGCTGGGAATGCGATTCCACTGCCGCATGTTGCCCGTGTAGGTGAACTCGTTGGGACCCTGCATGGTTATATACGGTCCCATGTTCCAGTCGGCCAACGATCGCTGGAGGGGCTCGGGCCACTTCTCACAGCGGCAGACGTGCCGATGGTTGAGGAGGGTTATCGCAGCCTGATACTCCGGATGGTCCGTCGTACCCTGCGCTTCCCTTCTGATCATCATGGCGACCGTCTCCATTCCCAGCGCCGCACGCAGGCGGTGCAACTCTGAGACGAGATGCGGCACGTCGACTGCGCCGTCGGCGGCGACATAGCTCTTCACATGGCGGGGAAAGAGGAGGCAGAACTCCGTGCCGAGCCAGGTGCCCCACGAATGACCGAGGAGCTGCACCGGCGGCAGACGCAATGTCACGCAGAGCTGCGCCAGCTCCTCGACATAGCGGCCGAGGGTCCAGAGCGAGGCATCCGTCGGCCTGTCGGAAGCACCGCAGCCGAGTTGGTCATACGCGATCACCGTGAAGCCGAGGGCCGCGAGCCGGGCATGCGGTGCGCGCAGGTATTCGCTCGGCAATCCCGGCCCGCCGTTGACCAGCAACACGACCTCGCTGCGCGCCGAGATCGGCGGCCCGTAGCGATACACCCGCAGGCGATGACCGCCCACCCGAACATCGCTGACTTCGCTCGGTCCGGCTGCCACGGTGGGTCTCAGACTATCATTTTGGTCACTATTTTGGCTACTATACAGATGTGCCCAGCCGTGGCAAGCGAAGCGCCCTCTCGGGGAGGACTGGTGTTCCGCGGAAATCATCTGAAGAGTGCGCTCCTCGCGGGCGGTCGCTGCATCGGTGCCTGGCTCTTCTCGGGCAGTCCCGTGGCCGGCGAGATTCTCGGACTGCAGGGATTCGATGCGCTGGTCATCGACCAGGAGCACACCGCGCATGGTCCCGAGACGACCATCGCGCAGATGCGGGCCATCGCAGCGGCAGGCCCCGCGACGATCCTGGTCCGTGTCCCGGATGGCGAGTCCCGGACGATCAAGCTCGCACTGGATTCCGGCGCGGAAGGTATCGTCGTCCCGACGGTTGAGAGCGCCGAGGAAGCGCGCGCAATCGTCGCCGCTTGCCGCTATCCTCCAGACGGCAGGCGCGGCGCGCATCACACTGTTGCGCGCGCGGCGGACTGGGGCAGGAGCTCAGCCGAGTATCTGCACCACTACTCAGCGGAGCTGCTGATCATCGCCATGATCGAGAGCGAGCGGGGATTGAATGCCGCGGCGGACATCGCCGCCGTCGAAGGGATCGACATGCTCTTCCTCGGCCCGCTCGATCTCAGCGCGAGCTTCGGCTGCATGGGCGACTTTGCCGACCCGCACATCGCCGATGCCGCCGACCACGTGGCCCACGCCTGCGCCCGCCGCGGCAAATGGGCGGGCTCCACGGCATTCCCGGGATTTTCCGCGTCGCGGCTCTTCGCGCTCGGCCACGGTTTCGTGACGCTGGGGAGTGATGTGACCTTCCTCCAGGCGGGCGCCGCCGCCAGTCTGCGCGAAGTCGAGGAGACGACATGCAATCCCGCGAAGTGAGAACGGCTGCCCAGGCGCGCGCGCTGATCGAAGCGAGCGGCGCAAGTCACGTCAAGATCGGCGTGTTCGATCTCGACGGCATTCTGCGGGGCAAGTACCTCTCGCGGGACAAGTTCTTCTCCGGGCTGGAGAAGGGGCTCGGGTTCTGCGACGTCGTGCTGGGATGGGATTCCAACGATCAGCTGTACGACAACGTCACCTTCACCGGCTGGCACACGGGTTACCCGGATGCGCACGTGCGAATCCTGCCGGAGAGCTGCCGCGAGCTGCCCTTCGAGCCCGGCACTCACTTCTTTCTCTGCGAATTCGCGTCGCCTGCCGACGCCGTTTGCCCGCGTGGCACGCTGCGGCGGGTGATCGAACGTGCCCGCCGCATGGGCTTCCAGGCGTTCGCCGGCCTCGAATACGAGTTCTTCGTTTTCGCGGAGACTCCGGCCTCGGTGCGTGAGAAGCACTACCGGAATCTCGTGCCCGTCGCTCCGGGCTACTTCGGCTACTCGGTCCTGCGCAACAGCGTGCAGAGCGAGTTGTATCGCGGGCTGCTCGCGCTCGCGCAGCAGATGGATTTTCCCATCGAAGGGCTGCACGAGGAAACGGGCGCCGGCGTGCTCGAGGCGGCGCTCTGCGTCGACGCGGCGGAGGCCGCGGCCGACAAGGCCGGCCTCTTCAAGACCTTCACCAAGGTCTGGTGCCAGCAGCACGGCATGATGGCGACCTTCATGGCCAAGTGGTCGCGCGACTGGCCGGGTCAGAGCGGCCACATCCATCTCTCGCTGCGCGGGCCGGATGGCAAATCGGTGTTCCACGATCCAAAGGAGCCGCACGCGATGAGCGCAACGATGCGCCACTTCCTGGGCGGCCAGCAGCGGCTGCTGCCGGAGCTCCTCGCGATGATCGCGCCGACGGTCAATTCCTATCGGCGACTCATCCCCGGGTTCTGGGCGCCGACCGTGTCGACCTGGGGCGTGGAGAACCGCACCTGTGCGCTGCGCTTCGTGCCCGGCAGCGCCAGCTCCCAACGCATGGAAGTCAGACTTGCCGCGGCCGACGCCAACCCCCACCTGGCGCTCGCCGCGGCGCTCGCCGCGGGCCTGCATGGGATCGAGCATGGGCTCGAGCCCGAGCCTCCGGTGCGCGGCAATGCCTACGAGCAGGCGGTGGCGCCGGAGCTCGCCTTCTCACCGACGCTGTGGGACGCGGCGCAGCGGCTGAAGCAGTCGCGGATGGCGCGTGACTGGTTCGGCGATGCCTTCGTGGACCACTTCGCGGCAACACGGGAGTGGGAGGAGCGCGAGTTCCGCAAGGCGATCACGGACTGGGAGCTGGCGCGCTACTTCGAGATCATTTGAGCGGAGTCAGCATGTCGCAGCAGGTCACGGTCTCGCCCGTCGATGGCCGCATCTATGTGGAGCGCGCGTATGCCGCCCCGCCGGAGATCGATGACGCGGTCGAGCGCGCGGTCGCCGCCCAGCGCGGCTGGCGCCACGTGCCCGTCGCCGAGCGGGCCGCGATCTGTGAGCGGTTCGTCGCGGCCTTCGAAGCGCGCCGCAGCGAGATTGCCGCAGAGATCACCTGGCAGATCGGCCGACCGGTCAGTGCGTCGCCAGGCGAGGTGCGCGGCACTGTTGAAAGAGCGCGTTACATGATCGGTGCCGCCGCTGACGCCATCGCCGACGTGGACTGCGGTGAGGCGGCTGGCGTGCGCCGCTTCATTCGCCGCGAGCCGCATGGCGTGGTGCTAACCGTCGCTGCCTGGAACTACCCCTTCCTGATCGACGTCAACAGTGTCGTCCCCGCCATCATGGCCGGCAACGCCGTTCTCCTCAAACACTCGGCGCAGACGCCGCTCGCCGCGGAGCGCTTCGCCGAATGCTTTGTGCAGGCGGGCCTGCCGGCGGGCCTCTTTCAGGTGCTGCATCTGACGCACGCGGATACGGAGCGTCTCATCGGCGACCGCCGCCTCGGTTGCGTCGCGTTCACTGGATCGGTGGCCGGCGGCGCGGCGGTCCAGCGGGCCGCCGCCAATCGCTTCATTCCCATTGGTCTCGAGCTCGGCGGCAATGATCCGGCCTATGTCCGCGAGGACGCGGATCTCACTCATGCGGTCGAGAATCTGGTGGACGGCGCCTTCTTCAACTCCGGCCAGTCGTGCTGCGGAATCGGGCGGATCTATGTTCATCGCTCGCTGTACGAGACGTTCGTCGAAGCTTTCACGACCCTGACCCTGCAGTATCGGCTGGGCGATCCTCTCGATGCCGCGACGACACTGGGTCCTGTCGTGCGCACTTCGGCCGCCGAGGCGATCCGCGCGGCCATCGCCCGCGCCTGCTCCGCCGGTGCCCGCGCGCTGATCGGTGAGGAGCGCTTTCCGCACAGTCGACAGGGTACGCCCTATCTCGCCCCGCAGGTGCTCGTCGACGTGCGACACGACATGGAGATCGTGCAGGAGGAAGTGTTCGGTCCCGTGGTGTGCATCCTGCCGGTCGACGACGACGCTCATGCCGTGCGGCTCATGAACGACAGCCGCTATGGGCTCACCGCGTCGGTCTGGACGCGGGACGAGGCTGCGGCCGTCGCTCTCGGCGATGAGATCGACACCGGCACCTGGTTCCTCAACCGCTGCGACTACCTCGATCCGGCGCTCGCCTGGGTGGGCGTCAAAGACTCGGGCCGCGGCTGCACGCTCTCGCGGATCGGCTACGAATACCTGACCCGGCCGAAGTCGTTCCATCTGCGCACTCGCTGCTGAGCGTCCCATGGAGATCGTCATGCCTCTGCCACCGAATTCGCAGTGGAACTATCCAACCGCGGTCCGCTTCGGGATCGGACGCATTGCCGAGCTGTCGGCGATCTGCAAGGACCTCGGGATGCAACGGCCGCTGTTCGTCACCGACCCGCAGGTCGCCAAGCTGCCCGCGACCCAGGAGTGCATTCGCGCTCTCGCGGCGGCCGGGCTCGCCGCGCAATCACACACCGACATTCAACCCAATCCCGTCGAAGCCAATGTGACGGAGGGGATACGCGTCTATCGCGCGGGCCAGTGCGACGGCGTGATCGCCTTCGGTGGAGGCAGCGCGCTGGATGTCGGCAAGGCGGTGGCGCTCATGGTGGGACAGACTCGTCCGCTATGGGATTTCGAGGACCGCGAGGACTGGTGGAAGCGGGTGGATCCGACGCGCATGGCTCGTGTGATCGCGGTGCCCACTACCGCGGGAACCGGCTCCGAGGTTGGACGCGCCGCGGTGATCACCGATGTGCGCGATCACGTCAAGCGCATCATCTTCCATCCGCGCATGATGCCGGCGTGCGTCATCCTCGATCCCGCTCTGACAGTCGGACTGCCGCCGCACGTCACCGCCGCAACGGGGATGGATGCCCTGTCGCACGCGCTCGAGGCCTTCTGTGCCGCGGGCTTCCATCCCATGGCCGACGGCATCGCGGTCGAGGCGATGCGTCTCATTGCGGACGCACTGCCGCGCGCGTATCGCGATGGCTGTGATCTCGAGGCGCGCGCGCAAATGCTGGTCGCCTCGTCGATGGGCGCGACGGCGTTCCAGAAGGGCCTGGGCGCCATGCATGCCATGAGCCATCCCTGCTCGGCGCTGCTGGGGTCGCACCACGGACTGACCAATGCCGTCGTGATGCCTTATGTGCTCGCCTGGAACGAGCCCGTGGTCGCGGAGCGACTCGGGCGGCTGGCCGCGTATCTGAGTCTGAAGCACCCGAGCTTCAGCGGTGTGCTCGATTGGGTGCTCGAGTTGCGCGGGCTGCTGGGCATTCCCGGCCGGGTCGATGCCCTGGGTGTCCGCGAGGAGCACATCGAGGCGCTCGCGCGCCAGGCTCACGTGGATCCCTCCGCGGCGACCAACCCCTGCCAGCTGTCCGTCACGGACTTCGAGAATCTGTTCCGCTGTGCGCTGGCCGGCGAGCTGCCCAATGCCGGCGCGATGCGGGGTTGACGCTAAGCCTGCTCGGAGCTCTTGCCGCCCTTGACGCCCTTGTCGTTCGCGGTCGCCTCGTGGGTTTCCCAGTCGGCGGCCACTCGGGGACGGGCCGTGCCCGGCGGGCTCCGGTCACGCAACAGGGACTTGATCCGCTCGGGATCGACCGGTTTGACCAGGTGCGCGTCGAATCCCGCCTCTGCGGCGCGGCGCGCGCTCTGCGGGTTACCCCAGCCCGTGATGGCGACGATGGCGAGCTGCGCGGCCCAGGGCTCGGCTCGCAGCGCCTCGGCTACGGCGTAACCATCGAGACCCGGCATGTCGATGTCGAGCAGCGCCATCTCCGGATGGAACTCTCGCGCAGCGGTCACTGCGGCGACGCCGTCGTAAGCGACTCGCATCTCATGCCCCACCAATGCGAGTAGCGTTGCGAGGCTGTCGGCGGCATCCTTGTTGTCGTCGGCGATCAGCACGCGGCGGCTGTCCCCGTTCATGGCTGCCCTTTGGCCATCCTGCGATAACGCCGCGGCTGCGTGCACCGCGAGCGGCAGGGTCACGATGAACTCGCTCCCATGGCCGCGTCCCCGGCTCTGCGCCTCGATGGCGCCGCCGTGCAGCTCCACGATCCCTTTGGCCAGGGCCAGCCCGATGCCCATGCCGCCTTCGGCGCGCGCGTCCGTGCCCTCCATCTGTGAGAAGAGCGCAAACACTCGGGTCAGGGCCTCCGCGGGTATCCCGATGCCATTGTCCTTGACCGAGACTCTGAGCCAGCCCTCGTCGTTGGCGGCCGTGAGCTCGATGTGTCCGCCCGGGTCGGTGTACTTGGCCGCGTTGGTCAGCAGGTTGGAGAACACCTGTGAGAGGCGCAGCGGGTCCGCGCGCAGCATGGTGGGCTCGGCCGGCAGGGTGACGCTGAGGCGGTGATTCTTGCGGTCGAGCGCCGGGCCCGCGACTTCGATCGCCGCATCCATGATGGATGCGAACGAGGCGAGCTGCAGGCTCAGGGTCAGTTTCCCTTCGGCGATGCGCGCCACGTCGAAAAGGTCGTCGAGCAATCCCGCCATGCGCACCGCCTGGCGCCGGATCATGCCGCTCGCCCAGCGCAATTGGTCCGGCGTGATACTGGCGGTCTCGAGGATGTCGGCGGCGGTACGGATCGGGGCCAGCGGGTTCCTGAGCTCGTGCGACAGCATCGCCAGGAACTCGTCCTTGCGTTGGTCCGCCTGCTCCAGCGCCTGCTGCGCCCGGACCGTCGCGGTGATGTCGGGGCTGAGCCCGACATGGCCCAGGAACATACCCGATTCGGAGAACCGAGGTGATGCGGAGGATTCGACCCACCGCCAGTCACCCGTCGCGTGTCTGATGCGCAGCCGAGAGCGGAATGAGGTTCGGTTCGCCAAGGCCGCGGCGTAAGTCTTCGCGTAACGGTCGGCATCGTCCGGGTGGACAGGAATCCGCCAGGCATCTCGCCGCGCCTCATCCTGGGTGACGCCCAGGAACTCGCAGTACTCGCGGTTGACGAACTCCACCATTCCCTGCGCATTGGTCACCCAGATCATGGCCGGCGCGCCATCGGCCATCACCCGGAAGCGCTGTTCGGTCGACCAGGCCCGGTCCTGCGCCTCCTTCGCGGCCGCGCCGGTTTTGAGCCGGCTCGCGATCATGAGGGCGCCGCCCCAGACGATGATGAGTATGGAGACAAGGTTGATGAGGGAAATGGCGCGCGGTAAGCCCATTTCGGGCGAGAGCTCATAACCGAGCGCCATCAGGGGCGTGCAAAGCGCCGCGACGTACAGCGGTATGTGCGGCGAGCGAGCGCGCAGACAGAGGAGAACCGGAATGATGTAGAAGTCGATGATCGCCCGCGGAGTCATCATGTCGACCCCGAAGGCGAAGAATGCCGCGACGAACGGCACCCATGGCATATCCGCCAGAGCCATGAGCGGCGCTCGAGCCAGTCGGCCCGGGGAGGCGCGCGAACCGGCATTTCGGCGGATGGCAGTCATAAACACCTGCTCCTGGCCTGAGCCGATTCACGGCTCAAAGGCCGGCCAAGGTTCGAATGCCGCCGCGCGCGGGCCGCGAAGGGGCTCGCGCGGCAGCTGAATCCGGGCGTTGGCCGGCTCCGGTGAGACCCGGAATCCTCGAACGGGCGATCCACGACAGGATACCCCGAAGCCAGGCCACTGCAACGAGCGCCCGGATGTGCCGGCCGGGGCGCCCGGCGGCTTCCTCAGCGGTGATCCAGGGCCGGAACACCCGAATGCCTAGGCGGAGGTCCAGTCATAGGCGACCGGGCGGCGGCCTCGGCGGCCTCGGCGGTCCGGCGCGCAGCAGGCATGTTGCTGTTGCCCGTTGGGAACGGGCTTTGCTCATCCTGCGATGACACTTACCGTGAGGCGAGGACCAACAAAGTGGATCTCCTACTCGTTCTGATCCTGCTGTTGCTGCTCTTCGGCGGCGGCGGCGGACTCTATTGGGGCTTCGGTGTTGGCTGGGGCATCGGACCCATCGGGCTCATCATCATTGTCGTCGTCGTCGCCTGGTTGCTGTACGGCTACCGCGGACGCAGAGGGCCGCCCCTGTAGCTCCATTGCACCCTGGCTAGAGGGAGAGGGTTCCCCGTCCTATCTCGATCACATTCCCACTGACGCGCACCCGTCGGTCCGCATCGATGTCGAGAAAGAGAGTCGATGGCCGATCCGCCTGCTCGCCCTGCGAAATCTCGAATCCGCAGGGCAGCGCGCGCCCGAGCGCGATGCACCAGCCGCCGAGATTGGCGGTCGCCGAGCCGGTCGCCGGATCTTCCAGCACGGCCGGTCCCTGTGGGAAGAAGAACCGCGCGAGCAGGAATTCCCGCCGGGCGTCGGCATCCGACGTCGAGCCGCCATCCCTTCGGGCCGCGAACACATATGCTCGTGGTGCGAACACGTAGGCCATGTTCCCGTCCCCGTCGCTTGCCAGCCGGCTCAGTGCGTCGGGGTTGGGACGGACGCGGCGCACCGCGTCCTCGCTCGTCAGCGGTACGATCAGTTGCTCGCGGCCGGTACTCACCCACAGCGGCCGCTCGCCGATGTCGCGCGGCTCGAGACCGAGCATGGCCGCGATCGCCTCCCGCGGCTCCGCGACTTCCCGCCACTGCGGCGCATTGGCCTGAAGCGTCCAGCGGGTCGACTGCGCGCTGACGGGAATCACGCCGGCTTTCATTTCGAGCGTCAACTCATTTCCGCCGAGCCCCAGCGCGCGGCAGACGTGCGCGGTCCCGAGTGTGGGATGGCCCGCAAACGGCATCTCGAAGGCCGGTGTGAAGATTCGCACGCGTGCGTTCGCCCGGCTGGAGGGCAGGATGAAGGTCGTCTCCGACAGGTTGAATTGCCGCGCCAGCGCCAACATCGTTCCCTCATCGAGCGAGGAGCCGTCCTCGAAAACGCAGAGCGGATTGCCGGACAGCACCTCCGCGCCTCGCGTGAAGACATTCAGCAGCCGATACGTCAGGGTCGCCATGATCCGATCACCGCCATCAGGGAGGAGCCGCGGCGCCGCCGATGGGCACGATGCTCCGATGCGATAATCAGCATACCGCAAAACGGCGGCGCCGCAGCGCGGCACCGGCGCCGCCTTGGCATCCGCAGCCGGTCGAACGTATGCTCGGCAGATTCACGGCGTTCGTGGAATATGACGATGCGCAATGGCAGGGGATTCGCGCTTGCGGCGGCCAAATCGGTCTGCGCCGCCGTCGGCGAAAATCCCTGCCGCAGGCCAGCGGCTATCTGCAGAGGAGGCCGCCCTGCGTACCCGAGAAGCCGGTGACCGGCAAGCTGCGGTGAGGCGGTCGGCCGCCGCATCGATGCCGGTGAGGCACGATGCGGCGGCGCTCCGGGTCAGAAGAGATAAGCGTTGATCGAGAGCAGGTACGTGCGCCCGATGATGCCCGCGAAGTAGTACGAGGTCGGTGCCGCGAAGTTGCCACCCGCTCCGGAAAGCGCGGGATAAGGCGGCAGCTTGTCGAACACGTTGTTGACCACCAGGCGTACGTTGAGGCGGGAACCGATGGTATAGGCGACCGATGAGTTGATCAGCCACCAGCGGCCCACGGTCAGGGGGTACTGCGATGTGGCGGTGTTGAGGTTGCTGAAGTTCTCACCGCTGGTGAACTGCGCCTGCCAGTACCAGGAGAATGGTCCTTTCGAGTAGTTGGTGGCGAAGCTCGCCCGCACCTTGGGCGCGATGACCAGTCCGCCCTGGGCTCCGAGCTCGCCGGCCTCGTTGACCGCGGTGTTGCCGGCCACCTGCAGCTTCAGCGTCTTGGTGTCGAGGTAGTTGCCCATCAACGACAACCTGCCCCAATTCCGGGGCAGCTGGAGCTGATAGTCGACCGAGATGGTATCGCCCTGGAAGTGCAGCAAGCCCGCATTCACGAAGCCGTCGTGGTAGCCGACGATCTGGCCCGCGGAGTTGCGCGTGAAAGCGCCGCACTCCGACGCGTTCGGATAGTCGGTCGCGTCGTAGCAGGCCTCCAGGAGATCGGTCAGGTTCAGTGTTTGGATGGCGTTCGACATGTTGATGTCGACGTAGTCGAGATCGATGCTCAGATTCGGCACCCAGCGGGGGGTCAGCACGATGCCGTAGGTATAGGACTTGGCGATCTCGCTCACGAGAGCGGGGTTGCCGGCCGTCGTGCCCTGTACCGTCGCATTGATCGCATTGGAGGTGAAGGTCGCCGTGTCGATCCCGGCGGCCGCGCAGTTCTTCGCCCGCGTGGCCGGGTCGGGCCCCTGCGTGACGAAGTTCTTGTCGCACGGGTCGGGTTGGGCGAACTCGTTCGACGTCGAAGCCGGCAGGAAGAGCTCGGTGACGGCCGGCGCGCGGATCGAAGTCGTCTTGTTGCCGCGGAACAGGATGTCCTTGGTGGGTGCCCAGCGCAGGCCCGCATCCCAGGTGTTGGACGAGCCGGCGATCGAGTTTTTGACACGCCGGATGGCGCCCTCGAGCTCGACCTTGTACAGCGCCGGAATGTCCTGGTGCGGCTCGAAGACCGGCAGGAGCGTCTCGGCGTAGACCTAGTTGGTATGGTAGGCCCCTTCGATCGGTGACGCGGAGAGATCACCGACCGGCGGGTTCGAAGTGTAGAAGTCGTCGGGCTCGAAGCTCGCCGCTTCGCGCCGGTTCTCGAAGCCGAGGGCGAACTTCCAGTCGTCCGCGGGCAGCTTGATGATCGGGCCGCTCAGGTCGGCGGTGAAGTCGCGCTGCGTGTTCCACGATTCGGCCGTCGCGATGTGCGTCACGTAGTTGCGCGCGGCGGTGCTCGGACTGCCCATACCGAAGATATTGAGCGGCGCGCAGGTCGACGATTCCGTGGCGACCGGCGAATTGACTACGCCGGGCGGACAAACGATGTTGCCGCTCGCGTCGAGCACGGGATTGATCGCGTTTTCCAGGTTCTGGAAGACCACGGCCGGGTCGCGCGAGATATTGCGGGAGTAGCCGTAGTTGGCTGCAACGTCCCAGTGATAGGACTTGCCGAACGTGGTGAAATCGCCCTTCAGGCCGAAGACGCCGCGGCTGACCACCTGGTCACCCGTGAAGCGGCCGGCCTCCAGGTCGGTGCTGCCGCGATCGAGATAGAAGTAGTTGGGGCTCCAGTTCGGGTCGAACGGAGTGCCGCCGCCCAGCTCGAAGCCGTTGGCCTGGTAAGCCTGCATCTCCTGCTGGATGAGCGCGCGGTCGCTCGCCGAGAGGAAAGGATTGTTGACGCTGATGTACAGCGGGCCGCTGGGTCCACCCGGATTGCCGAAGATCGTCGCGCTGTAGAACGGCTGGGCGATGAGGCTATGGGAGTGGCTTTCCGACAGCCAGCCCTCCCAGAAGGCCTGCACGTTGTCGGTCCAGTCGAAATGTCCGAGCGTATCGGCGTTCAAGCGCTCGGTATAAGCCTGGAGGTTGCTGAAGTCGACCAGGTTGATGCCGTTGCCGCCGGAGTAGAAGATCGGATTGCCGGTCTCATTTCCGAGACTGTACGGCGAGAGCGCGCTCGAGCCGGGCGAGAAGGCGAGCGGCTGTCCCGCCGCATTGGTGATGCCGATCAGGTTGTTCGGGATGCCGGGCGTGTAGAAGAAGTTGTCGAGGTACGGCACGCCCGAGGTGCTCAGCTGATTGACGATCGGGTCGGGCGTGAGAACTTCCTGATAGGGGCCCGGGGTCGCCGGTGCCTCGAATCCGGGCTGGTTGGCATAGACCGGGCGGGCCGTGCCACGGAGGCCTGCGCTCTTGCTGTACTCGACGACGGCGGTTTCGTTACCCCTGCCGCCCGCGAAGTTGATACCGCCGAGAGCGCTGACCCGGAAATTGAACGCATCCCCCACATTCGAGACACCCGACTCGGCGTCGAGGTTGAGTCCCTGATAGTCGTGCTTCAGGATGACGTTCACGGTGCCCGCGATGGCGTCCGAGCCGTATTGCGGTGCGCCGCCGACCGTCACCGTCTCGATGTGATCGATGAGCTGGACCGGAATGACGTTGAAGTCGACCTGACTCCCGGGGGACGCCGCGCCGAAGAGGCTCGCGGTGTTGGAGGAGACGAACCGCCGCCCATCCACCAGCGTCAGGGTACGCTGCGAGCCGAGCGAGAACAGGTCGACGAAGCTCTGCCCGACGCTGAAGGCCGACTGCTGGTTCTGCTGGCTCGTGGGCGGGACGCCGAACTGCGGCATCTCGTCCAGGGCCTGGCTGACGTTGGTGTAGCCGCGGGCCTCGAAAGTCGCAGAGGTGATCACGACGGTGGGCTGCAGGGTGTCGTTCTGGGCACGCGCGATGCGGGAGCCCGTGACGATGATTTCCTGAAGCTTCGGTGCTATGGACTGGCTAGATGCCGGCACCGACTGGGTGTCGTTCTGCGCCGTGACCTGGGGTGTGTCATTTTGCGCGAGGCGCAGCGGCTTCTTGTGTGCGGGAGACTGCTTCTTCTTTTCCACGAGAGCCAGCGTCTTTTTCTTTGCTGGGGTCTGCGTCCTGCTTTGTACGGTGCTCTGCGCGCTGCTTTGCGCATTGCTCTGTGTGTTGGTGGCCGCGTTCGCGCAGAGCGCGACTGCGAACAGCAGAGGTGCAAGGAGCCAACCGGAGCGGCCCCGGTCATTGCGATGATTGATTTGATTCATCTCGTGGACTCTCTAGCGAAGTGCGAGCGGAGGGTTCTGATCAGCCACGCCGAGCACGCCTTCGAGCGCGCGCCCCAGCGTAATCAACACGTCTTCCCGGAAGAGAGCGCTCCAGAGGCAGATCGCGTGCGGCACGCGATGCTTGGGGCCCTTGACGTTCTCGGGTCTGTCGTCGATGCGCCGCGTCGGCAGATCGAGGAAGCCCGCTTTCATGACCAGGCAGGGGATGCCCGTGGCATTGGTGGCGACCAGCGAGTCGCCGCCGAACGCCGGCCCGATCAGCGCGTCGATGCCATCGAAGAAGCCATCGAGCGCCACCATGGCCTGGCGGCGCAGGCGCTCGATCTGCACCATCTCCACGGCGGGGAAGAGATGCGCACGGCGCCAGGTGTTGGGCCAGGCCTGGTCGGCCTGCCACTTGAGCTCCTCGTCACGGTGGGTCAGGGTCAGCTCCGCGAACGCGGCCGCCGCCTCGAGGAACACGAGGGGGGTGAGGAGGCCATACTTGATATCCGGCAGTCGTACTGGGACGAGCTGCGCCCCGGTCTCGCGCAATGCGTCGAGGGCGTGGTGGTCCACGGGCGTGGCGCCCTTGCCCTGGAACCACTCCGGTACGTAGCCGACCCGCAGCCCGCGGGCGCTCGCCTGCCAATCCCAGCCCAGTGGTGCATCGAGAGAGCCCCAGTCGCGGGAGTCCGGACCATTGATGATGTCGAGAGTCAGCCCGCAGTCCGTGACGCTGCGGGCTATGGGGCCGGCCTTGTCCCAGGACCATGACAGGGCCATGGCCCCATGGCGCGATACCCGGCCGAAGGTCGGGCGGATGCCCGTAGTTCCGCAGCGATTCGAGGGCGAGACGATCGATCCCAGAGTCTCCGTTCCAATGGAGAAGCCGACGAGACCTGCCGCTGTCGCGGATGCAGACCCCGCGGACGAGCCGGACGATCCTTCCTCCGGGTTCCACGGATTGCGGGTCGTGCCGCCGAACCAGATGTCGCCGTAGGCGAGCGCGCCGGCACTGGTTTTGCCCAGAAGCACCGCGCCGGCCGCTCGCAGCTTGTCCACGACGGCCGCATTGCCCGCCGCCACACGATTTTTGTAGGGCTCCGCTCCCCAGGTAGTGCGTACCTGCGCGACATCGAACAGGTCCTTGATGCCGTACGGAACACCATGGAGGCCGGAGCGGATGCGGCCTTTGGCGAGATCGGCATCGGCGGCCGCAGCCTGTTTCAGGGCCAGGCCGTCCGTGACGGTGATGAAGTTCTCCAGCTGCGGCGCCAGGCGGCCGATGCGATCGAGGTACAGGCGGGTCAGCTCGACGCTGGAGATCTTCTTCGCCCGCAGCCATGCCGCCTGCTTCCAGGCGGGTGCGAGCGCGACGTCGACCGGCGAGCCCGGAAAAGGGCCGGCTGCCGGCGCGGTCCCGCGCATGCCGGCCGTGGGCATGCGGTAAGTCTTCCCGGGGATCCGCGGATCGAATCGCACCGCGGGCGAGACGTCGTTCGGCAGATCGAGGCCGCGGACGGCGGCGAGCTCCTGAAGAACGGCCCCATAGCCGCGAGCGAGCTGCTTGCGTTGCGCGGGCGTGTAGGCCAGGCTCAGGCGCCGTACCGCAGCCGGGAGGTCCGCCTCGATGGCGGCGGGCGTACCCGCGCCACCGCGCATCGATTTCGCTGATTTGCGTGCAGGATCGGGGGAGGCGCCAGCGCGTGCCGCAGCCGATGCCGCCGAGACGGTGAGAGCCTGGGTCAGTAGGGCACGCCGTGTCAGTGTCATTTTCGCGTCGCCGGGTGAGGATGTCCCGGCGCCCCTCCGTCGATTACGACTGTTCGGGACGGCAATTCCGGTAGGCGGCGCGACAAAAAAGATGCGCTTGCCGCTGTTGCGAATCTGCACTAGCCTCGTCCCGGCGTGTATTGGGGGACTCGCGCCGACCGCACGTGAACGATACGAGCACCACAGCCTGGCTCTCCATGGTCCTGGCGCACGAGCGGGATTTGCGTGCCTTCCTCTCCCACTGCCTTCCCCACCGGGATGACGTCTCCGACATCGTGCAGGAGACCTATACGAGGCTCCTTGCTCTCTCCCCGGAAAGGCGCGGCGCCGTGCGGTCCTGGCGGGCCTTCCTCTTCACGACGGCACGCAACGTCGCCATGGATCACTTGCGCTGGCCGGCGAGCGTTTCTCTCGATGCGCTACCGGAAATCGACGGCGCCGACGTCGTACCCAACGGAGGCGACGAGCAGACCCCGGATGAGATCGTGAATCTGACTCAGGAGCAGGACCTGCTTGCGCGGGTGATTGCGTCGCTCCCGGAGAAGTGCCGGGAAGTACTGACGTTACGTAAAATTCACGGCTTGTCGCAGAAGGAGATCGCCCAGCGCCTGGGGATCGCCGAACACACTGTGGAGAAGCACATCAGTTACGGTGTCCGGCTCTGCGCCGAGCGGGTGCTCGGAGCGACCGGTGGCGCGCGGCCCGAGGCCGATGCGTCGAGTCAGGGAGGGGAGCGAGCGCATGTCATGCGGTGACGAGATCGAAGCCTGCGCCGCGGACTGGTTGGCGCGTCTCGACCGACCGGAGGTCCCCGCGGGAGAGCACGAAGCGTTCGAAGCCTGGTGCCGGACCGATCCGCGGCATCTGGCGGCGTATCTGCGCCTGCTCGCCGTATGGAATCGGCTGGATGCGCTCAAACCTGCCGAGTGGCCTCTCGCGGGCGCGCACTGCGCTGCCGCGAGGGTGCCGGATGCCTCGGCGCGAATGCCGGACCAGCCGCTGCACCGACCCCTATGGCGCCGGCGAGCCTCTCTCACCGTCGCACTTGCCGCTGGCCTGGCGGCCGTCGCCGCAGGAGTCGCCTGGTGGCAGGGCTCCACGCCATTCCAGCTCGCCAGCGGCGTCCAACGCTACAGCACGACGCTCGGCGGATTCCGGCAAATCACGCTCGCGGACGGCTCGGTGGTCGAGCTCAATACCGACAGCGAGCTCACCGTCAGGCTGCGCAGGAACGAGCGTGACCTCACGCTCCTTCAGGGAGAGGCCACGTTCGAGGTGGCGCCGGACAAGTCGCGCCCCTTCATCGTCGTTGCTGGAAGTACCGGCGTGCGCGCGGTCGGTACGGTCTTCAATGTGCAGAAGTCCGACGCGACCGTCGAGGTGCTCGTCACCAAGGGCGTCGTGGCCGTGGGACCGCCGCGGGACGTGGCGGCCGATCACTTCATGCTCCCGCTCGTCGACGCCGGCCAGATGGCGATCGCCGCTAGCTCACGCGTGACGGTCCAGAGCCTCGATCAGGAAGAGATCGCGCGCCGCCTGGCCTGGCACGAAGGCATGCTCCTCTTCAATGGCCAGACGCTCGCGGACGTGGCCGCGCAGTTCAATCGCTACAACGAGCGCAAGCTGGTCATCACTGATGCCACGGTCGGGCGAGTCCGCATCGGGGGCTATTTCCGCGCGACGGATCTCGACAGCTTCGTCCGGGTGCTGCAAGAGCGCTTCGGCGTCGTCGCGAGCCAGGAGCCGGGCCGGATCCTTCTGCGGCGGTGATCTGAGCAACACCTTCGCTTGCCCGCCGTAGCGCACTATGCTACGGCTATAGGCATGAGGGGGCGCTTGGCGATCACGGGCGCGGATAGAGAGCAACCGTGCCGTGGGCTGGTACGCGCTTCAGGGGTCGCTATCGCCGTGGCGATTGCGCTCGTGCCATGGCGCGTGGTGCTCGCCGCCCCCAAGTCCTTCGCCATCGCGACGACCGATGCCGCCACGGCGCTCGCTGAATTCGGCCGCCAGTCCGGACGCGAGATCCTCTTCGAATACGACCTCATCGCGGGGCAGCAGACTCACCCGATTGCGGGCAGCTATGAGCCCATCGAAGCCCTGCGCCGGATGACCGCCGGCACGCAGCTGCGGGTGACCGAATCCGCGGACGGCGTGCTGGTCGTCGAATGCAGTTGCGCCAAGGCGGCCCGCGCCGCCGCACCGGAAGGGGGAGCGCCTTCGTCGACGACCTCGGCCGTGCCGCTCCCGGCGAACTCCGCGCGAAGCGGCTTGGGACGGTCGGGGGCGTGGACCGGGAAGGCGAGAAGTGCGGGTGACGCGGTCGACATCCAGGAGGTGCTCGTCACCGGCAGCCGCATTCCCCAGGATGCCTCCTCCGCGCCCATGCCGCTCACGGCCATCGACCAGACCTACATCGCGGATACCGGCAGCGACAACATTGCCGACGCCATCGTGCAACTGCCCTCGGTCAACGTGGGCCAGGGCCTCTCCAATACCCAGCAACTGGTGGTCGGCGCGGGCTTGAGCCTCGTCAGCCTCCGGGGTCTCGGCACCGCCCGGACGCTCGTGCTCGTCGACGGGCGCCGGCAGGTGTCAGGCTCGCCGCTCTCAGCCGCGGTCGATCTCAACACCATTCCGGCGGAGTTGGTGGAGCGGGTGGAAGTGGTCACGGGCGGGACTTCGGCGATCTACGGCGCCGATGCGATCGGCGGCGTGATCAACGTCATCCTGAAGAAGCACTTCGAGGGCGTGAGTGTGCGGGCCGAAGGCGGCATTTCCTCGCGGGGCGACGCCGCCTCGCACGGGGTCTCCGTGACGACGGGGAAGACATTCGCGATCGGCGGCCGGCCCGGCAACGCGGAGCTCAGCTTCGTGTACGACAGAGCCGACGGCGTGCTCGCCGGCGCGCGCGCCTACGCTTCGAACGGGCTGGCGCTCATCTCCAACCCCGCCTACCAGGGGCCGAACGGCGCCGCGCCGGCCTTCATGACGAGGCCGAACGCGAATGTCGACGCGGTGAGCACGCCGGGCGATTTCGCGATCGGCGGCCAGACCTGGATATTCACCAACGACGGCAGCTCGATCCGGCCGTTCGATTTCGGCCCGCTCGGCGATCGCTCGGGAGTCGCCATCGGCGGCGACGCCGTCAATCCGGAGCCCACCCAGTCCCTGTTGGAGCCGATCGAGCGCGAGGTGGTCGGCGGCACGCTGCACCAGGCGCTGTCGGAATCGATGGAGCTCTTCCTCGAGACCCGCATCGCGCGGACATCCGTGCAGAGCAGCTTCGAGCCGACGTTCGATGTGGGCGATGTCTCGCTCGGCATCGACAATCCCTTCCTGCCCGCGGCGGCGGTCGCGCTGATGCAGGCCAACGGTGTCGAATCCATCGCCCTCCACCGCATCATCGGCGAGTGGGGCGTGCGCGGCACGGACAACGACCGGCTGATGCAGCAGTATGTGGCCGGCATCGAGGGCACGCTTCCCAACCAGTGGGTCTACGACGTGTCGTATTCGTATGGCCACACCAGCGAGTCCACGCTGGATACGAACGATCGCAACAACGCGCGCTTCATCCAGTCGCTCGATGCGGTGCGCGACCCGTTGACCGGCCAGATCGTGTGCCAGGACCCCTCGAACGGCTGCGTACCTCTCGATCTCGTCGGGATCGGCCAGGCGAGCGCCGCAGCCATCGACTTCAGCCGGGTCGACAGCCTGTTCCGCCGCTGGGCGAGCCAGCAGGTCGCCGATGCCGATCTGACCGGCGAGCTGCCGGGCTTGCCGGCCGGCCCGCTGCAATTCGCCGCCGGCCTGGAGTATCGGCGCGAGAGCGCGGCTTCCGTGCCGGGCGCGGCCGAGCAGGCGGGCGAGCTCTTCCTGCCGCAGATCGCCGCGACGGGCGGCGGCTTCGACGTCCGGGAGGGTTACCTCGAGTTGCACGTCCCTCTGGTGCGCAACAAACTGCTGTTGCATCGGCTTGCCTTCAACGGTGCCTTTCGCCTCTCGGACTACGATACGAGCGGCCGGCAAAGCGCCTGGGACGGCGGACTCGAATATGAGCCGATGCGAGGCCTCAGGCTGCGCGCGGTGTATTCGCGCTCCGTGCGCGCACCGAACATCGGCGAGCTGTACTCGCCCCACAGCGTGACTTTTTTCTTCGGTCAGGATCCCTGCGATGCCTCGGTGAACCGGGTCTCCAGCAACCGCTTCAACAACTGTGCCGCCCTCGGCATACCGCCCGGTTTCGAGGCGCCGACAAACCAACAGACGCTCGAGGCCGTGGTCGGCGGCAATCCGGGCCTCGAGCCCGAGATCGGCGATACCTGGTCGGCGGGATTCGTGTGGCAGCCGACGTTTCTCGCTGGGGTGTCCGTTGCCGCCGATTATTGGAACATCGCGATCCACCACGCCATCAGCACCGTGCCGCCGCAGACCATCGTCAACGATTGTGTCGATTCGGCCGCCGACGTGACCACGAATCCGGACTGCGCGCTCGTAGCCCGCGATCCGGTCACCCACGCCATTCTCGCGATCACCGCCACCGATCAGAACATCGCGAGCCTGCAAACAGCCGGTGTCGATATGCATCTGGGATGGAGTCACGACGTGCGGCCGCTGCTGTCACTGCCCGCGGGGGCGATCCAGATCTCCGCCGTGGCGACCTGGCTGCGAAGTCTCGATCTGCTCGGCGATGCCACGGATCCGGAGACCCTCGTGATCGAGGGCGGAGTGGTCGGCAACCCGCGCTGGCGAGCCTTGGCCGAGCTGAGCTACCGCACCGGCGGTCTGCGCATCGGCTGGCACACGCAATTCATGGGGGATTCGCGCATCGCGTGGTTCCCCGGAATTCCCGCGAATGAATACGACCTGCCGATGACGGGCACCAGGCTGTTTCACGACCTCGCGCTCGAGTATCGCCTGGGACGTACGACGCTGCATCTCAACGTCGACAATGTGTTCGACGAGACACCACCGGCGCGCGGATTCGAGATCCACAGCGGTCTCGGCACCGGAGCGGCGATCTATCCCAATCTCGGGCGGATGTTCTCCGCGTCGGCCGCCTACAGGTTCTGACGACGGCCATTCCGCCTGCCAGCGATCACGGGTGCTACCGGGCGGCTCGGGTATAAAGATACTTGAAGGCCAGGAACTCCCGGCCCGCAACCGTCCCCATCGGTGTCAGGTAGAGCTCCACGGTCTGAGTGTTTCCCTGGATGGGCCCGACGTTGAGGCGGTAGCGGAAGGGCACGTTCGTCGCGGAGCCCCACTGGCTCGCGACGAAGACGCTGCCGTAGAGCTCGATCACCCCGCCCGGGCTTCCCGGCCTGACGCTGCGCTCGTTCATCATCTGCGGCGCGCGCGTGTCGAGCGAGAAGTATTCGTACTGCCCGCTCACCGGGTTGTAGTCGAAATAGGAGATGCGGTTGAACGCTGCGCCGGACCCGGGCACGGCGGTCATGCTCTCCTGCAGGAACTTGCCATCGACCAGGTTGCGCCGCGCAACCGCCGCGGGCAGGTCGATCGCCTGCGCCCCGGGGCCAGGCCACATCCACTCCTTGACGGACCACGTTCCACGCATTTGCCGTAACAGTGTGGGTACGGCGCCGCCCCCCGGTTGTGTGGCGTCCGAAGCAAACGCCGGTGCCGCGAGCGGCAAGAGAGAAAGGATACAGCCGGCAATCAGGGCGCGACGGGATGACGAGGCAACGATTGTCATGGTGCTTCTCCGATGCATCGATCCGATTCCGCAGGTCTCTTATGATCCGCAATCGGGGGATCGGTCGGCAATACCCTTCAATCGTGCGTCTGCCCGGAGAGCGGCGTCGCGCGCATGGAGGGGCGGCCTTGGAATTCATCCAACCATCCGCACAACCGCGGCCGCCTCACGCGAAATCCCGGCAGCTCCCGGAACTCGAGCCAGCTCAAGCAGCACGCGAGCGCGATGTGGCCCACATGAATCGGTGCCGAGACATCGAGCTCGCGCTCCAGCCAGTCGTACGCGCCGACGAGCTTCTCGATGTATCCGTCGCGAAGGGGAGGGTAGCGCAAGCCTTCCGGCCGGCGGACGGTCTCCCAGCGCAGTGCGATGCCGGCATCGGCGAGTCCCTGCGCAAGAGCCTGCACGCGAAGCGCGTGCCAGCGTGACTCGCCTTCGGGCGGAATCAGCTTGCGGCCAGCGTGCAGGGTGTCGAGATAGGCGCAGATCACATCGGAGTCGAAGAGGGCCGATTGTCCCGGCCGAATGAGCACCGGGACTTTGCCGAGCGGGTTCTCGGCAAAGACGGTCTCGTTGCGGCGCGTCGGGCTGGTTTCCTGGTGGATGACTTCGATCCGGTCGGCGATTCCGGCCTCGTGCGCGAACACGAGCGCCTTGCGCGCAAACGGCGAATGCGTCTGATACAGCAATTTCACGGTGTGCTCCGGGGCGACCTCATGGCGAGAGATCGATGCTAGTCGCCCGCGCTGCCGCTTTCCGTTTCTTTGCGGGTCGAATGTGTGCTTTTTTCGCGCAGAGTGGTTCATGAACGATGCAAGCCGCCGGCGGGCACTCGCGCAGGGACGTGAGCTCAACCATTCGCCCAACCTCCATCGAAACCAGTGTGCCTACAATCCGCAGCACGCCGGAAATCCGCGATCCGGTCCCAGCATCCCCGCTGCACAGAACGGAGAACACCATGTTCGACATGAAGAATCTGACTCGCCTGAAAAAGCTCGACGAGAATGCGCCCGAGGCGACCAAAGCTTTCTGGGCGTTCGACAAAGCGGCCTTCGCCGCGGGCGCACTCTCGGCGCAGACGAAGCAACTGATAGCCATCGCCGTCGCGCTGACGACGCAATGTCCCTACTGCATCGAGCTGCACAACAGAGCGGCGCGGGAGGCCGGCGCCAGTGATGCCCAACTGGCGGAGGCCGCCCTGGTCGCCGCCGCCATGCGCGCGGGCGCTGCGGTTACGCACTCGACACACCTCTTCGCTCCAACCACGGGCTGAGGCACTTCCGGCTCCAAGCCGCGGCGAGCCGTCGTAGGGCGGCTTGCCGCGGCTCGTCAAGGAGCCGTCACAATCCCTGCTTAGCATCTTGCTCCCCCGGAAGCTCTCCTGGGTGAGCGCGGCGATCTGCAGAATACGGCGTACACGTACTCCTACCGCAACAACGGCCTCAGTCTCAAAGGCGATGAGACCTCATCTCCCCTCGGCAACGGATTTGCCGGGCTGTCTGCGGGCGACATTGCCGGCAAAGACACGCAGGAAGCCTATCGGATCGTCG
>Ga0134128_10002478_pt1 | contig 22846 bp, 25 predicted proteins | sample KB31754_FD_96462 | JGI IMG/M metagenome (GOLD analysis project Ga0134128, IMG submission 96462) | Terrestrial soil microbial communities with excess Nitrogen fertilizer from Kellogg Biological Station, Michigan, USA - KB3-175-4 | ecosystem: Environmental > Terrestrial > Soil > Unclassified ... | reverse complement strand
TGTCTAAAATAATCGCTCGTATTTTTCATATATATTTTGACTTTAAAATTCACTTAACATGAACTATGGCTATATAAGAGTCAGTACAGACAAACAAACAACAGAAAATCAAAGGTTTGAAATTGGAAAATATTGTATTGAAAAGAATACAAAAATTGATGAATGGATAGAGGAAACAATTAGTGCAACTAAAAAATTATCTGATAGAAAATTTGGAAGTTTACTTGCGAAAATGCAGAAGGGTGATCAATTAATAGTGACAGAGCTTTCAAGGTTAGGAAGAAATCTTATGCAAATTATGAGTATTCTTCATGTTTGTATGGAACGCGATATTCAGGTTTATACTATTAAAGAACGATATGAATTAGGCAATAATATTAATTCTAAGGTGTTAGCATTTGCATTTGGGTTATCGGCGGAAATTGAACGCAATCTTATATCACAACGGACAAAAGAAGCATTAGCAAGAAAAAAAGCAGAAGGCGTGATATTAGGCCGCCCTTTAGGTCGTCGCTCTACAAATCTCAAATTAACAGGCCAAGAAGATGAGATTAAACGACTTTTAAATAAAAAAGTATCTGTAAGCGCTATAGGTAGATTATTAGGAGTGCATAGGCTTACGGTTTCAGCATTTATTAAAGAAAAGATGTAATGTTAAAAACATATTTTAGAAAGAAGTTCCTGAGGTATATTTTACACGCAGCTACGCTTTCATTCAGTTTTTCTAAAAAAATAGATTGTAGCAAACAAATCTTTATCATTATCAAAAAACTGTATAATCATTATACAGAAACACGATAATGATAAAAATCCAATTTCCCTACAATAAAAATCCTCCAAACCTTTGTGATAAAACGTATCACAATGAAAAAACAACAAGCCCGCAACCTCTACTTCCAGACCGACCTCACCCAAACCCGCATCGCCGAACTCCTCGATGTCGACCGTAAAACTATCTACCTGTGGGTCAAAGAAGGCCATTGGGCACAGATTAAAAGATCAGCCCAGCACACACCATCCATATTGGCAGAGCAATATTATCAGCAGCTACTTGCAATAAACCAGGTGATAGCAGCAAGAGAACAGCAACCCTACCCCACGATGGAAGAAGCAGAAATAATAAGAAAGCTCACCCTCACCATAAAGCACATAAAAAGTGGACAGACAGTTGGCGAAACAGTAGAAGTCCTCATGAACTTCATCCACCAGATCACTAAAACAGACCTAAACCTCGCTAAAGACATCCTGCCCCACGCAGACAAATACATAAGAGCCCAGCAAAATCCTCCAATCATAAAACCCACCGAAACAGAAGAAGAACTTCAGGAAGAGGAAGAGATAATAGAAGAAGTGCAACCTCAAAATATTAAGTCCCCTGCAACCACGCCAACTCAAGCTGAGAAAAACATGGGTAATGATTGGGGCATAAATGGGCAATTGATCCTAACAGCAAAACAAGCCGAAACCCTTGCTGCACAACAACTATGGCACAAATTCAAAACAGAATTTACCCAAAACAACTTTTTAGAAGAAAACGGGGAAAATGAAATGTCCCACACTCTATAGTGCAGGACATTTAAGTATATTAATAACCGTTTATTTCATCGGTTCCTGGGCGGCAAGAGTGAAGTTGCGGGTCTCAGAAGTAAGTGGGCCTGCAAGTGGTTTGCCGTCTTTGTCAAGTAAGCTTAGCGTCACCTGGCATTTGCCTGTTCCGAGGTTTTGGATAAAGTATGATTTCCAGTCGGTAAGTGTGGTGTCGAGCGAGCGCGTGCCGTTTTCTATCATAGCTTTTACTTTGTAGCCGTCTTTTGCAAGGTTGCAATTAAGCACGTAGAAGTCGAGCAGGATGTTGGCAGTGTCTTTTCCTATATAATCACCTTTGGGGCGGCTATAGACGAGCATGGGTGTAGTAGGGTTATCGAGCTTTTGCATATTGCCTTTATCATCCAGCTTAAAATGATACATCACCACTGCTTCTTTATTCTTTAACGACTGGTGGTAAGAGCGTGATAAAAATGCTACGAGGTAGTGCTCTGTATTGTTAGGCAATGATACGGTATCCACCGGAGCATAAAGCGCCTGGTATGGTTTGTTGTCGAGTATGAAATGGATATGCTGGCCTTTGGCTGAGTTATTGCACACTTTGTTGCCCGTATCAGAGGTCTGCATTTTCAGCTCATAATTTTTTACGTCAAAATTAAAAACAACCTTACTTGTGTCTTTTCCTTTCATCGCATTAACCGATTTGATCATAAGCGTGGCATTGGGAAATTCAGGCGAAGTACCTACGTCGGCAAGCTTGATGTTCACCGGAGCCTTTGCAGTCGTATCCCCTGCGGACGAGCCGACAGTACCCACATGACCCTGGCAGGCCGCAAACAGTAAGGAAGAGCCTAACGCTAAGGTTAATAATTTGTGTGTGTTGTGCATGATAGAAATGTTTACTCAAAGCTACTGTGATAATTGTAAAAAAGTATTTATACCATTTTTTCAGAAAACTTTAAGTATTAAGGTTTCACATTTAAAGTCGGGAACTACTATTTTTGTCTGGGAGCGCTAACAATAGTAAAGCTAACAATAGTAAAAATAAATTTAATATTTGTGCAAACAGGGTGTATTTACTATTTTATGCCTCTGATCATATAGATAAAGCCGGCGTTGATGCAAGACATAAACCTTTAGCGCCTGCTACACAAAATGACTACTGCTGAAATACTAAAACGGGTCAGACGGATAGAAATAAAAACAAAGGGGCTTAGCAACCACATCTTTGCAGGAGAGTATCACTCCACCTTTAAAGGCAGGGGTATGTCATTCAGCGAAGTGCGCGAATACATACCGGGGGATGATGTGAAATTCATAGACTGGAACGTGACCGCCCGCTTTTCGCATCCCTTTGTAAAAGTGTTTGAAGAAGAGCGTGAGCTCACGGTGATGCTGCTGGTAGATGTGAGCAGCAGCTCGCTGTTTGGCAGCCGGGAACGACTGAAACGTGAATTGATAACAGAAATAAGCGCCGTATTGTCTTTCTCAGCGACTACTAATAATGATAAGGTGGGCGTGATATTCTTCAGCGATAAGGTGGAGAAATTCATACCCCCTAAAAAAGGCCGCAGCCATATATTACGCATCATACGCGAGCTGATAGCGCTGGAACCGGTGCAGAATGGCGGCACTAAATTATCTGTAGGGCTCGACTACCTGAATAATGTGCTGAAGAAAAGGACCATTACCTTTTTGCTGAGTGATTTTGTAAGTGAGCCATACCAGACCTCACTGCAGCTTGCCGCACGCAAGCACGATGTGGTGGGCATACAGGTATATGATCCTTACGATAAAGAATTGCCCAATGTAGGGCTGATGCAGGTAGCAGACGCAGAAACCAAGCAATTACGGTGGATAGACACGGGAGATAAAACACTGCGTAACCAATACAGGGAGCATTTTGAGCAACAAGGAAAATATTGTGTTCAGGCATTCAGGAAAAGCGGCGCGAGGCTTATGAACATAAGAACGGACGAAGATTATGTAAAAGTGTTACAAGGCTTTTTTAAAGGAAGGTAAGGAATGAAAGCAACCATAAAAACCATTTTATTACCGCTGGTATTATTTATACTACCTTTTTGCTCCTATTCACAGGGCAATGCCACGGCAAGCATACGCACTGACGCAGCACAGATAGTGGTGGGCGACCAGGCGCACCTGTTCATAGAAGTACATAACAACCCCGGCGAGGGGAGGCTGCAATGGGCCGAGATGCCGGATACATTTAACCACCTGCAGATAGTAGAGCGTAGTAAAATAGATACAGCGAAGGAGGGCAACACTTATAGCTACAAGCAACGCATTACTATTACAGGATTTGATTCAGGCGCTTTTACAATACCTGCATTTGTATTTTCTGTGATACCTAATACCGGTACGCCATACACAGTACAAACAGACTCGCTGAAGCTATCGGTAAACACTATAGCAGTAGATACAACTAAACCCTTTAAACCTATTAAGGGTATCATACTCATAAAAGGGTCGTGGCTGGACTATATATGGATAATAGTTGGCGCGCTGATATTTATCCTGCTTGTAGTATTTATCATTATATATTTTGTTGTCAATAAAAAGACACCTATACCACAAACTACCAATGTACCTAATGAGACACTGGAAGAAAAGATATTACGAATATTGGCTGAACTGGATGCTCAGCAATTGTGGCAAAACAAGAAAGTGAAAGAATATTATGTACAGCTTACCGACATAATACGCTACTATATAGAACAACGGTTTAAAACCCCGGCACTGGAGCTAACTACCAACCAGATATTACAAACAGCAGATACAAATAAAGAAATGCAACCACACAAGGCGCTACTGGCAAGTATATTATATACGGCCGACCTTGCAAAATTTGCCAAGGCACAACCATTCCCGCATGAGCATATTGCGGCAATGGAAAATGCCAGACAATTTGTAGAAGCAACCAGACCGGTAATAGTAGCACCGGAAACAAACACAACACAAACACAACAAGAATCATGAACGCATTGATGGATTGGCAACATATATCTTTTGCGTATCCCGCATTTTTTGCATTGCTGCTGGTAATACCCGCTATGATATGGTGGCAGATAAGGGCAAAAAAACATGATAACCCTGCTATACGCCTGACTACTCTTTCAGGTATAGAAAAAGCGAAGCCTTCCTCACTTGTAAAGCTGCGGCCTTTATTGTTTGTATTACGCGTTATCGGGTTGGCCGCACTGGCTGTTGCGCTGGCACGCCCACAGACAAATAATACTACCGAAAGTATAGATAGCGAAGGGATAGATATAGTATTGACAATAGATATTTCGGGAAGTATGCTATCGGAAGATTTTCAGCCTAATCGTATAGAGGCTGCGAAAAAGGTAGCTATGGATTTTGTGGACCAAAGACCTACAGACAGAATAGGGCTGGTGATTTTTGCAGGAGAGAGCATTACGATGTGCCCGATAACAATAGACCATAATATACTGAAAGAACAGCTTAGCCAGGTGAAAAGTGGATTGCTGATAGATGGAACATCTATTGGGATGGGGCTTGCCACATCGGTAGATAGATTAAGAAATGCACATGGAAAATCGAAAGTGGTTATCCTGATGACGGATGGCGTGAACAATACAGGATTAATAGACCCTAATACTGCGCTGGAAATAGCTAAAGCCTATAAAGTAAGGGTATATACCATTGGTGTCGGCTCGATGGGAGAAGCACCCTATCCCACTCCACAAGGGATGCAGATGATGCCGGTGGAAATAGATGAACCCCTGCTTAGAAAGATAGCTTACGAGACAGGAGGCCAATATTTCAGGGCTACCGGGAATAATAAGCTTGCTGCTATATACAAGGATATAGACAAACTGGAGAAGACAAAAGTAGAAGTCAGCTCCTACAAGCATTACAATGAATTATTCTTTCCGCTTGCATTGATAGCGGTCGTGTGCATAGGATTAGAAATATTATTGCGCTATACCGTTTTCAGGAGCATTACATAATGTTTGATAATTCGGCAATGGTGGTTCTTTTTCTTCGGGCTTTATGATGGGTATATGGTTGTAATCTTTTATGTATTTATCTGCATAAGGGAGGATCTGTTTTGCAAGATCGAGGTCGGTTTTGGTGATCTGATGGATGAAGTTCATTAATACTCGATCGTTTCTCCCCGGGTCTGGCCGTCTTTGATGTGCTTTATTGTGAGGGTGAGCTTTCTTATTGTTTCTGCTTCCTGTGGGGTGGGATATGGTTGCTCTTCTCTAGCTGCTATCATCTGATTGATCGCCAGTAACTGACTGTAATACTGCTCGGCGAGGATGGATGGTGTGTGCTTTGCAGATCGTTTGATCTCTGCCCAGGCTCCTTCTTTTATCCATAGATAGATCGTTTTGCGGTCTACATCGAGGAGCTCGGCGATACGGGTTTGGGTGAGGTCTGTTTGAAAATAGAGATCACGGGCTTGTTGTTTTTTCATTGTGATATTTTTTATCACAAAGTTTTGGAGGATTTTTCTTGTGGAGAAATTGGGTTTTTATGATTATCGTGTTTCTGTATAATGACTATACAGTTTTGGCATAATGATAAAACAATTTGGCAATTCGACAGTTTGGCAATGTGCAAATGTGAGCGCGCCGAATGATGGCTTTTATAATGTTCTTTTGCCGTGATGCTAAAGGGGAGGCGAACTGCAAGCGAGATGCTTGAATATTATGGGTCTAAGTGAGACACTTAGACCAGCGGGGGGCGAGGAAAGAGTAAAAGCCTAAGTGGATGAAAATTAAATAATTGTATTTCCTTACCAGCGTGTTCGGAACTTTTTATCTTTATAATAATCAATAAAGTTTCGTGAAAGCAAATATTATTCTTATTGTCTTGATCGCAGCGGGCACAACTGCATTTGGCCAGGAGTCAAAACAGATCGGTAAGATCTACGAAGAACATAAGTATAGGGAAGTAATTACCCTGGCTAACAGAGTCTACACCTATTTATCCAGAGAAGATGAAAAATTAACAGATGATCTGATGGGACGATCGTACTACGCTCTGCAGATGTACGACTCTGCCATTTATTTTGAGAATAAGGCCCTGTCGCTCGATAACGATGCGACCTTCACTTCAGGATGGGCTTATGTCTATAGAGGCATGGCACTATACAGGCAAGGCAAAAAAGAGGAAAGTATTCGCGACCTGCAAAAGTCAATTGAGCTTGATAAGACCCACAATTCGGTGGAAGCCGCGAAAGAATTTTTGGACAACATTAATAACAACAGTGTGCCTGATGACAGATGTGAGTTTTATTATTCTCAGGGCGAGTATAAAAAAGCTATCGAAGAAGGCAGGAAGCAATTGCAAAAGCAGGAATACAAAAGTGTGCTGTGGGTACTTGGAGCGGCCTATTTTGATATTCACGATTATGACTCCGCCATTTATTTTGAGCGCAAGGCAATAGCCTCCGATAAAGATGCAACCAATATTTCAGGTTGGGCACATGTCTACCTGGGCATGGCGCTATATAATAAAAATGAAAAAGAGGAAGCCATCCAGGAATTGCAAAAAGCGATCGAGCTTAATAAGACGCCGAGCTCAGTGCGCAAAGCAGAAAACTTTCTTGATAATATGATTAACGGCCGAATGGTGACTATAGACTCGCTGCACCAGGCCATAAAAGACAAACTCATCGCCAGCGACTACCGTGCTGCTGCCAATATTGCGATAACCTTCCTTGCTGCTAACCCTGACGATGCGCTTGCATGGGATCAGCTCACCAGTGCCTATCGCGGCCTGCCTAACTACGACTCTTCACTTTATTGCGGCCAAAGGGCTATAGCATTAGATAAGGAACAATCCATTATTTCATGCGAAGTCCATTACTTCATGGGTATCGACCGCTACATGAAAAATGACAAAGAAGGTGCTGACAACGAATTTACAGCTGCAATAAATGAACATACCAGCGATAAGCTGAGAAAGAGAGTAAACGGTACACGGCGAATAATGGGACTGGATGATACTTATGCTCATTGGAAAACAATAGAGACAGATAACATCATTTTTCATTTTCAGAACAAGAAACATATAGATGATGCAGATGCACTGATGGAAAAATACGAAAAGGAATACAGCAATGCCAGCAACATACTGCCTGTTACACTTCCTAAGAAGATCGACATTTTTGTATGGGAGCGTGACGCTCTCACCCGGAATGCACTGGCTAACGAGGAAGATATAGCCTACACAAATGCCAATTATTGCCTCATACATGTAGCACCGGATAATAACCGCAGCTCGCAAATAGTTTACATACTCGGTCACTGGCAAAAAAACAAGTAGTGTGGGAAACAGCTATTATGATGAAGCTGGAAGATTTGAGTTAGCAAGATGGCTATTTTTTGCATGCAAATCAGGAGATTTGCAACCAATACAACGTAGTCTGGAGGCTACGCCGAGCATGGGGAAATTCTAAGTTAGTAAAGGAATATTTTTTGCAATTTCAGTTTCACCATTCTTAGCCAAGTAAAGAATAGCAATTTCTGCGACAAGTTTGTGACCAAAATACCTAATAGAATAAATTTAGTTAATAAAGCGCTACCTAACTTTATAATAGTATAACAATTTGACCTAATGACAGTTAAAAGATCGCCTTTATCGCCTGAACAACTTGAAAGCATTTGCCGAACAATTGCTGATACCTCAGATGGCTTAACTGGAACAGAGATTGGCAAGATCTTATTAGACTCAGGTATCCCCGATGTCGATCCAACCAATACAAAATGGAAGCGTTTATATAATGCTTTCGTTAGTTGGCAAAATCAATATGCCTGTTCAAATAATATCCTTAATTTTCTAAAGAGCGCGTTGTCTCCTATAAAATATATTGGTAGGGAAGATGTTTTTGAGGCCCGCAGGCATGAAGTCAACAAACGACTTTCATTTATAGGATCTGAAATTTCAAATAAAGGCACACTACGTGAGGTAAATAAAAGCCAAACGATTAGTGAGGCTGAGCAGAGGGCAAGTCATTTCAAATATAAGCTGAAGGTAAGAGATGCTCACTCCGAAATTTTCAAATATTGTGAAACAGAAATAATGGATGAAAACTATTTCCATACTGTTTTTGAAAGCGTAAAAAGTATCGCAGACCGATTACGGATTTTAACAAATCTCTATGCTGACGGAAACGCACTGGCGGAGGTTGCATTTTCTTTAAAAAACCCATTAATAAAGGTGAATTCGCTTCGTGACGAGAACGACAGAAGTGAACACGTGGGATTGATGAATATGATTAAGGGTCTATTTGGCTTAATCCGAAATCCCACCGCACACATCCCGAAAATTAGATTTACAATTCATGAAGATGAAGCGCTTGATATTCTAACGGCGGTTTCATTAGTCCATAAAAAATTAGACAAAGCCGTTGGCGTCTGAAACATCAAGATAATCATCAATTGGATATTTTGCAAAGGCCGACTATATTTCTGTTGATACTAATACGACGTAGTCTGGAGACTACGTCGAGCATGGGAGTTCTGTCTGGAAATAGAGATCACGGGCTTGTTGTTTTTTCATTGTGATATTTTTTATCACAAAGTTTTGGAGGATTTTTCTTGTGAAGAAATTGGGTTTTTATGGTTATGCTGTTTCTGTATAATGACTATACAGTTTTTGCATAATGATAAAAATTTGTTTGTTTTTGTCGTGATGCAAAGACTGCGAACCCTAAGGGTGATGCTTGAGTATTGTAAGTCTAAGTAAGACACTTAGACCAGCGAGATACTTTTCTACATTCAAATCAGGAGATTTGCGACCGATGCGACGTAGTTTGGAAACTACGCCGAGCATGGGACTGCGCCGAGCGGGAAGGAGTTTACTTTTATTATAGTAATGAATTATTTATATTTAAGTAATGAAATATATTAAGTTGCTATTTGCTTTTTTATTATTTTCTGTCTGCTCTTTCGCACAGACATCAACTTCAAATGGTGCACCTGAAGATTCGTTAAGAGTGCCGAATATTCCTGCGTAGGTTATTGATGCTACTAAGAATCCAGGTTCATTACACTCAACAGAATTCGTGTTGTCAATTTCAATTTTGAGTTTTGGGCTGTTGGTGATTATTTTAGAAGTATATCTAGCTTATAATAAAGTCATTAATCCTAGTCAAATTTGGAAATGTATAATAGTGACATTAGTAATTATAAGTTCATTGGTATTGATTACAGCAGGTTACAGTAACAATCAAATATCAGGTATCTCTGGCATTCTAGGAAGTATAGCCGGATATCTCCTAGCAAAAAATAGTTCAGAAGACGAAAAAGGTTAAAATGAAACGTCCACTAAATCTTTTGAAAATATCTTTTAAATACTTGACTTGTTTGCTATTGTTTTTTCCGATAAAGGGGGCTTGTCAACACACTTACCAAATTGACCCTAATGATATGCATGGCATGATACCTTCTTACATGATACCTTCTAATTCAAGTAATAAAATATTGGTTTGGAATGACTATAATGAGGATATAAATGTGCTTTTTTCCGATAATCAAATAAACTGGGATACAATAGTAATTAAGAGGAAGAGTGGACAATTGGTTACCGCCTCAAAGAAATTTTCAAGGATATTTACCAATACTATTTTTCAAGATTTCGTTTTGGAAAAAAGCACAGCATATGTAATATTTTGGGACAGGACTAAAAAACTCTGGCTAATTATAAAATATGCGCAATGAAGTTTTATTGCATTTTGATCTTTGTATGCTTTTATTTAAACTCGTTTAGTCAACGACCATATAAAATACAAGTTAACCACTTGTACAGTGAGACACCTGCGGTTTTCACGAACCTCCCACCTGATGATTCAGTTGAAACAAATGAGCGAGGCGAAATTGATAAAGTAGTTTTTACCGCATATCCACCTGACAATGACATTCTAGTAATTTGGAATAATATTAAAAGATCTTTTGAAAATACTAAATATTCGTCTCTGATAAATAGTATTCGAATTGAAAAGACAGACCTTGATGGCTTTTATTCATACGGAGCATCAGATACCACTGTCATATTTTATGATCCAAAATTTTATGGTCAATTTAATGGAATTAAAGGTATTGACATAAACTATTTAATACTTTTTTCTCTTGCTCATGAAATTGGGCATTTTGTGGATGGCGACGTTAATACCAATATCAAATCAATGGAGTCAGAAAAGAAAGCAGATTTGTTTGCATGTAGGATTTTGTGTACCCTAAATGAAGCTTCTGCGGAAAAAATAAAAAATGTTGTTATAACATTATCAGGCGCAAATCATAATGATTTTTACCCAAATAAAGGTGATCGAATTAAAGAAATCGATTCCTTCTTTTTAAATGACTTATGCGAGGATGAAATTGCGGGTGGAGACATAAGAATAGGTAATCAGATTTGGAATAATTTAAATTTAAATGTTGATACTTATTCTAATGGAGATACGATAAGAGAGGCAAAAAATGTGACTGATTGGTTATACTGTCTTAAAAATGAAATAGGGTGCTGTTGCGACTATGATTTTGATCCTCAAAATGATTACAAATACGGCAAATTATATAATATTTATGCTGTTAATGACAAAAGAGGGTTGGCTCCAATAGGATGGCATATCCCATCGAAAGATGAATGGGTAGTCGTAATGGATCTTGTTAACGGTCTAACTGAATTCGCAATAGATAAAGCAAAAAATAAAAAAGCAGACATTAGAAATTGGCTTATTGCTAGCAAGAAAAATACTCAAGAAATACGAGCCAGTCTCTTCTCACCACATTCTGGTGGTGTTTGTTATAGCATAGAGGGAAAAGTAAATTTTTCAGGTTTAGATTCATATAACGTTTGTTGGGCTACTGGAAAATATGGCACTTCAATTCATACATCTGAGGCTGTCATTAAACCGGGGTATTCAACCAAATGGGGAGATAATATAATTGATAATCGCGATATAGGCTTTGATTTAAGGCTGGAAATGGCTGATTTCGACAATTTTGGATTTTCTGTTAGGGTAATTAAAAACACAACAAACTGATAAATTAAATCCCTTTCATGTATGATAAGGTTAAGAAAGTTAGCGACACTGTACGCCCGGAGCAAATGAGTTTACAACCAACTCAAACGTAGTTTGGAGACTACTCGGGGAAGAAACACTTCAACCAGTAATGAATATAAGTCATAGAATGCGTTTGTATATGTAACTATTAAATAATCCCGTAATTCTTATGTACTCCTTAATTCAAATCATTATTTTTAGAAAAAATATGTGTTATGGCACCAAGGATTTACAAAAAAGCTGCAAACTCTATCGCAAGGAAAAAATTAACTGAAGAGGTTAACGATGACGTTGAAAATTTGGATGCTACCGATTTGTCGAAGAAAAAATTAAATGAAAAAGTTGATGACGATATTGAGGATATAGACTATACCTTTTTACAGGAAGATTATAATGAGCTTCCGCCTGACGATATCATAGCATATAATGAATTGAGATCTTGTGCTGACTTATTTCGAATGTATAAAGAGAAAGACTTAGATATTAATCCGGATTTTCAAAGAGATGAAGTTTGGGCAGATACACAAAAAACGCGCTTTATTGACTCTTTAATAAAAAAGTTGCCTATACCTAGCATGTGCTTCAGTTTAGATTATAAAACTGAAAAATGGCAAGTTATAGATGGCCTGCAACGTATTACAAGTATAATAAAATTTTTAGAAACGGATAATGACTGGAAATTATCAAGACTTGATGATATTGATGAAAGGTTAAGAGGTAAATTCGTTTCGGAAGTAAAAGAAACTGATAATGGCATTCTTTTTACACGTCTTGCTAATTTAACTATTCCAATTACAGTTCTCAGATGTGATTATAGCAAGTCACAACATACAAATTATCTATTTACAATTTTCCATAGGCTCAATACAGGTGGAATAAGGCTTACAAATCAGGAAATAAGAAATGCTATATATAATGGGAAATTCAATAGTTTAATAAAAAGAATGAATCATCGACCCGAATGGCGAAAAATTCTAGGGCTTGCGGATAATAAGAGTTATAGACTATCGAAGGAAGAACTGATTTTAAGATTTTTTTCATTTTATGATAATAAGGATACGTACGAAGGTGCTTTATCCAAGTTTTTGAATGAATATATGGCAAGAAATAGAAATCCTGACAATAAATGGATAGAATTAAAAACCAATTTGTTTAATGAATCAGTACAGTTAATCTACGACAAAATATCAGATAAGAAACAGTTGACTAAAAGTAGCAATGTAATAATAGAGGCGCTTCTTTATGGCATTGCAAAAAACATTAATAGGTTACAGAATAAGACCTCATTAGTTCTAAAAAGATATTTCAATAATCTAATCCAAGACGATAATTTTTCCGAAGTCAATATTAAAGAAGGCCTAGCAAACAAACAGAAAGTCTTAGGACGCCTTAATGCCGCAGAAAGAATTTTCAGTGGTCAGTAAACCCTATCCAAATGATATCAAAAAGGCATATAACCAAAACGTTAAAGGAACTAAATGCTCTTTATAGTGCTTCCAGAGGCTTTGCAAAGCCAAAATTATATTCGAAATTAGCTATAATTGAAGCTTCAGGTTGGATTGAAGAATGCCTAGACTCGATAGTGCGAAATTTGTGCAGTGGCAATTTGTCTCCGACAAATTACAGACAATATGATACCGAAACTATAAAAAAAAATTCGGGGTTTAAATATGAACAATACATACGAAATAAGCTTCTCAAAGACTTGATTGGCCTTGTTTTAATAGAAAAGTTTGAGACAATTTTGTCCGCCAATAGAGACTTTATTACTATGATACCTGCATTAGATACTCTTGCAAAAGTACGAAATGACTGTGCACATACACATTTATCAGGTACTACTCCATCCTTGATGGCGCCTTCCGCAACAATTAGAAATTTTGAGGAAATATACAACGGTTTAAAAGCTATGAATAAACAACTAAAGAAACTAAAATTTAAATAGCCAACAATAGAGTAAGATATAATTCAAGATAGCACAGCGATGCCCTGGACGTACAAGCGAGCGTGGCAACAGACATCTAATAGTAGTATTCCTGCTAAGAGCAAAAGAAACAATGCATTAAAACAAGCCTGATATTATCAGTAGCTATTGCGTGGTGGTCTCGCTCCCAAATCGTATTTTTGCGGCCAAAATGAATTTTTAGCATGCGAGTAGCTGTTGTTGGTGCTACGGGTTTGGTAGGTAGTACTATGTTGCACATACTGGAAGAAAGAAATTTCCCAGTTACAGAATTGATCCCTGTGGCATCCGAGAAGTCGGTAGGACTGAAGGTGTCTTTTAAGGGGAAGGAATACAATGTTACATCAGTAGACGACGCAATAGCACGAAAGCCTCAGCTGGCAATATTTTCAGCAGGTGGCAGCACTTCATTGGCATTGGCCCCGAAGTTTGCAGAGATAGGTTGTTATGTGGTTGACAATTCATCGGCATGGCGCATGGACAACGATAAGAAACTGATAGTGCCCGAAGTGAACGGTGATGCATTAAACAAAGAAGACCTGATAATAGCTAACCCAAACTGCTCTACCATACAAATGGTAATGGTGCTGAAACCGCTGCACGATCGTTATGGAATAAAACGTGTTGTCGTTAGTACTTATCAGTCGGTGACAGGTACAGGGCAAAAGGCAGTGAAAGAAATGCTGGATGAACGTGCCGGTGGTCATGGGTTTGGCGTATATCCCTACCTGATAGATATGAATGTGATCCCTCATATAGATGTTTTCCAGGATAATGGCTATACAAAAGAGGAGATGAAAATGGTGCATGAGACATGCAAGATAATGGGCGACAATAATATTAAGGTTACAGCTACTACAGTTCGCGTTCCGGTAATGGGCGGCCATAGCGAAAGTGTGAACATAGAGTTCGAGAAAGATTTTGAAGAAAGTGAGGTAAGAAAAATATTATCTGAAATGCCAGGGGTGATAGTAAAAGATGAACCACAACAAAACCAATATCCTATGCCATTGTATTCATCAGGTAAGGACGAGGTATTTGTAGGCCGTATCAGGAGAGATTATTCACAGCCTAATACACTGAACTGCTGGGTGGTGTCGGATAACTTAAGAAAAGGCGCTGCAACAAACGCAGTGCAGATAGCGGAATATCTCCACAAAAAACAATGGATATAATTATTAGATAGAAGAGCATAAAAAAACCGGATAACATCCGGTTTTTTTATTTAATCAATTTTTTCAACCCTGCGCTCATGCCGCCCGCCCTCGAATGGAGTAGAAGTAAAAATATCTACCATTTTTTGAGCTAAGTCAAGGGATATAAAACGGGAGGGGATGCAAAGAACGTTTGCGTTATTATGTGTGCGTGCCAGTTGTGTCAACTCTTCATTCCAACATAAAGCAGCGCGTATGCCGTGGTGTTTGTTTGCCGTCATGCACACACCGTTGCCACTGCCGCATATTAATATTCCTGCGGCTGCTTTTCCTTCCGCTACCATTATGGCTACAGGGTGCGCGAAATCAGGATAGTCAACGCTATCGGTGCTAAATGTCCCTTTATCTTCTACCAACCAGCCGGCTTCCAGCAATGTTTTCTTAATGGCTTCTTTATATTCGAAACCTGCGTGGTCGGCACCTATGGCAAGAGGCAACAGTTTATTAAATACTATGTTTTCCATGACTAACTATTTTGTTCCAGCTCGCGTTTTTTCTTTAGCTCTTTTGCTGCACGGCTGCTGATGAATACTGAAATTTCGTACAATATATACAAAGGTATAAATACCAATAGACAACTAAACAGATCGGGCGGTGTGATGAGCTCTGAAACGATAAGCAATATCACAATGGCATACCGGCGCCTTGTGCGCATTATTTTTGGGGTGAGGATACCTATGCGCGAGAGGAAATATACAATTACCGGCAGCTCGAACACAATGCCTATGCCCATCAGCATGTCGCTCAGGGTGTCGTAATAATTATCAATCGTGATAATGTTTTGAAACAGAGGGCTAAGCGTGTATCCGCTGAAAAAGTTGATGGTGTAAGGCACCAGTATCAGGTAAGCAAAAACAACTCCGGTGAAAAATAATGCAGAGCACCAGAATACGATACCGCGCGCATACTTTACTTCTGTAGGTTTTAAAGCGGGTTTTATAAAGCGCCACAGCTCCCAAAGTATGTAGGGAAATGAAATGATAAATCCCACCATCATAGATACGGACAAGCTCATCATAAACTGGCCGGTAATAGTGGTGTTCTGGAATTTTAGTTTTACCTCGCCAAGACATAAAGAATAAGCGTGGGTAACCTGGGCCAGTTTGCAAAACCATTTGTAGGAAATGAAATCGTTATGAGCGGGGCCTAGTATAATGCGGTCGAATATCCATTCTATTTTGGCGAAAACTGCAATGGCCGCAATCAATACAACAGCCACAGAGCGGATAATGTGCCACCTGAGGTCTTCTATATGGTCGAGAAAACTCATCTCTCCCAGTGGATTATCCTTTCTGCTGTTCAGGAAATTTCTAAGAATGCTCACCTTGATTGATTACAGGCCGCAAATTTAGGCAATAAAGGGTTATGAATCGATGCAAATAATAATGTATCTGCTATATAAAAAAAAGCAGCAGTATTACTACTGCCGCTGGCGTGTGTGTTAAAATAGGACGATTATTTCTTATATACTTTTACTGAACAGGTATAGTACTCCAATTTTGCTATACGTTGTTCGGCTGTAAGATTTTTCAATTTGTTGGCCTTTGGTAAGTGTATATTTAATTCTTTGTTTAAGGAATGCAGCAATTGTAATAACGCATTAGAGCTTACAGCATAAGTATTGCCATCGTTCTGGTTGCCCCTTGCTGTGACTATAGCGAGGATGTTGCCGTTAGCATCCAATATTGGTGCGCCACTCTGGCCGGGGTGGGCAGGAAGCACAAGGCTGTATTGCAATGAGTCGCCTTCGAAACCATTTCGGGCACTGATATAACCTTCGTTATATACTATTTCTCCATTTGGCCACCCTAATGTAAACACATGCTCGCCTATTTCCGCTTTTGCGCCAACGAAAGTGTAAGGAACGTCGCCTTTCCCGAAAGTAAAGTCTTCATCTTCCACCTTCAGGATAGCGATATCTGTATTTTCATCAAATGCAGCCACCGATGCCTTGTAGTAATCGCCATTGTGGTTTTGGATATATACAGAGTCGGCCCCGTCTACAACGTGATAGTTAGTAACGAGATATCCCTTATTGGTAAGAGCAAATCCTGTACCTGTATATTTTACCTGTGCTACAGGAACTGTGGAAGGTGCTTTTTGAGCCTTTATGTTTTGTATCAACTGATTTTGCGAGCGTTTGATATTTTCAATCTCTCCGCGCAAAACGTTGTATTGAGAAGCAGATTTTTTAGGATTGATAGTCCAGTAAGTACAGAAAAAGGTAAGCAAAGCTATACCTGCTGCAACTGCACCTGTGCGCCAGTAATAGGCGCGTAAAGAAATAGTACGGGTGACTTGTTTGGCAGGCTTATTAGCTTCAGTGTGCTCTACTTGTATTTCCTGCAGCGTGGAGCGAAACCGTTTTTGGTTACCGCTGCCATTAAGCGATTGGAGCAAATTCACACATTCCTGGAATTGCGAAGCAAATGTAGGGTCTGTATTCACATTGTTTTGTAATGATATGAGCTCAGCTTCTGCTAATGTACCTGATACATAAGCTTCAGCGAGTTCCCATATTTTATTGTCGGTTGACATTTTCTTTTTTATTTGGCCTGCGCGTTGTAAAAGATTTTACGAAGACGTGCAAGGCATTTATACTTTTGTGTTTTGGCATTGTCGGTATTTGTATAACCGAACTCTGTGGCTATTTCCTGCATGCTTTTATCCTGATGGTAAAAAGCCTTTAATAAAGATCTGCAAGGTTCGCCCAATTGGTCCAAAGCAACATTCAATTGTTCGTAATGCGTTTCCCGTTCTTTATGCGCATTAATATCGTCTTCATAAGTCCAGTCTATTTCCTCATCTATTCCTGCCTTATCCGGAAGATTCCCCGGCTGCTTCTGCTGCTTTTGAACCTTTTTGTACCATAAATGCTTGCTCACCGCAAACAAATACGTGCCTATTTTACATATAAGCCTGAAATCTTCGTTTTGCGCTTTCTCATACAATACCACCATCGCCTCCTGGAAGATATCAGCCCCATCAGCTGCCGCGCCGCCATTCTTTATTATCCAGCTACTTATCGTATTATGATGTTGCTGATATATTTGACTGGTAGCAGCCCGCTCACCTTTTGCAAGCGCTGTAAGCAACTGTTGTTCAGTATGTAATAGGCTGCTGTACACTTATTAATCCTGTTTTAGCAAAAAAGTAACCCTCTGATCTGCAAATTTTCTATGCAATTAATATATAAAGATAGGCATCAAAAACGAAGGTTTAATTGATTGAAAATTCTTTAAATTTTTTAGACTATAAGGGTTACCTTTTTCTGTTTAGGGTATAAATGGATAATTAACCACTTAAAAATACTATTATGAAATTCGTAAAATTTGGAATTCTTGCTCTTTCTATGGGCCTTTTCGTAGCTTCTTGCGGTAATAGCAGCAACAGCTCTACTAGCGCTACAGATTCTACATCAACTACAGCTCCAGCTGCTTCTCCAGCTCCAGCTCCTGCTGATACAATGAACGCTGCTCCTGCTGCCCCAGCTGACACTACTATGAAAGCTGCTGACACTACTAAAATGACTGAAAAGAAAACAACTACTACAAAAAGCAAATAAGCTTTTTTAGAAATAATCAGTTTGAAAGGCCATTTTTAAATGGCCTTTCTTTATTAGTAATATTTTATATGAAATATGTGTATTGGATTTTACCATAGGCATTAACACATAGTTATATAAAAATGAAATTAGAGTGGGTTACTTATGTCGCATCAGGGTATAAATGATATACGTTTAACCAAAACAACTAAGACCCCTGCTACAGTCCATACAGCACAAACATGTAGCATGATTGGTAAAGAGGTATAATAGCGTTAAGTCTTTATCGCTTAAAATTTACTGAAAACGTCCAAGACAAATGGACGTTTTTTTAATTTATTCTTTTCCAGCTATTACTATTACAATTTCCCCCTTGGGTGGATGTTGCTCGTAATGTTGAGCTAATGCAGATAATGTATCCTTTTTTGTCTCCTCAAACATTTTGGTAAGTTCCCGGCAAACAGCTGCTTGTCTTTCGTTTCCAAAAGCAGAAGATAGTTCCTGGAGTGTTTTTACTAACCGGTGGGGAGATTCATATAAAATTATGGTACGTTCTTCCTCAGCTAATTGCTTTAGCATTGTTTGGCGTCCTTTTTTTAAGGGAAGAAAACCTTCGAATACAAATCGGTTACTGGGTATGCCCGATTGTACAAGCGCCGGCACAAAGGCAGTAGCGCCGGGCAGGCATTCTACGGGTATATTGTTCCTGATACATTCGCGCACCAATAAAAATCCCGGATCTGATATCCCAGGGGTTCCAGCATCAGTGATCAGCGCATAGGTTTTGCCTGCCTGCAGCTGTTCTACCAGATAAGCCAATACTTTATGCTCATTGTGCTGATGATACGGCGTGAGTGGCTTTTGAATATTATAGTGTCGCAACAAGACAGAGCTTGTGCGTGTGTCCTCACACAATATCCCATCGGCTTGTTTTAATATTTCTATAGCCCGGTAAGTAATATCTCCCAGGTTACCTATAGGCGATGGTATTAAATAAAGACGCATAAGCTGCTACGTATTTTGGTAGCTGATATTGTCATATCAGACTTTGGCAATGGTAAAGTCAAATGATTCCATCACCTGGTTTGCCAGTAATTTTTTGCATGCCTCTTCAGTTATTTGTTTAGCATGGCCTTCGTCAGTGGCTTCTATATTTAATGTGACATGCTTGCCGATACGCACATCCTGTACCTGGTCGAGGCCAAGATTGTGAAGGCTGTTATTTACTGCCTTTCCTTGCGGATCGAGTAATTCTTTAAGTGGCATCACATTGATATGTGCGGTATATTTCATTATTTCAAGATTTTAACTGATAGCTTTCGACATTGTGCCGTCTTCCGGCTGTTTGTAAACAAGCGATAACAATACATATAGTATAATTGCCAATGGTATTGCTGCCACTTGTAAAACAGGGATAGCTGCCAGTGTAATTATTATTAATATTATTTGTGGCCAGGAATATTTCAGGCTCCATTTTTCCGGTATAAGCTTAAAGAACCTGATACGGGACACCATCAACCAGCAAAGAATGGCGATAATAATGTATAGTGTCCATATACTTTGCAGGCGAAGGCCTAAACCATATGGATTGTACAAGTTAATTAATGGAAAAGAAGCTACAAACAAGCCAACAGCAGGTGTAGGCAAGCCCTGGAATGATGACTTTTGTTCCTGTGAAGTATTATTAAATTTAGCAAGCCTAAGAGCAGCGAAACATGCCACAAGGAAAGCCGGGCACATAGCAAGCATTTGTACATCCAGCGCATTAGGTTCACTTGCGTAAGCTCCCCATAGCATTTTGAAAAGGATCATGGATGGGGCAACACCAAACGATACAAGGTCGGCCAGGGAGTCGAGGTCTTTGCCTATAGGAGAAAAAACTCTTAGCCCTCTTGCAGTCGGGCCGTCAAGCAGGTCGCAAATAGCAGCTACACCAATGAAGATGCTTCCCAGGTAGGCTTGTTGTACTCCCATTACCCAATATTCCTGCCCGCCAATAACGGTTTGAAACGGTTGTGCATTAAGAATAAAAGCAATGGCTATACAGCCAAAAAAAAGATTGCCTAAAGTCAGCAAATTGGGTAAATGCTTCATGAGATGTCAAAAATAACAATCTTGAAGCAATGTCACAATTCAGTTGTGAAATACTGATTATTAATACTACTATATAAATCCTTGTACTATAATTCTCTCTAATTTTACAACCAGTGCAAGCAAAACAAAATGGGGGTGAGACTTTCTAAAACAGGGCAAATAGTACAGATCGTAGCCTTGCTTATTATACTATGCATTGGGATCATTAACAGGGATTCTATCGGTGCGGCATTGAATAAGCCCGTCAATGAAGATGTGATTCTTGCTGCTCAACAGAGAAGCAGTAATATCTTAAATGATAAAACAGTTGATTCGTGTGTGCGGCTTCTAAAATCGGGTGACCTTGTTGTGAGAACCGGTACAGGCATATCGAGCTATATGTTGTGCACAATGAACCAATACGACAAAACCTATTCCCATTGTGGTATCGTAGCAATTGAAAATGGCTATCCGTTTGTGTATCATAGCATAGGAGGAGAAGATAATCCTGATGCACGTGTGCGCAGGGATTCTGCCAACTTTTTCTTTTCTCCTTATAATAATATGGGATTTGGCATAGCACGCTATGATTTAAATGAAGCCGGAGTAAATAAATTATTACAAAAGGCAAGGCAGTATTATATCGAAAAAAGGAAATTCGATATGGACTTTGACCTAAAGACCGACGACCGTCTTTATTGTGCCGAGCTGGTTTATAAAGCATTATTAAGCGCAACCGGGGATAGCACTTATGTCAGGCCTACCAGGGTGATGGGATACACTTTTGTAGGCGTTGATAATCTGTATCTCAGCCCACATGCAAAGCTGATTTGCCAAATTAAATTTAAATAATACCTTTGCCACAATTGAAAAATTGCAATATTTTATGAAAAGACTTTTGTCGTATGCAACTTTAGCTTTGATTCTTTCAATTGCGATGGTGAGCTGTAATACTAACTCTCCCAAAGCAGTAGCAAATAAATTTTTGACAAGTTTTTATCACATGGATTTTGATGCTGCAAGGAAAGTTTCGACTGATGATACCAAAAAGATGCTTGATATGTGGCAGCAACTTACCCCAATGATCCCAGATTCTGCCAAGCAGACACTTAAGAAAACCAAGGTGACAATCAAGGATGTAAAGGAACAAGGAGACACAGCTACAGTTACTTATGTGACAAGTGATAATCCTAAAGACCAACCGCTGCACCTGGTAAAACAAAAAGGACAATGGCTGGTACAATGGACCAAACAAGACCAGATGAATGGAGCAGGTGATGAAAATCAACCATCAGAAGGTGACCAGCAACAACCTCCTGTGAGCGATACCTCTGCACCTCCAGCACCTAACCCAACTGCTACTCCGCAATCTACTGACACAACAATGGCAAAATAATAATCATATTTAAAAAGCATTTTTTAAGGCTACCATCAGGTAGCCTTTCTTTTTATCTTTAGAACATGGCATTAAACTACATCTGGGTCGCTTTTTTTATTATCGGCTTTATAGTAGCATCCTGCAAGGCCATATTTTTGGGGCAAACAGGGTTGCTTTCAGATATGATGAACGGCGTATTTGATAGTGCCAAATCAGGTTTCGAAATATCATTGGGCCTTACAGGTGTAATGACTTTATGGCTTGGAGTAATGAAGGTGGGTGAACGTGCAGGTGTAATAAGAGTTTTTGCTAAAGCAGTATCTCCTTTTTTTCGCACGTTGTTTAAAGGCGTATCTAAAGATGGTCCTGCATATGGCAGTATTATGATGAACTTTTCAGCCAACATGCTTGGCCTCGACAATGCGGCCACGCCATTAGGACTGAAGGCCATGAATGAATTGCAGGAGCTGAACCCCGAAAAAGATGTGGCAAGCAATGCACAGATAATGTTCCTTGTGCTTAATACCGCCGGTATTACATTGATACCTACTTCTGTTATTGCCATACGACAAACAATTGCAATGCAACAGCATGTTGTTGGCTTTAATGCAGCAGATATTTTTCTGCCGACTTTAATAGCCACATTCATCGCTTTTATTTCCGGGATGATAATAGTGGCTATCTACCAGCGGATCAATTTATTCAAGCTGCCAGTTTTTTTATTTATTGGTGGGTTTGTAGCGCTTATCGCCATTCTTTATTATTCCTTATCACAGTTATCACCCGACAGAATGAATGCCACTATCGGCGCAATTGGAAGTGGTGTGATAATGTTTTTGATCGTACTATTTATAGCGGCAGGGGCAATAAAAAAGCAGAATGTATATGACAACTTTATAGAAGGAGCGAAAGAGGGTTTCCAGGTTGCTATTCGTATCATACCATACTTGGTTGCCATGCTGGTTGCCATCAGTGTTTTCAGGACATCAGGCTGCATGGACTACATTGTAAATGGCATTGGTCATTTGGCAGCATTTTGCGGATTGCCCACAGACTTTGTGCCAACATT
>Ga0134128_10002476_pt1 | contig 22864 bp, 17 predicted proteins | sample KB31754_FD_96462 | JGI IMG/M metagenome (GOLD analysis project Ga0134128, IMG submission 96462) | Terrestrial soil microbial communities with excess Nitrogen fertilizer from Kellogg Biological Station, Michigan, USA - KB3-175-4 | ecosystem: Environmental > Terrestrial > Soil > Unclassified ... | reverse complement strand
TCACATCGCGCGCCCAGCGCATATCATCGCCAGAACGGGGAAATGATACCGCCAGATAATCGGCTTTAAGCGCTGCGGCCGTCCGGATGTCTTCCACGTCCTTGCCAGTGAGGGCAGGTGCACTCAGACCGCCGCCCTTGCGATTGATTCCCTTGTTGTTGGACAGTATTCCGCCCTGCTCAACCACGCAATAAACCTGACTTCCCTTGACTTCGGAAACGCCGAGCACGATGCGTCCATCATCCAGGATCAGTGTTGCACCGGTCTCGACATCGCTGGGCAATTCCTTGTAATCCAGACCCACCCGTTCCTGGTTTCCAAGCTCGCATTCGGCGTCGAGTACGAATTGGTCGCCCGTTTTCAGCAGAATTTTATTATTTTCAAATTTGCCGATTCGAATCTTGGGTCCCTGCAAGTCCGCCAGCACACCCACCGCGTGACCCGCAGCGCGCGCCAGGGAGCGCGCCAACTCGGCGCCTTCGATATGCTCTTCCCGGGTCCCATGGGAAAAGTTGATACGGACTACATCAACGCCGGCGTTTATCATCCGCTCCAGCACCTTTGCATCTCGGGATGCAGGACCGAGTGTTGCTACGATTTTTGTTCTTCGAATCATTCTGATAAGGACACGCGTTGAATCGGCATATCAATCCGCATATTCGCTACCTGGATCTATCTGCAACCGGCTGCGCGTTGTTCGAGTATTTCCACGGCAGGCAACTTCTTGCCTTCCAGAAATTCCAGAAAGGCTCCACCCGCAGTGGAAATGTAAGAAACCTTATCGTAAATATCGTATTTCTGGATAGCGGCAATGGTGTCTCCCCCCCCTGCCAAGGTAAAGGCGTCGGTATCGGCGATAGCCATGGCGATGGTTTTGGTGCCTTCACCGAACTGATCGAACTCGAAAACTCCGACAGGGCCGTTCCATACTACAGTACCGGCTTTCATGATGATGTCCGACAACTCGCGGGCACTCTTAGGACCGATATCGAATATCATATCGTCATCCGTTACCGCATCTGCATCCTTCAATACCGCCGGTTCACTGGCGTCGAATTTTTTTCCGACAACAACGTCAACGGCAATTGGAATGGTCGCATTCCGCTTTGCCATTTTTTCCATGAGCATTTTGGCGGTGGGAATCAGGTCATCTTCACACAGGGATTTTCCAACGTTCTCTCCCGCCGCCTTGAGGAAGGTATTGGCGATGCCGCCGCCCACCACCAGTTGATCCACTTTTTCTGACAGGGATTCCAGCACGGTCAGTTTTGTCGAGACCTTCGAGCCTCCGACGATTGCCACCATGGGGCGGGCTGGATTCAACAACGCCTTGGTCAGTGCGTCCAACTCTTCTGTAAGCAGAATGCCAGCGCAGGCAACAGGAGCGTATTTGGCAATGCCATAGGTCGATGCTTCGGCACGATGCGCTGTGCCAAAAGCATCCATCACAAACACGTCGCACAGCTTTGCATATTTCTGCGCTGTTTCGTCCGCGTTTTTCTTTTCCCCCTTATTGAAGCGGCAATTTTCGAGGATGACCAATTCGCCTTCGGCAACCTCGAAGTTGCCGTCCACCCAATCCTTGACCAGGCGCACGGGTTTGCCGAGACGCTCGGAAATATTGTCAGCTACCGGCTTGAGCGAGTTTTCTTCTGACCATACGCCTTCTTCCGGTCGTCCCAGATGGGAGGTAACCATCACTTTGCCGCCTTGCTTCAGGCAGTAGTCGATGGTGCCCATGGAGGCGCTTATGCGTGCGTCGGAGGTAACTTTGCCATCTTTCACGGGCACATTGAGGTCGGCGCGGATGAACACGCGCTTGCCTTTCAGATCAAGGTCGGTGACTCTAATGACAGACACTGGGAACTCCAAGTTTTAAGACATAAGGAAGTTTGGGATTCCTTATGATGAATTGAAGAGAAGGACAGGGATCAGGGGGAAGAAAAATGATCCCGGGTTTCTTCCCCTTGTGACGAATTCGCCCTCTGCTACTTGCTGGCCACAACGCGGACCATCTCCAGAATCTTGCTGGAGTAGCCCCACTCATTGTCATACCAGGAAACCACTTTTACAAAATTGCCGTCCAGAGCCATTCCCGCTTCCGCATCGAAGATCGAGGTTGCGCTTTCGCCCCGAAAATCGGTGGAAACAACCTTCTGGTCCGTATAGGCCAGCACACCTTTCATTGATCCCTCGGATGCCTTCTTCATGGCATCGCAGATCTCTGCGTAGCTGGCTTCCTTCTCCAGTTCAACGGTAAGATCCACTACGGAAACATCAGAGGTCGGGACGCGAAAAGCCATGCCGGTGAGCTTCGTATTGAGTTCGGGGATAACCTTGCCAACGGCTTTTGCCGCGCCGGTAGACGAGGGAATGATGTTTTCCAGAATACCCCGGCCACCGCGCCAATCCTTGTTGGAAGGACCATCCACGGTCTTCTGGGTTGCAGTGGCAGCGTGAACTGTCGTCATCAGGCCGCGTTTGACGCCAAAGGTGTCGTTCAATACCTTTGCAACGGGAGCGAGGCAGTTCGTGGTGCAGGAGGCATTGGAAATAATCGCCTGACCGTCATACGTATCGTTATTCACTCCATATACGAACATGGGCGTATCGTCTTTCGACGGCGCAGACATGATGACTTTCTTTGCACCTGCGGCAATATGTTTCTGGCAGCTTTCCTGGGTGAGGAAAAGTCCGGTTGACTCAACCACGACTTCAGCACCGACTTCTCCCCACTTCAGTTCAGCTGGATCTTTAATCGCTGTCAGCCGTATTCTCTTGCCATTGACAATGAGCGTACTGTCTTCGATCGAAACATCACCCTTGAAACGGCCATGCACGGAATCATGCTGTAGCATATAGGCGAGGTAGTCGGGCTCAAGCAGATCATTGATGGCAACGACTTCAATATCTGGAAAATTCTGTACCGCCGCGCGGAAAACCATTCGCCCGATACGGCCAAATCCATTGATACCGACCTTGATTGTCATGTTTTACACTCCTTGGATAAAAAAGAACCCCGGGCGCGGAGAAAATTTCCTCCGCGTTTCGGCTGGCAATTGGTCAGAATTAAATGACGCTGTTTACCGCCTTTACCACATTCTCTACGGTGATGCCGAAGTGCTTGAACAGCTCTCCGGCCGGCGCGGACTCGCCGAATGTATCGATACCGACCACTGCTCCCTCCAGGCCTACATACTTGCGCCAGTAATCCGTCACACCTGCTTCCACCGCCACCCGCCCTATATCCTTGGGCAGCACGCTGTTTTTATAATCGGCATCCTGGCGGTCGAATACGTTTGTGCAGGGCATCGAAACGACGCGCACATGAATTCCCGTTTCGGCCAGTGCTTTTTGCGCCATCATCGCCAGGCCGATTTCCGAACCTGTGGCAATGATGACTGCCCGGGGCTGGTTGTCAGAGGCTTCCGACAGGATATAGCCTCCTTTGTCGATCAGCTTGATCGTGTTCGCATCGCGTTTCTGAAAGGGAAGATTCTGGCGGCTGAAAATCAGTATGGAGGGACCGTCCTTGCGATCGATTGCCCGTGCCCAGGCAACGGTCGATTCGACCGTGTCGCACGGGCGCCACACATCCATGTTGGGGATGTAGCGCAATGTCGCGGTCTGTTCCACCGGTTGGTGCGTAGGACCATCTTCGCCCAGGCCGATGGAATCATGGGTGAATACGAACAGGCAGCGTATTTTCATCAGGGCGGCCATGCGAAGCGCATTTCGCGCATATTCCGAGAACATGAGGAAGGTGGCGCCGTAAGGAATGATTCCTCCATGCAGCGCCAGTCCGTTCATGATGGCGCTCATGCCGAATTCGCGCACGCCGTAATATACGTAGTTGCCGCCATCCTGCCGAGCGATGCCTTTTGAACCCGACCAGAGAGTAAGATTCGATCCGGCTAGGTCTGCCGAGCCGCCGACCAGTTCCGGCAATTTGGGCGCTAATCCTTCAATCGCATTCTGCGATGCCTTGCGGCTGGCAATGGTTTCTTCCTTCGCATGAACACGCGCGACCAGTGCATCCACGTGCTCCTGCCATCCCTCCGGTAGTTCGCCTGCCATCCGCCGACTGAACTCGGCCGCTTCAGCGGGGTATTTTGCAGCGTACTCTGCAAACTTGCGATTCCAACCGTCTTCCAGCCTCTGCCCTTTTGCACGCGCATCCCAGGCCTGGTAGACATCCTCGGGGATTTCGAACGGCAGGTGATTCCAGCCGATATGCGGACGCGCAGCGGCTATTTCCAGGTCGCCCAGCGCCGCACCGTGGACTTCATGAGTATTTGCCTTGTTGGGCGAGCCCATCCCGATTACGGTCTTGCAGCAGATCATGGAAGGTTTGTCCACGGCTTGCTTGGCAGCTTCGATGGCGGCCTCTATCGCTATCGGATCATGTCCGTTGACATTCGGCACAACATGCCAGCCATAGGCTTCGAAGCGTTTGGGTGTGTCGTCTGTGAACCAGCCCTCCACATGCCCATCGATGGAAATGTTGTTGTCGTCGTAAAAACAGATCAGCTTGCCCAGTCCCAATGTGCCTGCAAGCGAGCAGGCTTCATGGGAAATACCTTCCATCAGGCAGCCATCGCCTAGGAATACGTAGGTATGGTGATTGACGATATCGAAGCCGGGACGGTTGAATTCCGAGGCAAGTATTTTCTCTGCCAGAGCCATTCCCACAGCATTGGTTATTCCCTGGCCCAGCGGACCTGTGGTCGTCTCGACGCCCGGTGTATAACCATATTCCGGATGGCCGGGAGTTCTGGAATGAAGCTGACGGAAGCGCTTGATTTCCTCCATCGGCAAATCATAGCCCGTGAGGTGCAGCAGGGCGTAAATGAGCATCGATCCATGTCCATTGGACAAAACGAAGCGGTCACGGTCAGCCCACTTCGGATTTGCCGGATTATGGCGTAGGTGATGTATCCACAATACCTCAGCGATCTCAGCCATGCCCATAGGCATTCCCGGATGCCCCGAGTTGGCTTTTTGCACGGCATCCATCGCCAGTGCACGAATGGCGCTGGTCAGGTTTTTGAATACCGGCGTTTCAAAATCTCGAAATGTTCCCATGAACATGGACTCCCTAGCTCAACAATTTATACGCACACAAAAACACCGCTCAAGTAGCGGTGCAGGTCGGCAAAACCATTATTATCGCTTAAGATGGGATGCCAGACAATATGACAAGCTCGATTGTAGAGAATGAATCTCAATTGCCGCGCAGTCTGATGCCGAGCAGCTTGAGCTTGCGGTATAGATGGGTGCGCTCGAGGCCGGCGCGTTCCGCCACGCGGGTCATATTGCCGTTTTCCTGCTCGATAAGCTGTTCAAAATACGTTTTTTCGAACATGTCCCGCGCTTCACGCAACGGTATGTCGAGTGGGATACCTCCCACTGCCTGTGAAGGCGAGGAAGGGGCCAGCATCTGCTTTACGTCTTCTGCCGATATTTCATCGCTGGCGCAGGTCAGTGCGAGGGTATGCACTGCGCCTGTCAATTGTGCGAGATTTCCCGGCCAGTCGTGATTTCGCAGGCAGTTGAGGGCAGCGGTGCTGAACTGTCGCAACGGGACGTCTCCCGATTCGATGTAACGCGAGAGTATCTGGGTCGCGAGCTCGGGAATGTCTTCCCGATGCTCCCTCAATGCGGGCACGTTAATGCAAAGTCCGCTCAGCATCTCATACAACTTGGGATCGTAGACCCCTTGGGCCGCCAGACTGGCAAGCGGCGTGGAGGTCACGCATACGAGCCGGACACTGTATCTTTCCAGCTTGCTCACCAGCAGCAGCAGTCCTTTTTGCGCCAGTTTGTTGAGCTCGCCGATTTCCTTGAGAAAAAGCAATCCTCCCTTTGCCTGTTCAAGTAACTCAAACGGAGCATTCGACAGGGTGGCGAGGGTATCGGGTTCTACCCATGGTGTATTCGGCTGGTGCAGAAAGCGGGCGCATAGATCCACGCCCGTTCCCGGTTCACTTATGAGCAGCACCGGTGTCGTGAGGCTGGCAACCTGTTCCAGTCGTCTTTTCAGGTCTGTAATCAGCGCCCCACGTCCCAGGCTCGCCAGGGGAAGCGTCACGCGTGGCTTGCCCTGTCCGCTGCGCAATGCGCGGCCGACTGTGCTCAGCAGTTTTTGCAGCGGTACCGGTTTTTCGAGATAGGCCGCTGCCCCCATGCGCGTGGCTTCTACCGCAGTGTCGATTGTGCCATGCCCGGACATCATTACAACGGGCATGGTGAGAAGTCCGTTGCTGACCCATTCTTTCAGCAGCGTGATGCCATCAGTATCCGGCATCCAGATATCCAGCAATACCAGATCAGGACGAGCCTGTTTCCGCCATGCACGCGCCTGTGCGGCGTTTTCCGCCAGGGCGACGCGGTAACCTTCATCGCGCAGGATTTCGGACAAAAGCTCGCGGATGCCGATTTCATCGTCGACGATCAGTATCGTATTGTTGCTCATAATTCCAGGAATGGATTTGCTTGCCACGGAAATGAAATTGAACGTCAAGCCTTACCTCTCATTCTTTTGACTGCATTTCACAGGAAAGTGAAAGCGCAGGCTTGCCCGCGATCGGCCGGAGCCATCTATCTTTGAGAGAAACTACGAGCTTGTCCGGCGAAACGGGGAGTATGATTGAAATACGCGCACCGTACGGTCGCATATTTTCAATCTGAATCGTTCCCCTATGTTCTTCGATTATCTTTTTTACAATGGGAAGACCGAGTCCGGTTCCTTTCGGTTTTGTTGTCACATAGGGTTCAAATACCCGTGCTCTCACCTGTTCAGGAAATCCCCCGCCGTTATCGCTGACGGTGAAACGTATTCCTGAAGGCAGGGTTTCCGTTTGTATCATGATTGCGGGTTGAGGCAAACCGGCCAGCGCATCCTGGGCATTCTGCAGGAGATTGTGTATCACCTGGCGCAGTCGCGCGGAGTCACCTTTCATCATCGGCAGGTCGGGCGCCAGAACCAGATCGATGTGCGGTTGCCGATTATCCGGCGCTGCTGTGGCTGGACTTTCATACAAGGCCAGTACTTCCCGTATCAGCGCATTGAAATCCAGCAGGTGAAATTCGGGTTCAGGCGCGCGCGCGTATTCGCTGAATTCATTGACCATCCTTTTGAGCGCTTCCACCTGATTGACGATCGTTTCGGTGGAACGCTGCAGAATTTGTGCATCATTGTCATTCAGCTTCGCGGCAAGCTTGTGTTGTATACGTTCGGCGGACAGTTGTATCGGGGTCAGGGGATTCTTTATCTCATGCGCCAGGCGGCGCGCCACCTCTCCCCAGGCTGCAGCGCGCTGAGCTTCCAGCAGATGGGTGATGTCATCGAACACGACGACGCCTCCTCCGCCCGGCACATGCGCCAGCCATGTTCCCCGTAGCAGCAGGACCTGGCGCGTGCCCTCTCTCGCGCGTTCCACCTGGCGCTGCCACTCGCCCTTTATTTCCGAGTGAAAGCCTTCCAGAATTCCATATGCGAAAGCATTCAACTCGGATTCACGCATCGCGCATTCCTCGATCGTCAATCCTTCCAGGCCGGGCAGCGGAACGTTCAGGATTTGCTCTGCGCTCAGATTGGCTGTGCGCAAGCGCAGGCTTTCATCGAATACCAGGACGCCCGAGGAAAGATTGGCCAGGATATTCTCCAGATAAGCCCGCGCACTTTCCACTTCCTGCTGATTGTGCTGGGCAGTTATCCGCGCTTCCTCCAACTGCTGCGTCATGAGATTGAATGATTCGGTCAGTACGCCCAGTTCGTCGCGGCTCCGTACCGGATGGCGCCTGCTGAAGTCGCCCTGAGCAACCGCTCGCGTACCCTCCGCCAGCATTCCCAGCGGCGCGCTGAGCCGCTCGCTGATCAGGAATGCGGCGGCCAGGGCAGAGAAAAGCGCGAGCAGCAGTGCGAGCGTCAGGGTCACCCCGTAGAGGTGTTTGAGACCTTCGCGCGACAGCAACAATTCCTGGTAGTCCCGATAGGCTGCCTGTATTATTTCCGCGTCTTCCGCCAGTTGTTTCGGCACGGGCTGCGTCAACTGCAGAATGCGCGTATTGTTTCTTACGCCGGGAACATCGATAGGTGACCATACCTTCAGGTACAAACCCTCGTCGGGAATTGACTCAATCGTGCTGTATCCGTTCTCCGCCCTGATCTGATGCATTGACATCGTACTGAGCCCGTCAGGCATGATTTCACTCGTGTCCGCACGTGCAAATGCAACGACGTTACCTTCGTGATCAAACAGGACTGCTTCCTGCGCCTGCGTTTGATGGACGAGCTGGTTCAATGCCGGCAGCAAGGGGCCCGTTTGCTCGGATAATGCAAGTGCGGCGCGATCGACTTTTCTGTGCAGCTCTTGCAGCCGGCTGTCGAGAATGGTGCGTCCCAGTTCCAATCCGCCTTCCAGAGCGCGGTCCACTTTTACGTCGAACCACGATTCGATGCTTTTTCCCAGAAATTGGACCGATATGCTATAGACCAGGACACCCGGGAGCACTGCCATCAGCGAGAAGATCAGCAACAAGCGCAGCGCCAGCCTGGAACCGAATACGCCTGCCTGAAGCCTGCGCCTGAGCCTCCATAGCAGGTATCCGACGATTGCCATGAGGAACAGCACCAGACCGGCGTTGAGCCTGATCAGAAGCCTGTATTTACGGTCAAAGAGCCCGGTATCGGCGCCAGCGCTCGCGAGCAGGAACAGCATGATCGCCCCCAGCACCACGCCGGCGATGATGAGATATTTCATCATTTACTGCTGTCCTGCAGCTTCTGGGAGGGTAGGCGGGTATCCCACCGCAAGGTACCGGAACCGAGATCCCATTCCCGGGAGCCGAGCGTTTCTACCTGGAACGGTTTGGGCAGCGCCGCTATGTCGAGACGCATGCGCAATTCCACGGTATATTCCGCGTCCGGCACCAGTTCTTCACTCGCGTTGATTGGCCGGTCCCGCACGCGGCTTAACGCCTGTAACGCGTCGTTGAGCGAACCGAAGCTCTGTGACAATGCTCCTCGCGTCAGGCGATACTGGCGGGTCAGTGCGTAGTAGCTCAACCCTTCGCGCACCCTGCTATAGCCTACTCTTTCATCGAACCAGTACCAGCGTGAGTTCACCAGGCCGAGCTCGGTGACAAAATAAAGCACAATGCCCTTCTCCAGCGCGTGTTCCAGCTTGTGATTGAGAGTGATCTGGAAGTCGGCGTCAAACTCGTAGGCACCTTCCACTGGTTTGATTCTGACCGACTTGATTTCTATGCGTGCTTCCGCATGTGCGCTGGATGCCTGTCCTATGAGCACAAGCAGCAGCATTGCCGCAGCTATGGGCAGGAGACGCGTCAGGAAATCAGAGCTTTTCAAGCAATGCATAAAAAAAACCGTCGTGATGGGGATCCGGCAACAACTGGCCGTCAACGATTTCTGGCACGGAAAAGGGCAGCAGACGAGCATCCGGGTGATGATTCAGGAAGCTTTCCACCTGAAGACCGTTTTCCTCTGCGAATATGGAACAGGTGACATAGAGCAATTTACCGCCTTTGACCAAGGTTTGCCAAAGGGCATCGAGCGTTTTACGTTGTATCTCGGCAAACTGCGCCAGGTCGCTTTCGCGCCGCAGCCATTTGATGTCGGGATGACGCCGCACTACCCCGGACGCAGAACAGGGGACATCAGCCAGGATACGATCGAATGGCCTTCCATCCCACCACTCCCCCGGGTGCGTGGCGTCGCCCTGAATGATGCGATAAGGCTTGAGGCCGAGACGAGTGAAATTCTGCTTTAGCCGTTCTATCCGCTTGCCATCATTGTCAACTGCGATCAATTCCAGATCGGCCAACTCAAGCAGATGCGCGCTTTTCCCGCCAGGCGCAGCGCAGGCGTCCAGCACACGCATTCCACTCCGGGGGCATAGTAACGGCGCTGCCATTTGGGCGGCCACATCCTGAACTGATACCAGGCCTTGACCGAACCCCGGCAATTTTTCCACCGGGGCGGGGTGAAATAGTTCAAGCGCCTCTTCTGCCCAGTCGTTTTCCGGCCGCCGGGCATTCAGTCCGGCATTGTGCAGCAGGTTCTGATAGGCTTCAACGTTTGTTCTCCGCCGATTGACCCTGAGCGCCATGGGCGGCCGCCGATTGGCAGTTTCCAGTACAGCCTGATAGCGCGAGGGATATTGCGCATGGAGTTTGTCGATCCACCATTGTGGATGAGAATACCTTCCTACTTCGGTTGCCGCCGTTTGTTCAAGCAGGGCAGGACGTTTGCGCAAGAAGTTGCGCAATATCGCATTGACCAGCCCGCCTACACTTTTCGCATGCCGGGGATCCAGCATGTTCCTGCTATCGATCGAGGGACTGCAAGAAGCGGATACCGCGCTGTCCACTACGACATGGGGCGCCGTTTTGCTGTATTGAAGCTGATACAGTCCCACCAGCAGCAGGTAGCGCAAACCCTGATCCTTCAGCGGCTTGTTCAGCAATAAGCCAAGCAATATGTCCAGTTGACCATAAAAGCGCAGTACGCCATAGCTTAAATCCTGAATCGCACCGCGCTGCTGGTCAGAGAGGCCGCTGTGGCTGCGCCAGGTTTCCTGCAAAACGGTTGTCAGACTCGCGCCGCTCAGCACTCTTTCAACAGTGGTGGCGGCCAGGCGCTGGGTCTTGATCATTCCTGGCTTTCAAAACGATCGCCCCGCCGCAGAGAATGTCCCAGGAGGAATTCAGCGGATTTTAATTTTTTACCTCCGGATTTTTGCACGATCTCCAATACCAAGGCATGCTTGCCGCATGCAACGACAATTCCGTCTGGTCTTACTGCAACGATTTCCCCCGGCTTTTCATCTGCTTCTGCGGTATCTACGCTGGTCCGCCACACTTTCATGGAAATTCCATTCACGGTGGAATGCATGCCTGGACGAGGATTAAAGGCCCTCACTGCGCGATCGATATTTTCTGCATCCATCCGCCAGTCAATTTCGGCTTCCGCCTTTTCCAGTTTGGAGGCGTATGTCGCCGCCAGATCATTCTGGGGAGTAGCGATAATTTTTCCTTCCTGCAACAAAGCCAGCGCCTCTACGATACAGGCCGCTCCCAGTTGCCCAAGCTTTTCATGCAATGTTCCGGCAGTATCCTCCTTTGCGATTGTAATACTTCGTACCATCAGAATGGGACCGGTATCGAGACCGCGATCCATTTGCATGATCGTAATTCCTGTTTCCCGATCTCCCGCCAGAATCGCCCGTTCGATTGGAGCCGCTCCGCGCCACCTGGGCAGTAACGAAGCATGAATGTTGACGCAGCCAAGTTTCGGAATATTCAGAACGGAGAAAGGCAGAATCAATCCATACGCAGCGACAACCATGATATCCGCCCCGATGGCATGGAGTTGCGCATGCAACTCGGGTTGCCTGAGGGAGGAAGGCTGCAGCAGATCAAACCCGTGCTTTTGTGCCAGTAACTTCACCGCGCTGGGAGCATTTTTCATGCCTCTTCCGGCAGGACGATCCGGCTGAGTCAGCACCAGTGCAATTTCGTGTCCGGCATCTGCTAGCGCTTCAAGCGCGACAGCGGCGAAAGGAGGCGTTCCGGCAAAAATGATTCTCATGAGGAGGAGTAGGCGCTCGACGGCAAGAAAGGGTTGTCAGTGTCCGCATCCCGTTCCCGCTGCGCCGGTCAGCAAACTCTCCGGATAATCTTGCATTGGGGGTTGCCTTGGGTTGCTGTGGAAACAGGGAAATGCGCCGTGGAATGTACCAAAAGCTTGCAAGAGACGCACAATAAAGATATAAATTTTTACGCGGCCTGCTACATCACCTTTCGGCGCTGTTTCCGGAATTTTGCCTGAATCCTCGATTGCTTCATCTGCGACCAATACTCCACAAATACTTTCCCCAGCAGGTGGTCCATTTCATGCTGAATGCATACCGCCAGAAGGCCGTCGGCATCCAGGGTGAAGCGCTCGCCGTTCTTATTCAGAGCTTCGACGGTAATCTGCGCAGCGCGCAGCACCTTGCCAAATATGCCAGGTACGGACAGGCAGCCTTCCTCATAGTCCGATTCCCCGTCGCGTGCGGTGATTTCCGGATTGATCAGCACAAGCAGCTGGTCATGGGTATTGGAAACATCGATTACGATAATGCGCTTGTGCACATCCACCTGGGTGGCGGCCAATCCGACTCCCGGCGCGGCGTACATGGTTTCCGCCATATCCTGCACCAGGACGCGTATCTCATTGGTGACTTCGGGAACCGGAGCCGCAATGGTGTGCAATCGTTCGTCAGGATATTGCAATATTTTCAATAGCGCCATAAAAAGGCTTGAACATAAAAGAAACTGAATGCAAAATTCAAGGCGATGCCTGATAGCGGATAGTCCGCCGCACCCTCGCAGGATTCCTGCAGATATATTATATCCTGATTTACCTGCAACCTTCTTTTCCCCCGACTTTCAATCACTGCTAAGTTCCTATATCTCATCAGATTGTCCTGCCATGACGGTAACCGGAGATTTGCCTCCAGATTGATCACCATGAGTTCTGCAGCGGTGAAAGGATGAAGTCCACCGGCTGCAGTTACGGGATGAAAAGGCCATGTCATCAACACCTGACCAGGTAATTTCGCAGCGGAATATCGAACCGGATATCGAATCCTGGCTCGCTCTGGATTCGATCGATGGCCTGGGTGACGAGTCGATGAGGTGCTTGCTTGCGGCTTTTGGCAGCCCCGCTGCAATTCTTTCGGCGAGCATGGCTTCACTGGAGCGCGTGGTTAAAAGGAAGGTGGCGGACAGCATTATCGGGGGAGCTGACCCGCAAAAGCTGAGCGCTTCGCTCAAATGGCTGGAAGACCCGCAGAATTCCGTCATTACCCTAGCAGATCCGGATTATCCCGCACTGTTACTCAATATCTCCGATCCTCCGCCGCTTCTCTATGTCAAAGGAAAGCGCGGTCTGCTGAACACGCCAATGCTTGCCATTGTCGGCAGCCGGAATGCTACGCCCCAAGGTCTTTCCAATGCAGAAGCTTTTGCCGAGGCGACGAGCAATGCGGGGTTTTGCATCACCAGTGGCATGGCGCTTGGCGTGGATGCCGCAGCGCATCGTGGGGGACTGCGAGGAAGGGCAAGCAGTGTTGCTGTGGTGGGTACCGGACTGGATCTCGTTTATCCCGCAAGCCATCGCAAGCTGGCGCATGAGTTGGCGGAAAAGGGCGCGCTTGTCTCCGAATTTCCGTTGGGTACGCCTCCCATCGGCAGCAACTTTCCGCGTCGCAATCGCATCATCAGTGGTCTGAGCAGGGGGTGCCTTGTGGTCGAGGCTGCGTTGCAGAGCGGTTCTCTTATCACCGCGCGACAGGCGTTGGAGCAGGGGCGCGAAGTATTTGCCATTCCAGGCTCCATCCACTCGCCCTTGTCCAGGGGGTGCCATGCCCTCATCAAGCAGGGCGCCAAGTTGGTGGAAAGCGCAGGGGATATTCTGGAGGAATTCGGCTACCCATCTGGAGTCCCCACTCTCATTCCGGAAGGTGATGAGGCTGCAAGAGAAGAATTTTTACTGTTGAAACACCTCAGCCACGACATCATCGATGTCGATACCCTCTGCCTTCGTAGCGGCTTGACGGTAGAAACGGTATCGGCGATGCTGTTGACGCTTGAACTGGATGGCCTAGTCGCCAGTCTTCCCGGCGGGCGTTATCAGCGGCTCCGGTAGGTTACGATGTTCGAGGTGTGTGCGGTTTCCAGTGATAACCAGGTCTGGAGGGGGTAAGAGGGGGTAACGTGGGGCCGGAAGAGGTTGCAGGAGTTGCAGCGCCCGGTGCGGACGGCATGATTCCGCGCGGAGAAGCATGGTTGTTTTTCTGCTCAGCTTGCCTGTTTCCGGGGATTCCTATCATGATGATGTTTTTGGTTCCGGGTGGCTGGCAGTGCTATCTATTTTTGCTTGCCACCTGTTATGCTGATGAATCGCGTGGGGGCGCATGACATTTACAGGAGTTTCATGGGTAAAACCTTAATCATTGCCGAGAAGCCTTCTGTTGCCGCAGACATTGCGCGAGCCCTGGGCGGATTCACGAAACATACCGACTACTTCGAGAACGATGAATATGTCGTGTCATCTGCCGTAGGGCATTTGCTTGAGCTCGCGGTCCCTCCGGAACACGAAGTCAAGCGAGGGAAATGGAGCTTTACGAATCTGCCTGTCATTCCACCGCATTTTGACCTCAATCCCATTGAGAAAACCGAATCGCGGCTGAAGCTTTTGACCAGGCTCATCAAACGGAAGGATGTGGACGCGCTGATCAATGCTTGCGATGCAGGCCGGGAAGGGGAACTGATTTTTCGCTACATCACTCGCCATGTTGGAACCAGAAAGCCGGTTAAACGGCTATGGCTGCAATCGATGACGCCCGCTTCCATTCGGGAGGGTTTCAATAAGTTGCTGGATGATGAGGACGTGTGGCCATTGGCGGAAGCAGCGGTAAGCCGCTCGGAAGCTGACTGGCTGGTGGGCATAAACGGCACACGCGCCATGACCGCGTTCAATTCGCAGGAAGGGGGTTTCCATAAAACCACGGTGGGACGTGTACAAACTCCTACATTGGCGATTCTGATTGAGCGCGAAGACATCATCAAGAAATTTGTCCCTCGCAGTTATTGGGAAGTGCATGCAACGTTTTCCGCGCGGGAAGGAAGCTATAAGAGCCGCTGGTTCGACGAGTCGTTCCCGAAAGCCAGGAAAGACAATGAGCAAAAACCAGAGCGGCTATGGGATCACGCGACTGCGGAAGCTATCCGCGCCAAATGTCTCGGCAGATCTGGCGTCGTCACCGAAGAAAGCAAGCCTGCTACCGAAACCTGTCCTTTGCTCTATGACCTTACCAGTTTGCAGCGCGATGCCAACGGCCGTTTCGGCTTTTCCGCCAAGACTACGCTTTCACTGGCGCAGGCATTATATGAAAAGCATAAGGTGTTGACTTATCCGCGCACGGACTCGCGGGCTTTGCCGGAAGATTATATTGCCACCGTCAAGGAAACCTTGGGTTCGCTCGAAAACTCTGCATACGGAGCATTTGCCGCGCAGATTCTCAGAGCAGGCTGGGTCAAGCCCAATAAACGTGTATTCAACAATGCAAAAATCTCCGACCACTTTGCGATCATTCCTACGACCATTGAAGCCAGGGGTTTGAACGAGCTGGAGTCAAAACTGTACGATCTTGTTGTAAAGCGTTTTCTCGCGATATTTTATCCGGTGGCTGAATTTCTCGTTACCACCCGTATTACTCGAGTGGAGAGCGAGCCCTTCAAGACGGAAGGCAAGGTCCTGGTCAATCCCGGCTGGCAGACCGTTTACGGCAAGGAGGCGCAGCCATCAGGCACCGAGGACAGTTCGACCCTGGTCAAGCTGGAGCCGGGTGAATCGGTAATGGCCGAGGAAATTGAGGTTGCCTCGAACCAGACCCGGCCACCCCCCCGATTCAATGAAGCCACGCTGCTGTCCGCCATGGAAGGCGCAGGTAAATGGGTGGAAGATGAAGAACTGCGGGAAGCCATGAGTGCAAAGGGACTCGGCACGCCGGCGACACGCGCGGCGATTATCGAAGGTCTCGTATCGGAAAACTACATCCAGCGTGTAGGACGGGAACTGCATCCTACTGCCAAGGCCTTTTCCCTCATCACTCTGTTGCGCGGATTGAAAGTACCGGAACTCACTTCGCCTGAGCTGACGGGTGACTGGGAATACAAGCTGCGCCAGATCGAACAGAGAAAACTCGAACGCAACAAGTTCATGGCAGAAATCGCAGAGATGACGAGCCACATCGTGGAGCAGGCAAAAAGCCATCGCGGCGAAACCATCAGTGGAGATTTTTCGACGCTCAAGTCGCCCTGTCCGAAATGCGGCGGTGTGATTCAGGAGACATATAAAAAATTTCAGTGCCAGAAATGTGATTTCGCGCTATGGAAAATTCTGGCGGGACGGCAATTTGAAACGGCGGAAATGGAACAGCTTATTACCCGGCGCGAGGTGGGGCCTCTCCAGGGCTTTCGGAGCAAGATGGGACGGTTGTTCAACGCCAACATCAAGCTGACTGATGAATTCGAAATGAAGTTCGATTTCGGCGCAGACGGGGAGCAGGATGCCGAAGAGGTTGATTTTTCCGGGCATGAACCGCTCGGAAAGTGTCTTCGATGCAGTGGCCGGGTATTCGATCACGGCATGAGCTACCTGTGCGAAAAATCGCTCGGTTCTGCGCACACGTGCAGCTTTAGAATAGGGAAAATCATTCTCTCGCGGCCGCTCGAGCGCGAGCAGGTTATGAAGCTGTTGCAGACCGGCAAAACGGATTTGCTGACAAAGTTTATTTCCAAGAAGGGCAGGCCGTTTTCAGCCTATCTCGTTGCCGGCAAGGACGGAAAAATCGGGTTCGAGTTCGAAGTAAAGGAGGCAAAGGTTAAAACCCCGGCAGAGACGGAGGAAGCAAAGGTGTCGAAATCAAGGGCGAGGGCTGTGCCATTGAAAAAATCCCTCTCTGCGAAAACGAGGTGAAAGAGTCGGGCGAGCGGCAGTCGACTGCGTAAGGATCCGTGCCGGGAGATCGGAGGATTGAGAGAATGAAAGGAGAGGGGAAGAGCGTGATTGCGTAACGCCTCATCCTTTATTGAGAGGCTGCCGATGGCTGATGGGTTTCGATATAGGAAACGATATCTCCTACGGTGCTGAATCCCTTTGCTTCCTCGCTATCGAAATTGATGCCAAATGCATCTTCAGCGTCAAACAGAAGCTGGATCGTATCCATGGAGTCGAGTCCAAGCTCTTCAAATTTTGAAGACCGGTTGATAGTGGAAGCATCGAGATTCTCGACTTTTGTGGCGATGAATTGTATGACCTTTGCTTCAATCTCCGCTGTGTCCATATCTAGTCTATTCCTTCATGCAAGGGTTGTGAAAAGGATGCTCGCATTATTGCCGCCAAATCCGAAAGCGTTACATAGGCCGGTGCGGACGTTTCTTTTCTGCGCGACGTTCGGTGTGTAATCGAGGTCACATTCGGGATCAGCTTCATCAAGATTGATGGTCGGATGGATGGTGCCGGTATGAAGCGCCATGATGGTAGCAATACTGCCGATCGCTGCCGATGCGCCAATGGAATGCCCAACCATCGATTTGGTGGCGCTGATGGCAATATCAGCGGCGCGCGCTCCAAAAAGATTTTTTATCGCCCGCGTTTCCACTGTGTCGCCCAGCGGCGTGGAAGTCGCATGTGCATTGATATAATCGATGGAATCCGATTCCATTCCAGCATCGCGAATGGCTTCCCGCATGGCAGCTATCTGGCCTTCCATGTCGGGCATTACGATATGCGTTGCATCACATGCCTGCCCATAGCCGGCAAGCTCGGCATATATTTTTGCTCCCCGGCTGCGGGCCTGCTCTTCCTTCTCGAGAATCAGTATTCCGGCACCCTCTCCCATGACAAAACCATCGCGTCCTTTTGCGAAAGGACGTGAAGCTCCGGCTGGATTGTCGTTGGAAGTGGTGGTCAGGGCATGCAATATCTCGAAACCATTGATGGTGAGCGGCAATACGCACGCTTCAGCGCCGCCGGCGACCACCACGTCTGCTCTTCCTGCACGCAGGAGATCGAGTGCCGCGCCGATGGCATTGGCCCCCGAAGAGCAAGCCGTACTGGAGGTCAGGTTCATGCCTTTGAACCCATGCTTGATCGCGATCCAGGCAGCGGCGGAGTTGGCCATTGTGCGTGGTACGGTGAAAGGCGGTACCGGCTGGTTCCGAAACTTGCGCAGGGCGGATGATTCGAAGGTGGAAAAGCCGCCCATTCCCGAACCTATGCTTACCCCGATGCGGCCAGATTCATAATTATCAAGCCCGCCGGCGTCCTCGAGGGCAAGACGCGCAGCAAGCAGGGCAAGTTGTGTGAACCTATCCGTTTGTTCTATGTACTTTTGGGAAAGAAAGGTTGAGGGATCAAAGTCAGCCACTTCTCCCGCTATCTGGGAACGCCTGCTCGATGCATCAAAGCTGGTTATTCTTTTTATTCCGCTCATGCCATTGACAGCTGCCGACCAGAACTGGTCAACCCCGATGCCAATGGGGGAAACAACACCCATTCCTGTAACGACTACATGCATACAAAACCGGAAGTAATCATGAGAATCTGATCGACTGCATTATGCACTGTTGTATTTCAATGCAAGAATGGCGAGTCGTCATTGCGCAATGGCCAGCGCAATGAACAGCGGAATCTGCCGGGAACCGTCGGCTAGCCATTGCCTGAAAAGCTTCAGGACTCAGGGTTTCGCAGGACACGCGTATTGCTACTTGGCGTTGAATATCATTGGGAACAGGTATCTCAATATACCTCCCATAATCCAGATGACGACTAATAAACTCGAGATGACGGCTGCCCCTTCGAGAAGCGCGGACAAGAGCGTTGCACCCAGGCTATCAAATTCCTCTTGTCCGACCTCGTTGCGCCGGCTCCTGCGGCGGTTCCTTACCCATAGCTGCAGCGCTATAACGACGGGGATAAGAGCGAGAGATACTAGCAGGTTATACTCAGAACTTTCCATCAAATAATCAACCTTACGTAAATAATCGCTACAGAAATCCCACTCAGCCGCTGTTTTCTTTTTTTCTTTTACTTCATCCGCTATACTACGCCGCCTTCCGGCGGTAATGCGGAGGGATAAATGTTGAAATCTGCCGCAAGCTGTAAACCGGCAATTATAATATCACACCTCCACAACGTGTTATCGAGTTAACAGGTTAACTATCTGTCAGGTTAACTATCTATCCGCCCGAGTGCCGCCAAGGAAGCAGGACCTGCTTCCCGCTCCTGGTCGCATTGTCAGCGCAGCCCTTCACTATAAAAGTTGTTGCCTTTGATATCCCATCGCAACCCTTCCCATATCCACACCTGACTGTCCATAACCTGGTTTCACATGAAAAAAAAGATTACCAACCCAAACTTCCCGGAGATCATTGTTCATCCGGTTACAAACTACTGGGAAATGGGGATTTTTATCGATATTCCCTGGAGTATTTACGCGGATGATCCCATGTGGGTTCCCCCTTTGCGGCTGGAACGACGCCTGCATTTTTCGAGATTCAACCCCTTTTTCAAGCACGGAAAATGGCAGGCATGGATTGCATACAGGGGTGATCAGCCGGTGGGAAGGATCAGCGCCCAGATCGACCAGTTGCATCGGGAACGCTACGGAGGCGATACTGGACATTTCGGTCTGTTCGAGTGCATAGATGATAAGGAGGTGTCCGCCGCGCTCCTCCAGACGGCTGAGGCATGGCTGAGTGCGCAGGAAACGAGGCATGTGACTGGTCCGTTCAATTTATCGATCAACCAGGAATGTGGCATATTGGTGGAAGGTTTTGATACGCCGCCGGTGGTGATGATGCCACACTCCCGCAGATGGTATGGTCGCCTGCTGGAAGAACAGGGGTATCAACAGGCAAAGGATTTGCTTGCCTATTGGGTAGAGCTCGATTTCAAGGTACCGCGGCTGATGGATGCCTTGATCGGTAAATTTGCGGATCAGGTGCGCCTGAGGACTCTGCGCCGCGACAAGTTCAGCGAGGAACTGGAAGTCCTGCGTGATATATTCAACGATGCCTGGTCCGAGAATTGGGGATTCGTTCCTTTTACTCAGGCGGAGTTCGCGGAACTTGGCGCCAGCCTTCGCTTGCTCGTACCCGATGATTGTATCCAGATTGCGGAGGTCAACGGAGTGCCCGCCGCGTTCATGGTGGCATTGCCAAACCTCAACGAAATTTTTGCTGAACTGAACGGACACTTATTTCCGTTTGGCTGGATCAGACTGGTCCGGATCAGATCCAGGGGAGGAGTGCATACCGGTCGCATACCATTAATGGGAGTACGTAGGCGCTTCCATAGTACTCCCCTCGGGATGGCGCTTGCCTTCATGGTCATCGACGCACCGAGGAAACTCGGACGAGCTATGGGAGTGAAGGCAATGGAATTATCCTGGATACTTGAGGATAACAAGCCCATGCGTGCCATTCTGGATAGTTTGGGCTGCAGGGAGTATAAACGCTACCGGATTTACCAGAAGATGCTGTGAATGCTGGATGGAGCAATTGAAGACCGGAATCGGTAAACGATGCAATGAAAAAGAATGATCTGTTCACCGCCGTGGTGCTGGCAGCGGACCGCACGGCGCGCGATCCCATCTCCGTGGAAACGGGAGCACCCTGCAAGGCGTTCGCGCGCGTCGGGGGAATACCGATGATCATCCGCGTACTGGATGCGCTGGAAGCCAGCAGCATGGTGAAGAGCATCATTTTGTGCGGGCCACCGAAGTCCTTGCTGCCCGCTTGTCCGGAGCTGGAGGAACGTATTCGCAGTGGGCGCGTCATCTGGCTGCCAAATCTCGATTCTCCCAGCCGCAGCGCCTACAGCGGCCTCTCCCAAGTGAATCAGGAGGACCCGGTATTATTGACCACAGCCGACCACGCGTTATTGACACCGGCCATCGTGCAATATTTTCTTCGTAGCTCGCAGGCGTCGGATTGTGACGCTGCTGTCGGGGTCGTCAAATATGAAGATGTGGCAGCTGCGTTTCCCGGGGCAAGGCGAACGGTAATAAGGTTAAAGGATGCGAATGTTTGCGGCTGCAACCTATATGCTTTTCTCAATGATCGCGGCCGCGGTCTCGTATCATTCTGGCAACGTGCGGAAGATCTGCGCAAGCGCCCGGTACGCTTGATCATGGAGACTTTCGGGTTTGCGACTGTCTTCTATTATCTGTTGGGATTATTGACGATAGAAAGGGGATTGAGAGCAGTCAGAAAAAAAACCGGGATCAGAGCGCATCCGGTATTCCTGCCCTATCCTCAGGCGGGGGTCGATGTGGACAAGGTTGCAGATCTGGTACTTGCGGAGTCGGTACTGGCGGACAAGGCGCCGGCTGCCGGAGGAGGGGCCGATTTGCACAGACCCGCTCCCTGAAATGTGAGAGGCTTGAATTCCGATCAACGGTGACAGGCAACGTGAAAATAATAGAACGATATATCACGCGGGAACTGCTGATACCGTTTATGGTAGTCACCGTGATCCTTGCGACATTGTTTGCAAGTTTCAGCACCGCCCGTTTTCTGGCCGGAGCAGTGACAGATTCGCTTGGCCTTGTCCCCGTGCTCAGGCTCGTGTTGCTGAGAACGCTGATCGCACTGGAAGTGCTGATGCCCATTGCCCTGTACGTGGCTGTCATCATGGGACTGGGTCGCCTGCACCGGGACCAGGAAATAGTCGTTTTGCGTTCCGCCGGAGTCAGCGAACACCGCATTATCTATGCAGTGCTCATCGTTGCGGTTCCTATGGGGCTTATCAGTGGTTTATTTTCCATTTTTGCGCGTCCATGGGCGTATGAGGAAAGCTATCTGCTCAATGCCCAGGCAGAGGCAGAGTTGAATACGGATCGGTTCCGCGCCGGACGTTTCTACGGCAGCGAAAAAAAAGGCCGGGTGATTTATGTGCAGGCCAAGGATAGCTCGGGCAAGCAGATGGGAGAGGTATTCCACTATCTGAACAAGCCTGACAGCAGCGAGATCATTCTTGCCAGGAAGGCTTACCAGCCTGAGCTTGTGTTCGGCCAGCGCCCCCAGATACATCTGCTGGATGGCTCCATTTACCGGCTATCGCACACCGGAAAGGGCGATACCGTCGTCCAGTTTGAAAAGCTGGTTTATTTCACGGATAGCGGAAACGTAACGGATTACAGGCGCAAGGCTGCCCCTACTGCGGCATTGATGCAATCCGATCGGCCACGGGATATTGCCGAGCTTCAGTGGCGGTTGTCGCGCCCGCTGGCAACGATCCTGCTGGCGCTGATAGCGGTGCCCTTCAGCCGCGCTTCACCCCGCCAGACAAAGGGGGATAAGACTTACTATCTGGCGGCTTTGGTTTTCGCCATCTACTACATTTTGAGCGGATTGGCTCAGACCTGGGTCGAGCAGGGCACGATCGGCAGGGTGCCGGGGGTGTGGTGGCTCTACGGTGTCATGCTGCTGTTTGCAATCTCGTTATTGTCGCCCGGTCTCTGGCGGAAGCTGCTTTTGCGCAGATGACGATAATTTACCGCTACCTGGCGCTCCAGGTTTTGATGGGTCTGGGAATCGCTACTGCGGTGCTTCTGCCGCTCTTCGGTTTCCTTGATTTGCTGGATCAGCTGGATGACGTGGGAAAGGGCACATACAGCGTCAAGGATGCGTTTCTTTATACGGCTCTACTGCTGCCTCGACGGTTTATTCAACTTGCGCCCTTCATCGCATTGATGGGCAATGTAACTGCATTGGGAAGGCTTGCCGTCGGATCGGAACTCACGGCATTACGAGGAGCAGGTGTATCCCCGCTGGGCATCAGCCTCGCACCGGTTGCCATCGGAATAGCTCTTTTACTGCTTATTACCGTACTGGATCAGTTCGTGGCGCCGCAATTTCAGCAGAAGGCCATTTCCTCCCGTGCAGCCGCGCTTGAGAAGAGCGCCGCGCTTGGCAAACAATTAGGGATATGGACACGGGATGAGCGGAATATACTGCGAATCGGAGAAATGCTTTATGCGGGAAGGGCGGCGAACATCGAAATAATGCATTTTGACGACAATGGTTTCCTGTTACGCTATACGTATGCCAAGTATGCTATTATCATAAATACGGAGTTGTGGGAGTTGAGGGACGTCGTCGTCAAGACATTCAAAGACAACGCCGTGGAGATCGTAACCAGAGAATCGGTACCCTGGGAACCCTTTCTGAAGGAGGAGGATATCTTGACATTGACTAAATCGCCGGAAAGTCTCTCGCCCGC
>Ga0134128_10002474_pt1 | contig 22878 bp, 26 predicted proteins | sample KB31754_FD_96462 | JGI IMG/M metagenome (GOLD analysis project Ga0134128, IMG submission 96462) | Terrestrial soil microbial communities with excess Nitrogen fertilizer from Kellogg Biological Station, Michigan, USA - KB3-175-4 | ecosystem: Environmental > Terrestrial > Soil > Unclassified ... | reverse complement strand
GCGTTCGACGACATAGATGTGGTGTGGGTCCCGGGTGCATGGGAACTTCCGCTCGCGGCGCGACGCGCGCTCGAGAGCGGACGCTACGATGCGCTCGTCGCGCTGGGAGCGGTCATCCGCGGTGAAACTCCACACTTCGATTTCGTCGCGGGCGAGGCATCTCGCGGGCTCGCTCTCGTCTGCATCGATGCGGGAATCCCGATCGGTTTCGGGTTGCTGACGTGCGACACGATGGATCAGGCGCTCGCGCGAGCCGGCGGCGTTCACGGGAACAAGGGCTGGGATGCCGCCATCGCGGCGCTCGAGACGACCGACGTCCTGGATCAGATCGAGCCAGCCGATGAGGGTTGAGTCACGCGCGCGCTCGCGCGCACTGCAGGCGTTGTACGCATGGGACATGCGTGATGGGACCGCACTCGATCGTGTGGCGCAGCAGGTGTGGGATGATCTTGCCGTGTCAGAGGAGGAGCAGCGGTTCGCCGGATTCCTCGTCCGCATTCTGATCGCACGTGGCGAAGAGATCGACAAGTCGTTGAGCGCTGTAACGACCAACTGGCGGCTCAGCCGCATCGGCGCGATCGAGCGATCCGTGTTGCGACTGGCAATTGCCGAGCTGCTGCAGGGGACCACACCGTCGCGTGTCGTGATCAAGGAATCGGTGCGACTTGCAGAGCGTTATGGGAGCGAGCAGAGCGCGCGCTTCGTGAACGGAGTGCTCGATGCGTACGCGCGTCAGCAGGGCATGCTCTGAGCATTGCGCATCCTCGTCATCAACTGGCAGGATCGCGAGAACCCGCACGCCGGCGGCGCAGAACTTCATCTGCACGAAATCTTTGGCCGGATTGTGAAACAGGGCCACGATGTCGATCTGTTGTGCAGCGGATTTGCCGGGGCGGCCAGCGAGACGCTGCTGGACGGAATTCGTGTTCATCGCGTGGGATCGCGCTTCTCGTTCCCGCTGCATGCGCATCGCGCATATCAGGCGCTGAACGCGACAAACGAATATGACATCGTGGTCGAGGACCTGAACAAGATCCCGCTGTACATACCGCGATGGAAGCCGCGCAATCTTGTCGTGATGACGCACCATCTGTTTGGCACTACGGCGTTCCGCGAAGAATCATTGCCTGTCGCCGCGGCGACCTGGCTCGCCGAACGACCGCTTGGCCGTGGCTACCGCGGCGTCGAATTCCAGGCAGTGAGCTTGAGCACGCGCGACGATCTCGTCACGCGCGGTATTCCAGCGGATTGCATCGAGGTCATATACAACGGCGTCGACGTGGAATCGCTCACTCCCGATCCGAACGCGCGTTCGGAAACGCCGGTATTCTCGTATCTTGGTCGGTTGAAGCGGTACAAGCGGGTCGATTTGGTAGTGAAAGCCTTCGCATTGCTCGATGCCCGCGAAGCTCGCCTGGAGATTGCAGGCAAAGGCGATGATCGTGACAGGCTGGAATCACTCGTGACAAAACTCAATATCGAGGATCGGGTTCGATTCCTGGGGTATATCACGGAAGCGGGAAAGCGAGATCTGTTGCGGCGCTCGTGGGCAACGGTTCTTGCATCTCCCAAAGAGGGCTGGGGGATCAGTAACTTGGAGTCAGCAGCATGTGGCACACCGGTGATCGCGGCGGACTCCCCTGGCATCCGGGAGTCCGTGGTGGATGGCGATACCGGTTTTCTCGTCCCGGGTTCGGATGTCGCCGCATATGCCGCTGCCATGAGAGGGTTGCTCGATTCACCGGAGCTCGTCACGACATTAGGAGCCAACGCGCGCCGCTTCGCCGAGACATTTACGTGGGAACGCGCGGCGAGTGAGACGTTGGCACATCTCCAACATGTAGCCAGGGGAGCGTAGCATGGATATCCAATTCCACGGACACCAGGCCGAGATCACGGACGGACTTCGCATGAAAGCAGCGGAGGGAGTTCAAAAATTGATGGAGCATCTCGGCAGGCCCGTCGACGCCGACGTGTGGGTGAGCGAGGATGGCGTCAAGAAAACCGTGGAACTGGTGCTGCGCGCACCGCACTTCGACAATCTGGTAGCAAAGAGCGAGGGCAAGTATCACGAGCCGGCGTTGACGAACGCGATCGCAAAACTCGACGCGCAGATTCGCCGTCTCAAGACGGCGAAGAAGAAGCAGGTTCACGAGCCAGAGCTGCGCGCGTGACGCGTCGCCCAGCGTGACGCGCCACCCGACCGTCGGCGAGCTGGTCGAGCGGCTCGCCGATCCACTGCAGCTCGACGATCTGGGCGGCGGCGCAGGACTGCAGCGCCCTTTACCGGGGCCGGAAATTTCCAGCCCCGGTCTGGCACTGTCCGGCTACGTCGGACGCTTCGTTTCCGATCGACTTCAGGTGCTCGGCGAGACAGAAGTCAGTTACCTCAACTCGCTCGATCCTGCACGACGCGAGGAGATCATAAAGCTGTTCTTCTCGTTTCACCTGCCGGCCGTGTTCATCACAAAGGGGCAGGAGCCACCTGACGGATTGCGCGAGCATGCGCGCGAGGCGGAGACCGCGCTGATTCGCACCGCGCTTTCGACGGCCGAGTTCTACAGTGGCGTCAAGCCAGCGCTGGAAGAATTATTTGCGCCGACAACCACATTGCATGGCTCGCTCGCTGACGTTTACGGAGTGGGCCTCTTCTTTACCGGCGCCAGTGGAATCGGAAAGTCGGAGTGCGTGCTCGATCTGGTCGAGCGCGGTCATCGGCTGGTTGCCGACGACCTGGTGATTGTGTCGCGCCGTGGCCACGATCTGCTCATCGGACGTGCGCACGAGATGGCGGCTCACCACATGGAAATCCGCGGCGTCGGCCTCATCAACATCCCATCCATCTTCGGCATTCGCTCGGTGCGACAGCAGAAGCGCATCGAAGTGGTGGTCCATCTCGAAACGTGGGACCGTAATGCCCCCGTGGAGCGCACCGGACTGGATACGTCCAAGGCTAGCATACTTGGCGTCGAGATCCCCAAGATCACGGTGCCGCTCAATCCGGGAAAGAACATCACGGTCATAGCGGAGGTGATCGCGATGAACCATCTTCTGCACTACTCCGGAATCAATCCGGCGGAACAGTTCAACGAGCGGCTGATCGAGCGGATGCAGAAGGCATCCGCGATCCGCCGCTACCTGCAGGAGGATGTCGAGTAGATGGATCCTGACGTCGCGCCGCGCGCGATCGTGGCCGGACACGGCGCACTTCCGAGCGGCCTCGTCTCCGCGGTCGACCAGATCACCGGGCGCGGGAACGCGCTGGTTCCGTTTTCCAATGTCGGTCTGGGACGCGAGGAGATCGAGAGCGGGCTGCGCGATCTTCTCGCACTGCACGGTGTCAACGTCGTGTTCACGGACCTTCCGGGCGGCAGCGCGACCTTTGCCGCGCGCCGCGTGCAGCACGATACGCCTGGCCTGTTCGTCGTCACGGGCGTGAGCCTCGCTGCGCTGATGGACTTCGTATTCTGCGACGCGGATATGCCCGCGGCGGAATCGACCGCGCGGGCAGTCGAGAAAGGGCGCGCAGCCATTGCCTCCCTCGCGATCTGAATGCCAATAGCGCTTTACCGAATCGACGACCGGCTGATACACGGACAGGTGGTCGTAGGCTGGGGACAGCCGCTCGATCTCGGTTTCATAGTTCTGGTCGACGACGTCGTCGCGGAATCGGACTGGGAGCAGGAGCTGTACCGGCTCGGGGTCCCGCCGAGCATGGATGTGTATTTCTCGTCCACCGGCGACGCGGCTCGCGAGATAGCGAAGTACGCTTCCGACCGCCGCACCGGGATGGTTCTCACCGGAACGGTCGAAGCGATGTTGCAACTTGCCCGCACAGCCGTGCTTCCGATCACGTCCGTGAACGTGGGAGGAATTCATCACCGCGAAGACCGCACGCAGAAGCTGCGTTACGTGTTCCTGACAAAGTCCGAGGAGCAGGATTTACGCAGCATCGCGGAGCTCGGTGTCGTTGTCACCGCGCAGGACGTGCCGTCCGCGCCGGCCCTCTCACTCGAAGACATGCTACGCGGATGCACCACGTGACCGCGTCGTCGATCCTCTTCAGCATAGTGCCGGTATCACTGCTCGGAGCGGTGATCGGGCTGGACATGGTAAGCTTTCCGCAGATGATGTTGTCGCGTCCGCTCGTATCCGCCACGCTCGGTGGAGCATTCGTCGGCCGTCCCGCTGCAGGGCTGCTGATTGGCGCCGTGCTCGAGCTGATCGCGCTCGAGACACTTCCGTTCGGTGCGTCGCGTTACGCAGAGTGGGGCACTGCGGGTATCGTTGGTGGTGTCGTGATGGCTGGCCAGCCGCAGGGAGCGGCGGGCGCGCTTCCAGTCGCGATGTTCGTGGCGCTCGCTACGGCCGTGTTCAGCAGCCGAAGCATGGTGTGGGTGCGCACGTGGAACGCGCATCAGGCGCGCCTGATGCGCGCGGCAATCGATGCAGGTTCTCCGTCGGCGGTCGACGAGCTTCAGCTACGTGGTCTCACGATGGATCTCGTGCGCGGGTTCGTCGTCACGTTCGTCGCGCTCATCATACTGTTCCCGTTGTCGCAGGCGATTGTCGCGATATGGGGTGTCGATGCGATTCATTCGCGTGCAGTCGTGACCGCGCTCGCCGCGACGGTCGCCGCCGGCGCGATCTGGACGCTCACGCATCGCGCCGCGCGCGCGGGGTGGCTGTTCGTGCTTGGACTCGGTGCCGGCACCGCACTGTTGCTGCTGCAATGACGCCGCCACAGGTGCACAAGTGGGCGCGGCGCGATCCTGGCACGCCAGCGCCGGTTGGAAAGGCTGCCATTGTCGCGGCGCTCATCCGCCTGTTCGCGGTACAGGGGTCGTGGAATTACGAGACAATGCTCGGCAACGGCATTGCGTTCAGCATGAAACCGTTGCTCAAGGGCCTGCCCGAGGAGCGATATCACTCCGCGATGGCGCGCCAGGCACGTTACTTCAACGCGCATCCGTATCTCGCCGGTGTGGCCGTCGGCTCGCTGGCGCGTGCGGAGCTCGACGGCGACAATCCCGCCCGCATCGAGCGATTCAGAACGGCTCTGTGCGGCCCGCTTGGCAGCGTCGGGGACCAGCTCGTATGGGCCGGCTGGCTTCCGCTGTGCTCGCTCATTGCGCTGACCGCGTTCGCACTCGGGGCCGGCCCGCTGGCGGTGGTGTGTATCTTTCTGGGCATCTACAATGTCGGGCACGTCGCGCTGCGGGTGTGGGGGCTTCGTGTGGGACTCAGAAGCGGAATGCGCGTCGCACCCGCGCTTGCGAACCCCGTTTTCAGAGAGTGGCCAGCGGCGCTGGCACGAATTTCGGCGGTGCTGGCCGGACTGATCCTTCCGCTGGCGCTCCAGCGCGTCATTGGTCCGGGACGCGTGCTCGCGGGTGGCGTCGCGGTCGTCGCGGTGGTCGGGGCGGTCATTCTTGCTCGTTTCGGCGCGCGTGCAACCGGTTGGCGTGCGGCGCTCGGAGTGCTGGCGATTTTTGTCCTCTACTCGGTGGCTCGTTGATGGCGGAGCGAACGGTTACGATCGTGAACAAGAACGGAGTCCACGCGCGACCTGCCGCCGAGATCGTCAAGACGGCGGGCAAGTTCACCAGCAATGTTACCATCGTACGCGACGATCTCGAGGTGAACGGCAAGAGCATCATGGGAGTGATGATGCTCGCCGCCGAGTGTGGCTCGGAGATAATTCTGCGCGCGACCGGCCCTGATGCGGATGCGGCGATCGATGCCCTCGCGCAGCTCGTCGCGACCAAGTTCGGAGAGCGGTAGGTGCCACGCCCGATCGTCGGTCTGCCTGCGTCGCCGGGGATCGTCGTGGGCCCCGTACATCTCCTTCGCTGGGAGGTACCGCAGGTACGCCAGCGAATCATCTCGGACGAGCAGGTCGGTCCCGAGATAGCGAGATTCGAAGACGTGGTCGCGCGGGCCCGCACGCGGCTCGGTCAGATCCGGGAGCGCGTCAGCGCGCACGCTGGCGAGGAGGAGGCTGCCATCTTCGATGTGCAGCTTGCGATGCTCGATGACGTCGAGCTGCTGGACAACGTGCGCTCTCTGATTCATCAGAACCTCGGTGCGGAGAAGGCGTTCGATCTTGTCATGGCGGACTGGCGCCAGAGCTTCGCACGACACACGCATCAGATGCTGCGCGAGCGCGTCGCCGATCTCACCGACGTGCACATTCGCGTGCTGTCGATGTTGCTCGGACTGGCGGATCACGATCCCGTGGATCTCCCCAAGGGCTCCAATGCGATACTGGTTACGCACGATCTGACGCCGAGCCTCACTGTGCAGCTGGACCGCGACGCGATAGCGGCGATAGCGACCGACGCCGGTACGCGAACGTCGCACGTCGCGATTCTCGCGCGGTCTCTCGGACTTCCCGCTGTCGTGGGACTGCGGGATGCGACTACGCAGCTGCATGCCGGCGATCGTGCAATCCTCGACGGTTCGCTCGGTGTCGTCCTCCCGAATCCAACGGAGGCGCAGATCGCGGCATACGCGGAGCGGGCGGTTCGCGATGCATCCGACGATGCCGCGATGCGCGAGATCGCGACCGCCGAGCCCGTCACACTCGACGGCGTGCGGATCGTGCTGCGCGCGAACGTGGATCTTCCGGACGAGGCTGCGGCGGCCGCGGGAAGTGGCGCGGAAGGTGTGGGTCTGATGCGCACCGAGTTTCTCGCCGTTGGACGCGCCACGATGCCGGACGAGGACGAGCAATTCCGTGCGTACCAGGGTGTGGTATGCGCATTCGGAAACCAACCAGTCGTCATTCGCACGTTCGACGTCGGCGGCGACAAGCTGCCGATCCGCGGTTATGCAACCGAAGCGAATCCGTTTCTGGGCTGGCGCGCGATCCGGGTCTGCCTGGACGAACCCGAGCTGTTCAAGACACAGCTGCGTGCGTTGTTGCGAGCCGCCATGTTTGGCGACGTGCGCATCATGTTACCGTTGATCGTGACGCTGGATGAAGTGCGCGCGGCGCGGCGGCTCCTGAAGGAGGCATCCGACGAGCTCACCGCGCGCGGCGTCGAGCATCGCACTGACGTGCCGCTGGGCGTGATGGTCGAGACGCCCGCTGCGGCGATCGGCGCTGATATCCTTGCGCCGGAAGTCGCATTCTTCAGCATCGGAACGAACGATCTGGTGCAGTACACGCTCGCAGTGGACCGCGGCAACGTGAATCTGGCAGCGCGATTCACACCGTTGCACCCCTCGGTACTGCGTCTGATCCGGCGTACCGTACAGGCCGGCACGGCCGCCGGTCTGGAAGTGGCGGTCTGTGGCGAGATGGCGTCCCAGCCGTTGATGGCGTTCGCGCTCATCGGGCTGGGGGTGAGGCAGCTGAGCGTCGCTGCCCAGTCGGTTGCGCTCGTGAAGCGGGTCATCCGCGGCATAAGCGTCGACGTTGCCCGTGCGGCTGCCGACTCGGCGATGCTGGCGGGCACCGCGGAGGAGGTCGAGCAGGTGCTCCGGGCCGCGGTCCGGTCGGCATTTGGAGACGCCCCGTTTCTGCGCTACGGATTGCCCGTCAAGGGTGATCTGGATATGTTTGGAGACGCCGGCGCTTAATCCATCCGTTCATCCGGCTTGACGGAAATAGTCGGCCGCCCGCCGCCTCGGCGGGTTGAGCTCCATCCCCGTCTTGCCCCCATCACCGATATTGTGTCCGAACGTCATCTTTTCACGTCCGAATCCGTAACAGAGGGTCACCCCGACAAGATCGCGGACCAGATTTCCGATGCGATCCTCGATGCCATTCTCACCGACGACGCCGACGCGCGCGTAGCGTGCGAGACGCTGGTGACAACCGGCCTTGCAGTGGTGGCTGGTGAGATCACCACCGACACCTACGTTCCCGTGCCGGACATCGTCCGCGAAACCATCGCGCGCATCGGCTACACCGACGCGGCCTTCGGCTTCGATTGCAAGACGTGCGCGGTGATGAGCACGATCGACCGTCAGTCGCCGGACATCGCGCAGGGAGTCGATACGGGTGGCGCGGGCGATCAGGGAATGATGTTCGGTTACGCCAGCGACGAGACGCCGGAATTGATGCCGTTGCCGATCCAGCTGGCGCACCGCATCACGCAGTCGCTGGCGGACTACCGTCGCGCTGGTGGAAAGAAGTGGCTCCGTCCCGATGGCAAGGCGCAGGTAACAGTCGTGTACGAAGATCACATCCCGGTAGCGGTCGATACGGTCGTGGTGTCGACTCAGCACAGCGATGACATCTCCACGCGTCGTCTGCGCCAGGCGATCATGTCCGAGGTGATCGAGCCGAACATTCCGAAGGAGATGCGCGCGCGCGGGATCAAGTATCACATCAATCCCACGGGTCGCTTCGTCATCGGCGGCCCACAGGGCGACGCCGGCCTCACGGGTCGCAAGATCATCGTCGATACCTACGGCGGAATGGGAAGACACGGCGGCGGCGCTTTCTCGGGCAAGGATCCGTCCAAGGTCGACCGTTCCGCATGCTATGCAGCGCGCTGGGTTGCGAAGAACATCGTGGCGGCGAAGCTGGCGCGACGCTGCGAGGTGCAGCTCGCGTACGCGATCGGCGTTGCGCGGCCGGTGTCGGTCATGGTCGATACCTTCGGCACGGGCACGGTGCCTGACTCCGCGATCACCCGTGCGGTGAACGAGGTATTCGACCTCACGCCACGTGGAATCATTACCGCATTGGATCTGCGCAAGCCGATCTACACGCCTACCGCGTCGTACGGACACTTCGGGCGGACGCCGGAAAAGATCGGACGTGGAAGGAACGCGGCGACCTTGTTCACGTGGGAACGGACGGATCGCGCGGCGGCGTTGAAGAAGGCAGTCTAGGGAACGCCGCGTCAACAGCGGGACGAGCCCGACGAGACATTCAGGAACGCCGGGCCCGTGAAGACTCGTCATTCCCGCGAAAGCGAACTGGGGCCTCGTCACCCCCGCGAAAGCGGGGACTTCGGGGTTCGTCATTCCCGTGAAAGCGGGAACTTCGGGGTTCGTCATTCCCGTGAAAGCCGCACCTTCAGGACTCGTCATTCCCGCGAAAGCGGGAATCCATCTGCTGCCGACCAGCCCCGTGCTGTCGCTTCACTCGAAGATCGATAACATGGATTCCCGCTTTCGCGGGAATGACGACGGGCACATGGATTCCCGCTTTCGCGGGAATGATGCTTCTGGCTCCAGCTTTCGCAGGGGTGACGATGCACGGCGAGGGCGACGCGGCGTCGGTTCCCGGCCATTATCTTCCAGCCATGGCACTGCTCGAAGTCGAGGTGATGCGCCTCGGGCTGGATCGGACCTCCAACGCGTACGTCGTGATCCTCCGGGAGAAGGATGGCGAGCGGCTGTTGCCGATCTGGATCGGTCAGCCGGAAGCGGAGTCGATCGTGATCGAGATGCACCAGATGCATCGCGAGAGGCCGCTCACGCACGACCTGTGCAAGAACATCATCACGCAGCTGGGCGCGACGCTCATGCGCGTGAGCATCACCCGCATCGTCGCACGTACCTACCATGCGGAGCTGCAACTGGCCAGTCGTGACGGAAGTGTGATCGTGGACGCGCGACCGTCCGACGGCATTGCGCTCGCGTTGCGATTCAGCGCGCCGATCTTCGCGAGTGAGGATCTGCTCACGACAGCCGTGCTGGACGAGTCGGAGACGCTGGCGGAACTGCAGATCGACCCGGAATTCAGGCCGATGTCCCCGGAACAGCTCAAGGCTTATCTCGAAAACCTCAGGCCGGAAGATTTTGGCAAGTTCCGGCTCTAGAATTGTCTGCGCGCTGGTCGCGCTTACGTTTGCGGCAGTCGGTGGCGCTCAGGAAAGCTCGAGCGTCTCGGGCCGTGTCGTGAAACCGGGTGGTGATTCTGTCGTCGCTGTCGCGAACGCGTGGGTGACGCTGCATCGTGTGGGGACGGACCACGCCGGTCCGGTGGATTCCACGCATACCAGCGCGTCCGGCCATTACGTGTTCCACTACAAGCGCACCGGAGCGACCGACGCGATCTACTTCGTGTCGTCTTGACACGACGGCGTCGCGTACTTTTCGCATCCGTTGAATGCCGGCGATGAGAGTGGCGACGACGCGGAGATTGTCGTATTCGATACCACTTCGCGCCGTGTACCACTCACGGTTCGCGGGCGGCACCTCATCGTGAGCCGCGCGGCACCCGACGGCCTGCGCACAGTCACCGAAGTGTTCGAGCTTTCGAATGACACATCCGTAACGCGTATCGCTCCCAACGAGTCGGATGCAGCCGCGGTGTGGTCATCCGGGCTCCCGGCTGCGGCGAGCACTCCGGTGGTGGCCGATGGCGACATTCCCGCGGCGGCTGTGCGCTTCGCGAACTCCCGCGCACTGGTCTACGCGCCCTTCGCGCCGGGCATGAAACAACTTGCGTTTCACTACGATTTGCCGGCCGATGCGTTTCCGCTCAAGATCCCGTTCGAGCACGGCACGGTAGTGTTCGAGGTCCTCGTCGAAGACCCGACCGGTACCGCGAGCGGTGCGAGACTGGCCGCCGTCGCTCCCGTTGCGATCGAGGGTCACGAGTTCCGTCGCTATCTCGCGTCGGATGTTCCGGCAAATGCGGTCGCGACCGTGAGCGTCCCCGAAGTGAAGCAGCCACCGGCGCTGTTATTTGTCGCCGGCCTCACGCTCGTGATCGGCGGCGCGATGACGGTGACGCTTGCGCGCGCGCTCAGGCGCAGGTAGCTTCACGACATAATTGATTTTCGCGGTCGGGGGACACGGAAGCCGGTGAAATGCCGGCGCGGCCCCGCCACTGTAACGGGCAGTAAGCGTATCTGCGGTCCCACTGGCTGAGCGAGCCGGGAAGGGAGATGCGACGGCCCGGAGCCAGGAGACGACCTTCGTCCGCGCCACATCTCACAGACCCTCGGGGGAGGGCTGGTGGCGTTGTACGTCGTCGCCAGCCGATTTCGTACATACGTTGCGGGCTTCCTCCGAAAGAGGATGCCCGTTTTGCGTTTCAGGATCATGCGTCTTCGCAACGCAGCCGCCGCGCTGCACAGGTCCGCTCTCCGGACCCTGGCGTTCGCCGCGCTCACGATTCCGGCGGCGTCCTGCACGAACGGCACAACACACGACAGCGCGATCGACAGTGCGCGCCGACCGGCGAGCGGTTCCCGGAGCATCTCGTCGCCGGTCGTTCGAGACGACTTCGGTCGCGCAATCTCATTTACGGCACACCCGCACCGCGTCGTCTCGCTCAACCCGACGACGACGGAAACGATATTCGCGATTGGCGCCGGCGCGCTGCTCGCAGGACGGTCGCACTGGGACGAGTGGCCCGAGGCGGCGAGACAAGTTCCCGACATGGGAAACGGTATCGGTCCCAACGTCGAGAAGATCGTCGCGGCGCATCCCGATCTGGTACTGCTCTACGCCAGCGAGGATAACCGCCCGGCGGCCGAACGGCTGGAGAGCGCGGGCATACGAACGATCTCGTTGCGCATCGACCGGATCGCTGACTTCGACCGCTCGGTGCGGCTGCTTGGGCGGGTACTGGGCGACAGTGCGGCCGCGGCGCTCGTTGCCGACACCGTGCGGGCGTCACTGCGGCGAGTAGCGGCCGCAACAAGAGATCTGCACAAGCCAAGCGTCGTCTGGCCGCTGATCGACACCTCACCGATGGTGGTTGGTGGCGGAAGTTTCATGAACGAGTTGTTGACGATCGCGGGCGCGCGCAACGTGTATGCCTATCTCCCTCAACCGTCGCCGGTCGTATCGATTGAAGATGTGATATCGAAGAATCCCGACTTCGTTGTTCGCGGCGGTGAGGGTGGTAGCGAAGCTCCGCTCGCTGGCGTGTGGCGCGCGGTGCCGGCGATCGCGCAGCAACATGTGATACGCATCCCTCTCACCATGATCCTGCGGCCGTCGGTGCAGATGGGTACCGCTGCAACGGTGCTGGCGCGCGCGCTGCATCCGGGAATCGTGCTGCCGTGATCGTACATCGCGCGTGGCACTGGTGGATAGGCATGCTGTTGTTCGGCGCCGTTTGCGTGCTCGGCGTTGCGCTCGGCACCGTGTCGCTGTCACCAGCGCAGGTGCTTGCAGCACTCGCCAACCACGCTTCTCCAGCAGTGCACGCGATCGTTGTCACGCTCCGGCTGCCGAGGGTAGTGCTGGCGGGGCTGGTCGGCATAGCACTCGGCACGAGCGGTGCAACACTGCAGGCCACGCTGCGCAATCCGCTCGCGGAGCCGTACCTGCTCGGCGTGTCGGGAGGTGCGGCGGTCGGCGCGGTCGCCGCGATGATGCTCGGCGCGTCCTCAGCACTGTGGCCGCTGTTGGCCTTCGCTGGAGCCGGTGTTGCCGTCCTGCTCGCGATCGGCGTCGCGCGCGGCGCTGGACGCGCGGGTCACACCGACGTTCGAGTATTGCTGATGGCCGGCGTGGTCGTTGGTGCCTTCGCCAATGCGCTGATCATGATCCTGCTCGCGAATGTTCCACCGAACACCATTCGCGGCGCGCTGTGGTGGATGATGGGATCGGTCGCCGACGCGACGTGGTACAGCGTGGCGTGGCTCGGGGTGTACGTAGCCGCCGGAGTCGCGTACCTCGCGGCGTACGCGCCAGAAATCGACGTGCTCACTCTCGGCGACGACGCGGCGGCCGGACTTGGCGTCGATGTTCACCGCGCGACCCGGCGCGCATTTCTTGCGAGCGCGCTGCTCGCCGCGGCTACCGTTGCTGCGGCTGGATTGATCGGTTTCGTCGGCCTCGTCGTCCCGCACATGGCGCGCGCGTTCGGACTGTCACGCCAGCGCGCGATGTTGGCGGGTTGCGCCATTATCGGTGCGACACTGGTCGTCGCCTCGGATCTCCTGGCGCGCGTCGTGATTCCACCATCAGAGCTCCCGCTCGGCGCGGTGACGGCGGTGCTCGGCGTTCCGTTCTTCCTGATTCAGCTGAGGAGGATGCGATGATCTCCTACGAGAACGTGACGATCGCGTATGACCCCGCTGCGCCCGCCGTGGTAAACGACGTCTCGCTCAGGGCCGTTCGCGGCGCGGTGACCGCGATCGTGGGTCCCAACGGGAGCGGCAAGAGCACCCTCGTTCGCGCGTTGCTCGGACGTGTCCCGCTCGTCTCGGGCCGCATAACGATCGACGGGGCGGACGCGGCGGAGATTCCGCGACGCGAGCTGGCGCGCCTGTGCGCCGTGGTAACTCAGCGAGAGGATACCACGTTCCCGCGAAACGTCGCCGAATACATCGCGCTGGGTCGCTACCCTCACACCGGCGCGTGGGGATCGGCAGCCAGTGGCGACTCCGAAGCGGTTGTGACAGCCGCGCGCCGAGCCGGAGTCGAGCTGCTGCTCGGAAGAGTCACTGACGAGCTGTCCGGTGGCGAGTGGCAGCGAGTGCGAGTTGCTCGCGCACTCGCGCAGGGTGGCGAGGCGCTCGTACTGGACGAGCCGACTTCGTTTCTCGACGTTGGCCACGAGATGCAGATCTTCCAGCTGGCAGTGACGCTCGCCGATTCCGGCGCGGCCGTGCTGCTCGTGAGCCATCAACTGAATCTCGTCGCGCGGTTTGCGACGTCGATGGTCCTGCTGCACCACGGCGCCGTGGTCGCAACCGGAGCACCCGATGTCGTGATGCGCGGCGAGCTGCTGGAGCGCGTTTACGACTGGCCACTGGTCGTTACTCGCGACCCGGCGGTAAACGCGCCCATGCTGGTCCCTTTACGTCGCTCGACATGAAGACACACATAAATACACACATAGATACACACAAGACAATGAACAGACTGACACTGTCGTTACTGGCGCTGTTCCCCGCGACCGCGATGGCGCAGCGCGCTGACACGACCGCATCACTCCAGCCCGTAGTGGTAACCGCGACAACGCTCCCCACGCCGTCGGCGTCGCTCAGCCAGCCGGTTACGGTCCTCAAGGGTGACGAGCTGCGTGCCCGCGGCGTGGTTACCGTTGCCGAAGCATTACGCGAGGCGCCGGGCGCGACGGTCGCACAGAGCGGGTCGTACGGTGGCGTGACGTCGATCTTCCTTCGCGGCGGAGAGAGTCGCTACGCCAAGGTTCTGATCGACGGAACTCCAATCAATGCCGTCGGCGGAGCGCAGTTCTTCGAGAACCTGTCGATGGATAACGTCGATCGAATCGAGATAGTTTACGGTCCGTCCAGCGCGTTGTACGGCGCCGACGCGGTGAGCGGAGTCATTCAGATATTCACCAGGCACGGCTCCGGTCCCGCGACGATCGACGCGGACGCGCGCGCGGGGACGTATGGGTCGCGCGACGAATCGGTGTCGCTCCGAGGCGGCGTCCCCGCTGCCGGCTACTCGATCGGTGGCGGGTGGCACGCGACCGATGGCGCGTACGCGTTCAACAACGCGTATCAGAACGGAGACCTCAACGGATCGCTACAGCTTCGCCCCGATGAAAAGTCCGAAATATCTCTCACCACGAGGTATACAGGCTCGGTATATCACTTCCCAACGGATTTCACGGGGGCGGCGATCGATACGAACTCCTACACCCGCGAGCACCGGCTCGTGACCGGGCTCGACGCGTCGCGCGGCGTCGGGCAGAGTGTCCGGCTGCGCCTGATCGCAGGCGACAACGAAGTTCACGGGTTGTCGGAAGACACGAAGGCATCGGGTAATTCCGGGGCGTCACTTGCGAAGACTTCGTCACCAACCGACGGCTACCGCAGGTTCGCCGAAGGGCGCGTAGAAACCGCTTTTGGGCGGCTCGGCACCGCGACGGTCGGTGCGCAGTATCAGGTAGAGGAGCAGCGCTCGCGGCTGGTGACTCTGAAATACACTACCGATCCAGCCAGCGGAACAACCGTGGTGACGCCCGGCTCCAACGATCATCGTATCACGCGCGGCTACTACGTAGCCGTGCAGGGAAGTCCCGTCTCGCTTCTCTCGTACGATCTCAGCGCGCGGCACGACGATCATTCCGATTTCCGCGGCGTGAACACGTATCACGCCGGCGCGACCGTGGCGCTGTGGACGGGCGCGCGGCTGCGTGCTGCATACGGAACGGGGTTCAACGCGCCGTCGTTCGACGAAACGCAGGGATCGGCATTCAACATCGGGAATCCTCTGCTGCAGCCGGAACAGTCGCACTCACTCGATGTCGGACTGGTGCAGACGTTGTTCGCCGGCCGGGTGCGCGCGAGCTTCAGCGCGTTCGATCAACGATTCAGCAATCAGATTCAGTTCGTATCCGGAACGTTCGGCGGCCCGCCCGATTTTGTTCAGCTCACGCCGTCATACTACAGCAATCTGACGCAGGCGCGGTCGAAGGGATATCAGAGCGAGCTCGACGTCGCGTTGCCACTTGGCTTTTCGGGCGCGGCGAGCTACACACAGACGATCGCGCAGGTATTCGCCGTTCCACCGGGTTATGGCGGCTCGCAGATGCCGGGCGACGCGCTGCTTCGGCGGCCGAGCCACTCCGGCACCGCGTCGCTGTTCTACGCGCGGTCGAGCGACTGGAGCATCGGTGCGTCGGCGGATTATGTCGGCAAGCGTCCTGACATGGATTTCTCACAGTTTCCGTCGCCGACGGTCACGCTCGCACCGTACGTGAAGCTGGGTTTGTCTGGAAGCCTGCGCGTATTCCGAACCGATGCGACGAGTGTGTCGCTCACCGCGCGTGTGGACAATGCACTGGATCGCCGCTACCAGGACGTGTTCAATTTTCCAGCGCCCGGTCGCGCGATCCTCGTCGGCGCGAGGCTCTCAGCCGTGCGCTGACCGCCCGTTGACCGCGCGCCGACCGCGCGCGGATTTCATGGGCGACGACCGGCATCGGATTAGATTTCAACGATGCCGCTCGTCGTCACGCAGGCGATAGTTCTTCACGCGTTCGACTATCTCGAAACGTCGCGCGTACTGCGGCTCATCACGCGTGAGGCGGGCGTGCAATCGGTAATCGCCAAGGGTGCGCGGCGCACGCGCGGACGAGTCGGGACGGGCGTGGATCTGTTCGCGGAAGGCGAGGCACAGATCTACATCAAGCCTACGCGCGACCTGCACACACTCGGCGCGTTCGACGTAACGTCGTCGCGGGCCGAGCTCGCTCTGGAGATGGCGCGATTCACCGCCGCTTCAGCGCTCGCGGAGCTCGCACTTCGGGTCGCGGGGGATGAAGCGAATCCTGCGCTGTTCGATGGTCTGTCGGCGACGCTGGACGCGCTTGCCGGGGCGTCTGGTGACGCCGTTGTCGAGCGCGCGCTGGCCGGTGCGTGGCGGATGATTGCCGACGCCGGCTTCACTCCGTCGCTGGACGTGTGCGCAGGCTGTCATGCCGCCGTCGCGCGCGACGCAACGGTGACGTTCTCGCATCCCGCGGGCGGTGTGCTGTGTGACGATTGCGCGCGGCCGGCAGCCGTCGTCCGGAAGCTTCCACCGTCCGCGCGCGACACGCTGCGGCGGTGGCAGTCTGGAGAGGTCGTGAGCGATCTGCCTGCGCCGGACGCCAAGGCACACCAGCGCCTCCTGCGCGAGTTTGTGCGCGAGCACGTTGTGTCCGACGACCGGCCGCTGCGCGCCTTCGCGGCATGGGAGAGTGACTTTGGCGCGCAGGCCGTCGCGCAGCGGCGTTAGCCATAACGAACGCTTCGGGGTCGGCGCCGAGCGGGCCGAATTCGTGGCGTGACACGTGCATCACATCTGTGCGGTTGCGAATCCGCGAAACCTTTACCGATCGGACAGCGTCTGATAGAAGGAGCGTTGACGGACGCGATCCGGCGGTTGGCGCGGCGCGGAGTCCCCGGAACATCGGGCGGCTCGTGGGTGTTCTGGTAGTGCTCGAAGCGGGTTGCGTGGTCCGGTGCGTGAAAATCATTACGTTCGGCCTAAATGGCTCTGGCGCTCCGGAATATTGGACGGTATCTTCGCGCTTGAGTGGGATGTTTGCGGTCGAACAATCGTTCAGGAGTCAGTTCAAGGGACACTTTCTAGTCAGCCTGGAGTTAAAAAATGGAGTTGCGTTGGGCAGCACTCATCGGGGTGCTTGCATTCAGCGCGCTCGCGCCGCGATCGGCGACCGGCCAGGCGAACTTGCCAGGGGCTGGACGGGATCGCGGATCTGGATCGGAGCTGGGGCAGAACAGTCCCAATCCTTTCGTTTCAGAGACGCGGATGCCTTTCACGGTGGGAGATTACCCCACGTGTTCGGACCCGAGTCGCGTTTACCGGGTCACCTTGCGTGTGTACAACATTTTGTCGCAGGTTGTGGCTGTACCCGTATTGCAAGGCGGAACCGGGAGCGTCGCTGGTGGGGCGCCATTGGAAAGCGTGGAGTTGTCTTGCGGCCAGTACACGGGGTACTGGGATGCGAAGAACTCCCGGACAGGGCAGGACGCACCGCCTGGCATCTATCTCTATCGACTGGAGATTGATGGACGGCCGGTGACAAAGAAGATGATTCACGGGAGATAGGGGCACGCGGATGATTTCATTCGGCGGCCCCTATCTTTTTTGCGTTACTCGTGCGGCATCAGCGCGACGTATGTGAACCGCGACGTGGCGATCCCTGCGTCCATCGCCTTCTCGTCTTCGAAGCTGACGGCGATCGCGCGGTCTGCGTAGCGCCTGTGTTCGCGCTTCCGCTGCTGAAGAAGCAGGGGACGCGCGGCGTCGGAAATCTGGCGCGCGGTGGCAATTCGCTCCGAGAGCGGTGCATCGGTCATTCCGGTGCCGCGGAGCAGGATCTCGAGCCTGCCACGTTCCTTGCGCATTGCTGGCGGCCGCTCCAGCTGAAACACGGCCTGCAGCTGTTTCGACAGTGCGGTGAACGGTGCGAACATCGCCACGATGCCGTCGATCAGGCGGTCGCGTCGCGCCGCTCTCTCAGGGCTACGTCGCAATGTCGCGAGGGCCGGACGGTTCGACGCGATAGACTCGCCCGTCCGACAATCTGGCGATGCTCCCCATCGTAGCGATGTCACCGGTCCAGTCGAGCGCGATACCGGCGTGGATGCGTGCGAGCGCCATCGCTGCGTCGAGATAGTGCGCGCGCCCGATCTCCTCTTCGTTACACAGCGCGCGCCACTGCGGCGGTGCGGCTCCGGGCCGGGCTGTTTCCATCTGCGGAAGATACAGAGCTGACTGCCGATCGCGAGTCTTGCACGTTCTTTACAATCGCCTCCCGTGGGTGTCCGCTTGCATGGCGCACGAATATTCAGGCTGGCGCAAAAGCGAACTTGGTGCAACCATAGGGCATGACCAGCGACAGCACCGAGATGATTGCCCTGGTCGCGACGCTCCGCCGCCATCTGGAGCACGATGCCACGAGGGAGGAGGTTCGCGCGGCGGTGACGGAGGCGTGTGTGGCGATGCAGTCCGATGGCGTGCCCCCTCAGACGATGCTGGTCGCGCTGAAGGCTGCCGTTCAGGCCGCCGCGCTGGAGGCCCACACGGTGGTGAGCCGTGATGCTATTCGCGCTGTGACTTCCGATCTGACCCCATGGATGATCGACGTCTGCTTCAGGCCGCATGAGAGGGCGCAGCGGCTTTAGCGCGGTCCGGTCGCACCTGAAGCGCCAGGACGTGGACATCCCTGCGCCGTAGTGCCACCGATTCTGCCGTTCTGGCAGAGACGGGGGGCATCGCGATTGCACATTATTCGGGCATGATCAGCCAAGACAAGCTCACCGTAAAATCTGGAGAGGCGCTGAACGACGCGGTCACGCGCGCTCGGCAGGCCGGCAATCCGCTGGTTTACGATCTCCATCTTCTTCTCGCTCTGCTGGATCAGGACGAGAGTATCGTCGTCCCCATCCTGCAGAAGGTTGGCGCCAGTGTTCAGGCCCTTCGCCAGGCCGCGCTCGGCGAAGCCGCACGGTATCCCAAGCAGAGCGATGCTCAGCCGTCGCTGTCGCGCGAGCTGAACCAGGTGCTGGACCGCGCCGAGGCGATCGCGAAGGAGCTGGGTGACGAGTACGTGTCGACCGAGCATCTTCTTCTCGCGCTCGCCGACGTCAAGGGAACCGAGAGCCGTACACTGCTGCAGACAGCAGGTGCGAGCTACGCGACGTTGCGCGACGCGCTGGCCGCCGTGCGCGGCAGTCACCGCGTAACGGACCAGACGCCCGAGAATCAGTACCAGGCACTCCAGAAATACACGCGCGATCTCACCGAGGCCGCGCGTAAGGGAAAGCTCGACCCCGTGATCGGTCGCGACGAGGAGATTCGCCGAGTGGTGCAGGTTTTGTCGCGTCGGACCAAGAACAATCCGGTATTGATTGGAGAGCCCGGCGTCGGCAAGACCGCAATCGCCGAAGGACTCGCGACGCGCATCATCAACGGCGACGTCCCCGAAAGCCTCCGCAACAAGCGACTCATAGCGCTGGATCTTGGCGCGCTCATCGCAGGCGCGAAATATCGCGGCGAGTTCGAGGAGCGGCTCAAGGCAGTGCTCAAGGAGATTACGGAGAGCGACGGTCTGTTCGTCGTATTCATCGACGAGATGCACACGCTCGTTGGCGCCGGCAAGGCCGAGGGATCGATGGACGCCGGCAACATGCTCAAGCCGATGCTCGCGCGTGGAGAGTTGCGCGTTGTGGGCGCGACTACGCTGGACGAGTATCGCAAGTACATCGAGAAGGATGCCGCGCTGGAACGTCGCTTTCAGCCGGTGTTCGTCGGCGAGCCCACGGTCGAGAGCACGATCGCGATTCTGCGCGGACTGAAGGAGCGGTACGAATCGCATCACGGAGTGCGAATCACCGACGGCGCCGTCGTCGCCGCCGCGACACTGTCGAATCGCTACATCGGCGATCGTTTTCTGCCGGACAAGGCAATCGATCTGATCGACGAGGCAGCGTCGCGGCTGCGCATCGAGATCGATTCGATGCCGCAGGAGATCGACGAGGTGGAACGCCGGGTCACGCAGCTCGAGATCGAGCGCCAGGCGCTGCAGAAGGAAAAGGATCCCGCGTCGGTCGAGCGGCTGCACACCATCGAGAAAGACCTGTCCGATCTGCGCGAGCGGTCCAGCGGGATGAAGGCTCAGTGGCAGCAGGAAAAGGAATCACTCGGCGCCGTCGGCCGGATCAAGCAGCAGATCGAGCAGGCACGCACGGAAGCCGAGCAGGCTACGCGTAACGGCGATCTTGGCAAGGCTGCCGAGATTTCGTACGGGCGCATTCCGCAGCTGGAGCAGCAGATGGCGAGCGCGGAGAAGTCACTGTCGAGCAACACCGGTGGTGCGCGCTTTCTCAAGGAGGAAGTCGGCGCTGACGACGTTGCGGAGATAGTGGCGAAGTGGACCGGCATTCCGGTGTCGCGCATGATGGAAGGCGAGCGCGAGCGTCTCACCAAGCTCGAGTCGGTGCTCGCGAGCCGTGTCATCGGTCAGGCGGAAGCAGTCGAGGCGGTGTCGAACGCCGTGCGGCGCTCCCGCGCGGGACTGCAGGATCCCAATCGTCCGATCGGCTCATTCATCTTTCTCGGACCCACTGGCGTGGGAAAGACGGAGACCGCGCGCGCTCTGGCGGAATTCCTGTTCGACGACGAACAGGCAATGACGCGCATCGACATGTCGGAGTACATGGAGAAGCACGCAGTCGCGCGTCTGATCGGCGCGCCGCCGGGTTACGTCGGGTTCGAGGAAGGCGGACAGCTCACCGAGGCAATTCGTCGCCGGCCGTATTCTGTCGTGCTCTTTGACGAGATCGAGAAGGCGCATCCCGACGTGTTCAACATACTGTTGCAGATCCTGGATGACGGGCGCCTCACCGATTCACAGGGTCGCACGGTGGACTTCAAGAATGCCGTCATCATCATGACATCGAACGTCGGCAGCCAGTACATTCTCGAGAACACCGGCGGCGATTTCGATCGTGTGGAAGAGCAGGTGATCTCTGTGCTGCGGCAGCAGTTCCGGCCGGAGTTTCTCAACCGTGTCGATGACATAATCGTGTTCCGTCCGCTGGGCGAGGAGCAGATCACGCGCATCGTGGATCTTCAGCTCAACCGGCTCGATCAGCTGTTGGCGGATCGCAAGTTGACGATCGATCTCACGCCGGAAGCGAAGCACTATCTCGCGCACGAGGGTTACGATGCGGCGTTCGGCGCACGGCCGCTCAAGCGGGCGATCCAGCGGCTGCTGCAGAATCCGCTTGCGATGGCCGTACTCGAAGGCCGTTTTGTAGAAGGTGATGTGATTCGCGTGGGCGTTGACGGATCGCGCGGACTGACATTCCAGTCGGAGCGCGAAACTGCCGCACAGTAGCGCGCGCGACATCGAGTATCTGCGTCAGGCGATGGACCTTGCGCGCGAAGCCGCGGCGGCCGGGGAAGTCCCGGTCGGCGCGGTTGTGGTGCGTGGCGACGAGATAGTTGGACGCGGCGCAAACAGAACGCTCCGCGACAACGACGCCACCGCGCACGCGGAGGTTGTTGCGATCCGCGAAGCGTCGCGCGCGCTGGGTAGCTGGCGGCTGGAAGGCTGCACGCTCTACGTGACGCTGGAGCCATGCGCGATGTGCGCCGGTGCGATCGTGCTCGCGCGCGTCGATCGTGTCGTGTTCGGCGCGTGGGACGCCAAGGCCGGAATGGTCGGATCCGTCGACGATCTGCTGCGACACCCGAAGTTGAACCACAGACCGGAAGTGCTGGCGGGCGTACTCGAGAGTGAGTGCGGCGCGGTATTGACGGAATTCTTCGAGGCGCGTCGGACCGATTGACGATCGCGAGCAGATCGTGTCCGGATGCAAAAGGAGGGAGCCGCGTGAGCGGCTCCCTCCTTTTGCTACTGCTCCATCCAAGCGTCGGAGATTCAGACCTTACGCTTGCGACGAACCATCGGTACCAGGCCGATCAGCCCCGTTCCGAGCAGAGCCATCGAGCTTGGCTCTGGTGTCGATGTGAAGCTGACGTTGATGGCATCCGTCTGACCATCGCCGGTGGTGTTGAATGAGAGCGTGTTGGCGCCCGCGTTCGGATCGAGGGTGAAGACGCGCGGCGCCGGCTGGCTGAAGTCGCCAGGCGACGGGTCCGCAGTCACAGTCGTGGTGACGCCGTTGAAGGTGAAGCTGTGGAAGAAGTTATCGGTCCACACCGTCATCTGGAGCGGCGACGTCGAAGCGGTGGTGAAGTCGCCAGTCCACGTGTAGGTGTAGCGCTGGACGTTGTCACCGGTGCCTCCTGGAAGGCTGGCGGTTGAGTTGGTGCTGACCCAGAACGACGTCGGGGAAGTATTTGCCCACGCGCCGGGCGGCGAGACGACTCTGACGGCCTGACCGCTGCCGCTGGTGAGGCCTGTCCAACTGACGCTCCAATTTGGGTCCGAGGCTCCAGGCGCTACGCCGACGCCCGTATTGGACTGAGCGAGGAGGGGAGAAGCGGCGAAGAGGCAGCCGGCTACAAGGGAAGTGGTACGGATGATAAGGGACTTACGCATTCGGGTCGTTCTCCAAGTATGTAAGAAGCTTCGGAAGGGGCTGCGTGCTGTGAAGCGTGCCGACAGGTTGGCAACTGGCGTACCATAGCCAGTCAGCTTCTCAAGTCAAAATGACGCGATCGCGCTAAGTCGTTTGTGGTGAGGCGGTTACGCGGTCATATCTGGGCCCGGCCGTGATGTCGGGGGGGCTGGATCCGCACCGAGCGACAGGCGTTTCGCGATATCCTGCGGGGCTGTGTCGACAACCTGTTGCGTGGTGCCCACGGTGACAGAGCCGAAAACTTGGCAGCCAAAGCAAAGCGTCGTTTCGTTGACTGACCTGTGCCGGCTGGCTATGTTGCTAGGCTGTGGAATCGGCGGCTCACCACCCCGATCTGGACAGGTGGCAGAGCGGTTGAATGCACCGGTCTCGAAAACCGGCATACCTGCAAGGGTATCGAGAGTTC
>Ga0134128_10002472_pt1 | contig 22886 bp, 23 predicted proteins | sample KB31754_FD_96462 | JGI IMG/M metagenome (GOLD analysis project Ga0134128, IMG submission 96462) | Terrestrial soil microbial communities with excess Nitrogen fertilizer from Kellogg Biological Station, Michigan, USA - KB3-175-4 | ecosystem: Environmental > Terrestrial > Soil > Unclassified ... | reverse complement strand
TCGCAGGCGAGCGCCTGCGGGGCGAGTGTGGTGAGTGCACCCGCGAGGAGCGCGGCGAGCGCCGCGGCAGCACACCGCCGCGGCCGGGGCGATCGAGTCAAGTGCGGCGCCGCCTTCGACCCTCGCCGTTGGGGCAAAGTGGCTCGCGGCGCAGCTCGGCCATCACGCGGCCGTGCCGCCGACGGTCAGCCCGTCCATGCGCAGCGTCGGCTGGCCGACGCCTACCGGCACGCCCTGTCCATCCTTGCCGCAAGTTCCGATGCCGTCGTCGAGCTTCAGGTCATTGCCGATCATGCTGATCTTGGTCAGCGCGTCGGGACCGTTGCCGATCAGCGTCGCGCCCTTGACCGCCCGCCCGACCTTGCCGTTCTCGATGAGATACGCCTCGGAAGCGGAGAAGACGAACTTGCCGGAGGTGATGTCGACCTGGCCGCCGCCGAAATTCACGGCGTAGAGCCCGCGCTTTACCGAAGCGATGATCTCCTGCGGCTCCTTGTCGCCGGCGAGCATGTAGGTGTTGGTCATGCGCGGCATCGGCGCGTGTGCATAGCTCTGGCGGCGTCCATTGCCGGTCGGCTGCATGCCCATGAGCGAAGCGTTGAGGCGGTCCTGCATGTAACCCCTCAGGACGCCGTCCTCGATCAGCACGGTGCGCGAGGAGGGCGTGCCTTCGTCATCGACGGTGAGCGAGCCGCGGCGGTCGCGCAGCGTGCCATCGTCCACGACGGTGACGCCCGAGGCGGCGACGCGCTGCCCGATCAGCCCGGCAAAGGCCGAAGTCTTCTTACGATTGAAGTCGCCTTCGAGCCCGTGCCCGATCGCTTCATGCAGCATGACGCCCGGCCAGCCGGGGCCCAGCACAACCGTCATTTCTCCAGCGGGCGCCGGCACCGAGCCAAGATTGACCAGCGCCTGGCGCAACGCCTCGTCAACCTGCGCCTTCCATTGCGCGGGATCGAAATAGCGCTGGTATTCGACCCGGCCGCCGGCGCCGGAAGACCCCGTCTCCATGCGATCGCCGTCGCCGACCACGATGCTGACGCTGAGCCGCACCAGCGGCCGGATGTCGCCGACCCGCGTGCCGTCGACGCGGAGAATTTCCACTGCCTGCCAGGAGCCCGCCAGCGAGGCGGTGACCTGGCGGACGCGCGGGTCCTTGCTGCGCGCATAGGCGTCGATCTCAGCCAAGAGCGTCGCCTTGGCGGCGAAGTCGATCTGCGAGAGCGGGTTGGCGTCGGTGTAGAGGCTCTGGTTGGTGCCGTGCGGCGGCAGGGCGAGGTTGCCGCTGCCACCCTCGCGCACCGCGCGCACTGTCGCCGCGGCGCGGCGGATCGCTGCCTCCGACAGTTCCGAGGCATGGGCGTAGCCCGCCGCTTCGCCGGAGAGCGCGCGCAGGCCGAACCCCTGCGCCGTGTCGAAGGCCGCGCTCTTGATGCGGCCGTCATCGAAGGCGAGGCTCTCGGACTGGCTGTATTCGAGGAAGAGCTCGCCGTCATCCATGCCGTGGAGTGCTTCGGCGACGATCTTCTCGACGCGGCCGCGGTCCATGCCGGTCCGGGTGAAGAACAGTTCGTCGGTGCGGGCGAGATCGCTCATCGGAAACTCCTTGCGCCTGATGCTTATTGCCAGAGCCGCGCCTTGCGTGCCAGGGGGAGGTGGCGTGCCTCGGCTCCGACGGCGCTCAAAATGCATATGGGCAGCGCTTGGCCGTGGAGAAGCCCGGCGCGGGAGATTCGCAGCCCGGCCTTGCCGCCCCGCCGCGGTTTATGCGGCATAAAGTCGCAACGTTGCGGTTGGCGTCGCGCCGAAACCGGCGCTATTACCAAGGCGTTCGGCGGCCTCGCTGGCGCTGTTGTCGGTGCGGCGAGCTTTGTTGTAGGGTCGCGCCGCCTTCGCCGCCGCGAGGGACGCGGCGTCCGATCGGCGGGGGCGCTCACGGGCGGAAGAGTCCGATGGGCAGCGGTACAACCGCTGCTGCCTTCCGCCGCATCCGAGACAGGGGCACTGACGGGCATGGCATTGGTTCCGAGGGTGGCGATCAAGGGCTGGGCGCCGCGGCTGCGCCGCGTGCTGGCGTGGGGCGGCGCGCTTGCAATAGCGTTGGCCGCAGCGCCGCCTGCGATGGCCGAGCAGCCGGTGGATTGGCAGCTCGGACTGCAACGCTCCGCCTCGCCGGTGCGCGATGCCATCGATTCGCTGAACAACGAACTGCTCGTCATCATCACGGTGATCACGCTCTTCGTGCTGGCGTTGCTGCTCTACGTCATCGTGCGCTTCCGTGCGTCGCGCAATCCGACGCCTTCGCAGACCACGCACAACACGCTGCTGGAGCTGCTCTGGACGACGGTGCCGATCCTGATCCTCGTGGTCATCGCCATTCCGTCCTTCAAGCTCCTCTATTACGTCGCCGCGACGCGGCACGCCGACATGACGCTGAAGGTGACCGGGCATCAGTGGTACTGGAGCTACGAGTATCCCGACAACAAGGACGTCAGCTTCGACAGCACCATCGTCGACCAGAAGGATCTGAAGGCTGGCGAGCCGCGGCTGCTCACGGTCGACAATCCGGTGGTTGTGCCGGTGGGCGAGAAGATCCGCATCCTGGTGACCGGGACCGACGTGATCCACAGCTGGTTCGTCCCGTCGATGGGCGTGCAGGAATACGCGGTGATCGGCCGCACCAACGAGGCCTGGATGGAGGTCGAGCGGCCGGGCACTTATTACGGCCAATGCAATCAGATCTGCGGCCTGAACCACCCCTTCATGCCGATCGAGATCAAGGCCGTGTCGAAGGAAGATTTCGCAAAGTGGGTCGCCAATCCGAAGATGAGATTCTCCGAGAACGGCGAGCCGCTCGCAGTGCAGGTTGCCGCGCAGGCAACCCCGCAGGCGCAGTAAGCATCGGACGAGGATAGCACTCATGTCGTACGGATCGACCGCCCACGCAGACGAACATGCGCATGACCATCGCCCGGGCTTCCTGACCCGCTGGCTGCTCTCGACCAATCACAAGGACATCGGCACTCTCTATCTGATCTTTGCCATCTGTGCCGGGCTCATCGGCGGCGCCGTGTCGGTGGCGATCCGCGCCAATCTGATGCTGCCGGGCGACCGGCTCTTCGGCGACGACCACCAGCTCTACAACGTGATGATCACCGCCCACGGGCTGATCATGATCTTCTTCATGGTCATGCCGGCGATGATCGGCGGTTTCGGCAACTGGTTCGTGCCGATCATGATCGGCGCGCCGGACATGGCCTTCCCGCGCCTCAACAACATCAGCTTCTGGCTGCTGGTGCCGTCCTTCTGCCTGCTGCTCGGCTCGGCCTTTGTGCCGGGGCCGCCCGGCGGCTACGGCGCCGGGACCGGCTGGACGCTCTACCCGCCGCTCAGTAGCGTCGAAGGTCACCCTGGCCCTGCCGTCGACATGGTGATCTTCGCGCTCCATCTCGCGGGCGCGTCCTCGATCCTCGGCGCGATCAACTTCATCACCACGATCTTCAACATGCGCGCGCCGGGCATGACCTTGCACAAGATGCCGCTCTTCTGCTGGTCGATCCTGGTGACGGCATTCCTGCTGCTGCTGTCGCTGCCGGTGCTTGGCGGCGCCATCACCATGCTGCTCACCGACCGCAATTTCGGCACGGCCTTCTTCAATCCGGCCGGCGGCGGCGATCCGCTGCTCTTCCTGCACCTCTTCTGGTTCTTCGGCCATCCCGAGGTCTACATCATGATCCTGCCGGGCTTCGGCATGATCAGCCAGGTCGTCTCGACCTTCTCGAAGAAGCCAGTGTTTGGCTATCTCGGTATGGCCTATGCCATGGTCGCCATCGGCGTCATCGGCTTCGTCGTCTGGGCGCACCACATGTTCACCACCGGCATCAGCGTCGACACCCGCGCCTACTTCACTGCGGCGACGATGGTCATCGCCGTGCCGACGGGCATCAAGATCTTCTCCTGGATCGCGACGATGTGGGACGGCTCGATCGAGTTCAAGACGCCGATGCTGTTCGCCGTCGGCTTCATCTTCCTCTTCACGATCGGCGGCGTCACCGGCGTGGTGCTGGCCAACGCCGGTGTCGACGTGGCGCTGCACAACACCTATTACGTGGTGGCGCATTTCCACTACGTGCTGTCGCTCGGCGCCGTCTTCTCGCTCTTTGCGGGCTTCTACTACTGGTTCGGCAAGATGAGCGGCCGGCAATACAACGAGACGTTCGGCAAGATCCATTTCTGGCTGACCTTCATCGGCGTCAACCTGACCTTCTTCCCGATGCACTTCCTCGGGCTCGCCGGCATGCCGCGACGCATCAGCGACTACCCCGATGCGTTCGCCGGCTGGAACATGGTCGCGTCGATCGGCTCCTACATCTCCTACGCGGCGACGCTGTGGTTCGTTTTCGTCGTCTTCCACACGCTGCTCGCCGGCAAGAAGGCGGCGGCCAATCCGTGGGGCGTCGGGGCGACGACACTCGAATGGACCCTGCCTTCACCGCCGCCGTTCCATACCTATGAGGAGCTGCCCCACATCGCTCCCAGCGCCGGCCACTGAGCGACCGCCAGTATGACGATGAGCCGAACGGCGATTTGGCACGGCAGCGGAAGGCCTGAGGGGCGGCGCGGAGCCGGCAGATGACCGGCCTCTCCACCGCTCCCTCGGCCGCGACGGCGTTCGCCGGTCCTGCTGTTGGCGACTATGTGGCGCTGCTGAAGCCGCGGGTGATGTCGCTCGTCGTCTTCACCGGCTTCGTCGGGCTCTACCTGGCGCCGGGCCACATTCACCCTGTGCTGGGCGCCATCGCCGTGCTGTGCATTGCAGTCGGCGCCGGCGCTGCGGGCGCCATCAACATGTGGTACGACCGCGACATCGACGCGGTGATGCGGCGGACCCAGGGACGGCCGCTGCCGGCCGGCCGCATGGCGCCGGGTGAGGCGCTGGGCTTCGGCTGCGTGCTGGCCGGCGCCTCGGTTCTGGTCATGGGGCTCGGCGTCAACTGGGTGGCGGCGGCGCTGCTGGCGCTCACCATCGCCTTCTATGTCCTGATCTACACGGTCTGGCTGAAGCGCCGCACGCCACAGAACATCGTCATCGGTGGTGCCGCCGGCGCGTTTCCACCGATGGTCGGCTGGGCCGCGGTCACCGGCGATGTCGGCATTCCGGCGTTGCTGCTCTTCGGCATCATCTTCTTCTGGACCCCGCCGCATTTCTGGGCGCTGGCGCTCTACCGCTCGGGCGATTATGAGCGGGCCGGCGTACCGATGCTGCCGGTCGTCGCCGGTCCGCGCGAAACCAAGAAGCAGATGCTCGCCTATACGATCGCGTTGTGGCCGCTGACGCTCGCGCCGACGCTGATCGGCCTTGCTGGTTGGCTTTACGGCGGCGTGGCGCTGACCATGAGCGCGCTCTTTACGTTTGCCGCCATCCGCGTCTGGCGCGATCCGGGCGAACGGAGCGCCAAGCAGATGTTCGGCTTTTCGATCCTCTATCTCTTCGTGCTTTTCGCCTTCCTGGTGATCGATCACATGCCTGGCTTCGCCGGGTTCCTGGGCTAGAGCGATGTTGAGCATGGCCGACGATCACGAGAGGCAAAGGCGGGCGCGGAACCGGGCGCTATTTGCCGTGCTGCTGGGGCTCGTCGTGCTCTTCTACATCATGGCGCTCGTCAAGATGGGGGCCTTCTGATGACGCCGCGCGGACGCAAGCGCACTACCGTCACGGCGCTGCTCCTCGTGCTCGGCGCGATGGTCGGTCTGACCGCCGCCTCGGTGCCGCTTTACCGCATCTTCTGCCAGGCGACAGGCTATGAGGGGACGACGCAGAACGCCGCCGCCGCTCCGGCGCACGAAGTGATGGGAAAGCTCATCACCGTCCGCTTTGATGCGAACACGGCGCCCGATCTCGGCTGGAAGTTCCGTCCACTCGTCGCTTCGGTGAAGGTGCATCCGGGCGAGGAGAAGGTGATCGCCTACCGCGCAACCAACCTGACGAATCAGCCGGAGACCGGCACGGCGACGCACAACGTGACGCCGCTTAAGGCCGGCATCTATTTCGACAAGCTGCAATGCTTCTGCTTTACCAAGCAGCACCTGGCGCCGGGCCAGAGCGTCGATCTCACCGTCTCCTTCTTCGTCGATCCCGATATCGTCAAGGATCCCAACACTCGCGATGTCGACACCATCACTCTGAGCTACACCATGTTCCGCGCCCAAGGGGACACGCCCGAGCGGCGCCCCGCAGGGCCGGCGCAAACTGCTTCCCGCAATTGAGGCGCGTCAACGATCTTTCGAGAGCAAGCCATGAGCAGCAGCACCCATAGCGAGCCGAAGCATCCTTACCATCTGGTCGATCCCAGCCCCTGGCCGCTGCTCGGCGCGCTCAGTGCCGGGCTCATGTTCGGTGGTGGCGTCCTCTACATGCATGGCGGGCCGCTCTGGCTGATCGCGCCGGGGCTCATCGGCGTGCTCACCATCATGTTCCTCTGGTGGCGCGACGTCATTCGCGAGGGGGAGTTCCAGGGCCATCACACACCAGTGGTGCAGATCGGACTCCGCTATGGCATGGCGCTCTTCATCGCCTCGGAGGTGATGTTCTTCGCCGCCTTCTTCTGGGCGTTCTTCACCTCGAGCCTCTTCCCGGTCGGCGGCGTGTGGCCGCCGAAGGGCATCCATCCTTTCGACCCTTGGGATATCGCGTTCCTCAACACGCTGGTCCTGCTCACCTCCGGCACGACCGTCACCTGGGCGCATCACGCGCTGCTCGAGAACGATCGCAAGGGGCTGATCCAGGGGCTCGGCATCACCATCCTACTCGGCATCACCTTCACCTGCCTGCAGGCTTGGGAGTACAGCCACGCCGCCTTCGGCTTCAAAGACGGGATCTATCCCTCCACCTTCTTCATGGCGACCGGATTCCACGGTGCCCACGTCATCATCGGCACCACCTTTCTCGCGGTGAATTTCTTCCGCGCGCTGGCCGGCCATTTCAAGCCGGACCACCATTTCGGCTTCGAGGCGGCCGCCTGGTACTGGCACTTCGTCGACGTCGTCTGGCTCTTCCTCTTCATCTGCATCTACTGGTGGGGCGGCAGCGGGGCGGCTGGCGCGGGTTGAGCGAGCGCCTCTATCCACCGGTCTCGCCGCTGGCGGCGGCGCTCCTCTGCCGCTGCCCGCGCTGCGGCGAGGGGCGCCTCTTTGACGGGCTCTTGAGCGTGGCGCCCCGCTGCACGCGTTGCGAGCTCGATCTGCGCGCTCAGGATGCCGGCGACGGGCCGGCTGTGTTCGTCGTCTTCATCCTCGGCGCGCTTACGGTCCTGCTCGCCATCCTGGTCGAGATCCTTTTCGCGCCGCCGCTCTGGGTGCATGTCGTACTCTGGACGCCGCTGGTGGTTGGTGGTGCCATCCTGCTGCTGCGCCCGCTCAAGGCCGGCCTCATCGCACTGCAATACCGGCATCGCCAGCTCGGCGCCCCGCCTGCCGCAGGCTGAGGCGCGCGTCGAGGAACGCCATGTCCGCCAAGCCATCAATCTTCTGGCCCAGCTTTTTCTCGCTGCTGGCATTCTTCCTACTGATCGCACTTGGCACCTGGCAGGTGCAGCGCCTCGGCTGGAAGGAGCGGCTCATCGCCGAGCGCCACGCCGCCGTGACGGCGCCGCCGATCGCGCTGCCGAAGTCGCTCGCCGAGGCGCAGCGGCTCGAATACCGCCACATCACCGCCACCGGCACCTTCCTCAACGACCGCGAGCTCTTTCTCGGCGCTACCGATGAGGAGGGGCACGCGGGGTATCACGTGATCACGCCGCTGCGCCTTGCCGATGGCGGCGTGCTGCTGGTCGATCGCGGCTTCATTCCCGAGGATCGCAAATCGCCGTCGAGCCGCGCGGCGGGGGAGCTTTCGGGAGAAGTGACGGTGACCGGGCTGGTGCGCCTCGCGCCGAACAGCAAGCCGGCCTGGTTCATTCCCGACAACAGCGTCGAGCGCAACTATTGGATATGGGTGGACATCCCGGCGATGGCGCGCGCCGACCATCTCGATCGCGTGTACCCCTTCTACATGGATGCCGATGCCACGCCGAACCCGGGCGGCATGCCGCGCGGCGGACAGACCCGGCTGGAGCTGCCCAATAACCACTTGCAATACGCCATTACCTGGTACTCCTTGGCAGGGGCGCTCGTGGTCATCTACATCATCTTCATCCGCCGGCGCCTGGCGGAGAGAGGAGCCGCCGCGTGAACCTCACGCCCTACAAGACCCTCGAAGCGCGCTTTGCGCGGCTGGGCGCCTTGCAGGACGCGACCGCGATGCTGCAATGGGACAGCGCCACGCTGATGCCGGCGGGCGGCGCAGCGGCCCGATCCGAGCAGCTTGCGACGCTCAAGGTGGTGTGCCACGAGACCCTCACCGATCCTTCGACGGCCGATCTGCTTGACGGCGCGGAGGCACAGAACGATCTCGACCAGTGGCAACGCGCCAATCTCGCGGAGATGCGGCGGCTCTGGCTGCATTCGACGGCGGTTCCCGCGGATCTCGTCGCCGCGCTGTCCAAGGCGTGCTCCGCCTCGGAGATGCGTTGGCGCGAGGCGCGCCCGGCCGGCGATTTCGCGCTGGTCCTGCCCGAACTCCGCCGCGTGCTCGGGTTGGTGCGCGAAGCGGCCGCGGCTAAGGCGGAGCGGCTCGGCAAGAGCCCCTACGAAGCGCTGCTCGACGAGTATGAGCCCGGCGGCAGCACTGCGGTGATCGACCGCCTCTTCGACGATCTCGCTGGGCGGCTGCCGACGCTGATCGAGCGGGCGCTCGAGGCCCAGTCACGCCGTCCGGCGCCGCTCGTGCCGGACGGGCCGTTCCCGATCGAGGCGCAACGGCAGATCGGGCTCGAGCTGATGCAGCGGCTCGGGTTCGATTTCGAGCATGGCCGGCTCGATGTCAGTCTCCATCACTTCTGCGGCGGCACGCCCGACGATGTCCGCCTGACGACGCGCTACGACGAAGCGGATTTCGGCCGCGCGCTGATGGGCGTGCTGCATGAAACCGGTCATGCGCTCTACGAGCGCGGGCTGCCCGAAGCCTGGCGCCGGCAGCCGGTTGGTCACGCGCGCAGCATGAGCATCCACGAGAGCCAATCGCTGCTGATCGAGATGCAGGCCTGCCGCTCGCGCGAATTCCTCGAGTTCGCGGCGCCGCTGCTGTGCCGGAGGTTCAACGGCAGCAGCCGGGCCTGGGACGCGGAGAATCTCTATCGCCTCAACACCCGCGTCGCGCGCAGCTTCATCCGCGTCGATGCCGACGAAGTGACCTATCCCGCCCATGTTATCCTGCGCTACCGGCTGGAGCGCGCGCTGATCGCCGGCGAGCTTGCGCCCGAGGATCTGCCGGCCGCCTGGAACGACGCGATGCGCGTCCTGCTCGGCGTCGTCCCGCCGAGCGACCGTGAAGGCTGCCTGCAGGATATCCACTGGTATGACGGCGCCTGGGGCTATTTCCCGACATATACGCTCGGCGCGATGACCGCGGCGCAGCTCTTCGACGCCGCAAGACGCGCCGATGCGCGCGTCGTCCCCGGCATCGCTCGGGGCGATTTTGCGCCGCTTCTCGCTTGGCTGCGCGAGAATGTGCACCAGAAAGCCTCGCGCTATTCCACGGCAGAGATCGTCGCCCAGGCGAGCGGCCGTCCGCTCGACGCCGCGACCTATGAGCGGCATATCGAGAGGCGCTATGTCGCGGCTTGATCCGAAGCTCGCTGCGCTCGCGGCGGCGCTGCTGCTTGGCGGCTGCTCCTATATCCCCTTCATCGGCTCCGACGGTCCCCAAATCCGCAATCCCGCCGTCGACGCCTGCGAGAGCAAGGCGCGCTCGGTCGGCTATGACGGGGTCGGCGAGCGCCAGTCAGCGCCGGGCAAGGACGGCCGTTACACCGTGGTGCTCGACATCAGGCAGAACGAGGGATATGGCCAGATCACCTGCGCCTTCGATCCGAAGACCGGCGCGGAGGTACCGCCGCCGCCCAAACCCGCCGGGAAGTGATCCGGGCGGAGTTGCGGCAGCCGGCCCGGGACGATAGGCTGCACCCCCTCTTGCCAGCCCCTTGGGATACTCGTGCGCTATCTCAGCACTCGTGACGCCCGGACTCCGCCGGAGCGCCTCAGTTTCGAGGACGTGCTGCTCGCCGGGCTGGCGCCCGATGGCGGGCTCTACGTGCCCGACGCTTGGCCGGTGCTCGATGCCGACGCGCTCCGCCGCATGCGGGGGCGTTCATATGCGGAGATCGCCGAAGCCGTCGTGGCGCCCTTCATCGGCGAGGCGATCGCTCCCGAGGCGCTGAGCGAACTGGTCTCAGAGGCTTATGCCGGATTCGATCATGCGGCCGTCGCGCCGCTGAGGCAACTTGGCCCCGATCTCTGGTTGCTGGAGCTCTTTCACGGCCCCACCTTGGCGTTCAAGGACTGTGCGCTGCAGCTTGTGGGGCCGCTCTTCGACCATGTGCTGGCGCGGCGCCGGCGTCGCGTCACCATCATCGGGGCGACCTCTGGCGACACCGGCTCGGCGGCGATCGAGGCGTGCCGGGACCGCGCGGCAATCGACATTTTCATTCTCTATCCGGAAGGCCGCATCTCCGAGGTCCAGCGCCGGCAGATGACCACTGTCGCCGCCGCCAACGTCCACGCCATCGCCATCGACGGCAGCTTCGACGATTGCCAGGACTTGGTGAAGGCGATGTTCGCAGATGAGCAATTCCGGCGGGGATTCAACCTCTCAGCGGTCAATTCGATCAACTGGGCGCGCATCATGGCGCAGCTGGTCTACTACGTTGCCGCCGCCGTCGCACTCGGCGCGCCGGAGCGCGCGGTCTCCTTCGCCGTTCCGACGGGGAATTTCGGCAATGTCTATGCGGCGCATGTCGCACGCCGCATCGGGCTGCCGATTGCCGACCTCGTCATCGGCACCAACCGCAACGACATCCTCGCCCGCTTCATCAACGATGGGCGCATGGCGATCGAGCGCGTCGAGCCGAGTCTTTCGCCGAGCATGGATATCCAGGTGTCGAGCAATTTCGAGCGCTTGCTCTTCGAGCTCAAGCAGCGCGATGGCGCCGGTGTCGCGTCGGCGCTGGCCGCCTTTCGCCGCACCGGCGCGCTGCCGTCGACCGAGGCCGAGTGGCATGCGGCGCGGGCGCTCTTTTCGGCCGAGCGGGTCGATGACGCGGCGACCCTCGCTTCCATCGCCGCTACCTATCGCGAAACCGGTGAGCTTGTCGACCCGCACAGCGCGGTTGCGGTCGCTGCGGCAAAGGCTGCGCGGCGCCAGCCAGGTGTGCCGATCGTGGCGCTCGCTTGCGCCCACCCGGCCAAGTTTCCAGATGCGGTCGCCGAGGCAACCGGCATTCGCCCGGCGCTGCCGGCGCGGCTCGCCGATCTGCTGCAGCGGCCGGAGCGGTGTGCTCGGCTGCCCAACGATCTGCGGGCGGTCGAGGACTACGTGCGCGCGCGGGCGCGACCGATCGGCGAGGGAGGTGCGGCATGACCGTGCGCGTGACGGTGCTCAACAACGGCATGCGCGTCATGACCGACCGAATGGACAGCGTCGAGACCGTCTCGATCGGCGTGTGGGTCGATGTCGGCACGCGCCATGAGCCGTCGCAGATCAATGGCGTGGCACATCTCCTCGAGCATATGGCATTCAAGGGCACGGAGCACCGCTCGGCGCTCGACATCGCTGCCGAGATCGAGGCGGTTGGCGGCCACCTCAACGCCTATACCTCGCGCGAGCACACCGCCTATTATGCCAAGGTGTTGAAGGAGGATGTGGGGCTCGCCGTCGACATCCTTGCCGACATCCTGCAGCGCTCAGTCTTCGACGCCAAGGAGCTCGAGCGCGAGCGTGCCGTCATTCTGCAGGAGATCGGCCAGGCCGACGACACGCCGGACGACATCATCTTCGATCTATTCCAGGAACGCGCTTTCCCCGACCAGGCAATGGGCCGTCCGGTGCTCGGCCGGGCCGAGATCATCCGCCGCATCGATCGCGATACGGTAGCCGGCTACATGCGGCGCCATTATGCGGCGCGCGGCATGCTGCTGGCGGCGGCGGGCAACGTCGATCACGACGCGCTGGTGCGGCTCGTTGAGCCGGCATTTTCGGGGCTGCCGCTCGAGCGCGCCGTCCGCAGCGAGCCGGCGCGCTATGTCGGCGGCGAGCTGCGCGAGGAGCGCGATCTCGAGCAGGTGCATATCGTGTTGGGCTTTCCCGGCTTTCCCTTCGCCGATCCGGACTACTATGCCGCCTCGGTCGTCTCCTCGGCGCTCGGCGGTGGCATGTCCTCGCGGCTTTTCCAGGAGATCCGCGAAAAGCGCGGGCTGGTCTATGCCATCTATTCCTTCACCCACGCCTATAGCGATAGCGGGCTCTTCGGTGTCTATGCCGGCACCGGCGAGGAGGAGGTGCAGGAGCTGATGCCGGTGCTGTGCGAGGAGATTCGCAACCTGGTCGGCGGCCTGGCGGCGCCGGAACTCGAGCGCGCCCGCGCGCAACTTAAGGCCGGGCTGCTGATGTCGCTCGAGAGCACCACGGCACGCTGTGAGCAGCAGGCGGCGCATATGTTGGTGTTCGGCCGGCCGCTCGACATGGCCGAGATGGTGAGCCGCATCGACGCGGTGGATGGCGCCGCGGTGGAGCGCGTCGCGCGTCGGATCAGGACGGCGCCGCCGACGCTCGCTGCGCTGGGACCGATCGGCCGGGTCGACGCCTACTCGCGACTCGTCGAGCGGCTGGGCGTCTGACGGGGAGCCGCGCGCCTTGGCCTCGGATATGCTCCGCCTGCCGCGCTTCTTCGGCACGGCGCCGCCCAGCTTCCGGCTGGTCGGCGAGCGCGTGCTGGCGCGGCCTCCCGAACGCGGCGACTGGGAGGAATGGGCGGCGCTGCGCGGCGATTCCCGCCGTTTCCTCACGCCGTGGGAGCCGAGCTGGTCGTCGGATGCGCTGACGCGCGCCGCCTTCCGGCGCCGACTGCAGCGCTACGCGATCGACTGGCGCACCGACCAGGGCTACAGCTTCTTCCTCTTCCGCCTGGAGGACGGCGCGCTGGTTGGCGGCATCGGCTTGAGCAATGTGCGGCGCGGTGTCGCCGAGACCGGCAGCCTCGGCTACTGGGTCGGCGAGCGCTTCGCGCGCCGCGGCTACATGACCGAGGGGCTTCAACTCACCCTTGCCTTTGCCTTCCAGCGCTTGCGGCTGCATCGGGTCGAGGCGGCCTGCCTGCCGCACAACGCGCCGAGCCGCGGGCTGTTGCTCAAGAGCGGCTTCCGCGAGGAGGGCTATGCGCGCGAGTATCTCTGCATCGACGGCCGCTGGCAGGACCACGTGCTCTTCGGGATGCTGCGGGAGGAATGGCGGGGCGGGGAAGGCTGAGCGGGCGGTTGCGCGGCAGCCGCGAGAGCCGCACAGTGCCGGGTCCGATCGAGGCGGTGGAGCAGGACAGGAATGGCAGTGATCGAGACAGCGACCGACGTGGGGCGGGATTTCGTCCGCGACATTGTACAGGCCGATCTCGCTTCCGGGCGGATCGCCGGCGTGGTGACGCGCTTCCCGCCCGAGCCCAACGGCTACCTGCATATCGGCCACGCCAAGTCGATCTGTCTCAATTTCGGCATCGCGCAGGAATTCGGCGGGCGCTGCCATCTGCGCTTCGACGATACCAACCCGACCAAGGAGGAGCAGGAATATATCGATGCGATCGAGGCCGATGTGCGCTGGCTCGGCTTCGACTGGGGGACCCACCTCCATCACGCGTCGGACTATTTTGAGACGCTCGACGAATGGGCGCAGCACCTAATCCGCGCCGGCAAGGCCTATGTCGACGACCTCTCTCCCGACGAGATGCGGCGCATGCGCGGTACGCTCACCGAGCCCGGCCAGGAGAGCCCGTTCCGCAATCGCAGCGTCGAGGAGAATCTCGATCTTTTCCGCCGCATGCGCGCCGGCGAATTCCCCAACGGCGCGCGTGTGCTCCGCGCCAAGATCGACATGTCCGCAGGCAACATCAATCTGCGCGATCCCGCGCTCTACCGCATCCTCCACGCCGAGCACCCGCGCACCGGCAAGGCATGGTCTATCTACCCGACCTACGACTTCGCCCACGGCCAGTCGGATGCGATCGAAGGCATCACCCATTCGATCTGCACGCTCGAATTCGAAGATCACCGACCGCTCTACGACTGGCTGCTCGAGAACCTGCCCGTGCCGTCGCGGCCGCGGCAATACGAATTCGCGCGCCTCAACATCACCTACACCGTGTTGTCGAAGCGCATCCTGACCCAGCTCGTGCAGCAGGGCCATGTGGAGGGCTGGGACGATCCGCGCATGCCGACCTTGGCGGGCCTGCGCCGGCGCGGCGTGCCGGCCGCGGCGCTGCGTGAATTCGTGCGCCGCGTCGGCGTTGCGCGCGCCAACAGCGTGGTCGATCTCGCGCTCTTCGAAAGTACGATCCGCGAGCAGCTGAATCGCGCGGCGCCGCGCCGGCTCGCCGTGCTTCGCCCGCTGAAGCTGGTCATCGAGAACTATCCCGAGGGCCAGAGCGAACTGCTGGAGGCGGTCAACAATCCCGAGGACCCCTCCGCCGGAACTCGCCGCATCGCTTTTGGCCGCGAGCTCTATGTCGAGCGCGACGATTTCATGGAGGACCCGCCCAAGAAGTTCTATCGGCTCTCGCCCGGCCGCGAGGTGCGGCTGCGCTTCGCCTATTTCGTTACCTGCCGCGAGGCAGTGAAGAACGCCGCGGGCGAGGTAGTGGAGCTGCGCTGCACCTACGACCCCGCGACGCGCGGCGGCAACGCGCCCGACGGCCGCAAGGTGCAGGGCACGATCCACTGGGTATCGGCAGCGCACGCCGTACCAGCGGAGGTCAGGCTCTACAGCACTCTCTTTGCGCGTCCCGATCCCGGCGCCGGTGGCGATATCATGGCCGACCTCAATCCCGCGTCGCTCGAGGTGCTGAAGGATGCCGTGGTCGAGTCCTCGCTTGCCGAGGACGAGCCCGAGGGGCCGGTCCAGTTCGAGCGCCAGGGTTATTTCTGCCGCGACCGCGATTCCCGGCCCGGACGCCCGATCTTCAACCGCACGGTGGGACTGCGCGACAGCTGGGCCAAAGCCCAGGGAGGCGGACGCTAGGCGTGTCCGGCGTCGCCCGAGAGGGCCAAGGGATCGATGCCGAGCTTGGCGAGGGCGCGCTGCCACTTGTCGGCGATCTCGCCGTCGAAGACGATGCCTTCATCGGCCGCCACGTGGAGCCAGCCATTGTCCTGCATCTCGGCATCGAGCTGTCCCGGGCCCCAGCCGGCATATCCGAGCGCCAGCAGGCTCTTGCGCGGGCCCTGGCCGCGGCCGATGGCACGCAGGATGTCGAGCGTCGCGGTCAGCGCCATATTGCCGACCACGAGGGTGTTGTCCTCGACATAGTCGTCGGAGTGGAGGACGAAGCCTCGGCCTTCCTCAACCGGACCGCCGGCATGAACCAGCGCTTTGCCGGTCAGACCGTCGGCGGGAATGCCGAGCTTGTCGAGTAGCTCCGGCAAGGTCACGGTGTCGATGAGCTTGTTGACCACGATGCCCATGGCGCCTTCCTCGTTATGGGCGCAGAGGAAGATCACCGAGCGTACGAAGCGGTGATCCTGCATCTGCGGCATGGCGATCAGGAGCTGTCCGGCGAGCGAGGTGACCGAAGTCTTCATGGGCCTCCCGGTGACATAAGCGCCATTGGTAAAGCTTGCAAGTTGGACTCGCGGCCCACGGGGCTTGCGGGCTCGATGCCGGCATCGTGACCGCGCCTCCAAAGGCAAAATCCTATATAAACGAGCATGTCTGGCGCTCGGCATGACAGATAATCGGCGATTTCGGGCGAGCCCGCTCGCGGCGACGCTGTTGGTCGCCTTGGCCCTGCTGTTGGCGCCTGCGGCCTGGGCGGCGGAGGGGGCCTCGGATTGGTTCGTTACCGATCAAGGACGGGTCAGGCTGGTCGCCGCAACCCCTAGCGTCGGCGGCGCCGCCACCGTCGAGCTCGGGCTGCAGTTCCGCCTGGAGCCTCATTGGAAGATCTATTGGCGCTCGCCCGGTGATGCCGGCTATCCGCCGCGGATCGACTGGAAGGGGTCGACCAATCTCGCCGGTGCCGATGTCTCCTGGCCGGCGCCCGAGCGCTTCTCCGTCTCGGGTCTCGAGACCGTGGGATACACCGGCTCCCTAGTCCTGCCGATCACCGCGCGGCTCGAGCGGAAGGGCGAGACCGTGCATTTGCATGCCGCGCTCAGCTATCTCACCTGCCGCGAGATCTGCATCCCGTACGACACGGTGCTGACCCTGGACCTGCCGGCCGGAGCGCCACCCCCCGGCGGCATGTCCTATGCCGCGCTGATCGCCCGCTATGCTGCCCGCGTACCCGGTGACGGCAAGAGTTCGGGCCTGACGCTCGCCTCGGCCGTGCTGGTTCCGGGACGCAAGCCGGTGCTCGAACTGCGTATCGCCAGCGCACGCCCGCTGCTTGCGCCCGACGCCTTCATCGAAGCCCCGCCGGGCGTCGCTTTTGGCGCGCCCCACCTCGCCGCCGGCGACACGCCAGGGCAGTCGCTGCTGCTGCTGCCCGCCTTCGGCGCCAAGGCTGCGCTCGACCGCGCGGTCGGGCACAAGCTCACGGTCACGCTGGTCGATGGCGATCGCTCGCTTGAGGCGACGATCAGACCTGCGGCGGCGGCGCCGCGCCCCGATTTCGGCTGGCTCTTCGGCATCCTGCCGCTGGCGCTGCTCGGCGGCTTCATCCTCAATTTCATGCCCTGCGTCTTGCCGGTGTTGTCGATCAAGCTGTTGGGCGCGGTCGATCTGCGCGGCCGCTCGCGCGCGCAGGTGCGGCGGGGGTTCCTGGCGACCGCGGCAGGCATTCTTGTCTCCTTTCTGGTTCTCGCGGCGGCCATGGCGGGGCTCAAATCGGCCGGCATCGCCGTCGGCTGGGGGCTACAGTTCCAGCAGCCGCTTTTCCTGGTCTTTATGGCGGCGCTGTTGACGCTGTTTGCGGCCAATCTGTGGGGAGCCTTCGAGGTGCCGCTGCCGGCATGGCTGGGCACGCTCGCGAGCCAGGGCGATGGCAACAAGCTGCTCGGCAACTTCGCCGCCGGCGCCTTTGCCACATTGCTGGCGACACCCTGTTCGGCGCCGTTTCTCGGTACAGCCGTGGGCTTCGCGCTCGCCGGCGGTCCGCTACAGATCTTTCCGGTCTTCCTGACGCTCGGCGTCGGCCTTGCCGCCCCTTATCTGATGGTGGCGGCGGTGCCGAGCTTGGCCCTGGTGCTGCCGCGGCCGGGGCGCTGGATGATCACGCTGCGCCGTGTCCTCGGGCTGGCGCTCGGCGCCACCGCGCTCTGGCTGGTCTCGGTCCTGGTGAGCCAGATCGGCCTTCTCGCGGCCCTGACCGTGGCGCTGCTGCTGGCTGCGGTCGCCGCCGCGTTGGCGGTGCTGCGCCGGCCGGCGCTGCGCTCCGGGGTCGTGGTGGCGTTGCTGCTGGCGGGCTTTCTCGCGCCGGCGCTGTTTGGCTCGCCGCCGGCGCCCGTGGCTGCGGAGGGCCTCTGGCGCAATTTCGACCGCGCTGCGATCGACCGGCTGGTCGGCCGCGGAGATGTGGTCTTAGTCGACGTCACCGCCGATTGGTGCCTCACCTGCAAGGTCAACGAGGAGTTGGTGATCGATCAGCCGGCGGTGCGCGGAAGGCTCAAGCAGAAGGGCATCGTTGCGATGCGGGCCGACTGGACGCGGCCCAGCGAGGCGATCACCGCCTATCTGCGCAGCTTTGGCCGCTACGGCATTCCCTTCAATGCGGTCTACGGGCCGGGGCTGCCGCAAGGACGCGCACTGTCGGAGGTGTTGACGCAGGATGAGGTGTTGCAGGCGCTCGATGACGCCGCCGCGCCGAGCAAGGTTGCAGGTGCGCGATGAGGTGCTGCGATCGGGGGCGCTGCGGCGAGACGTCGCATGGTGGGGGTGATTTCCGCTCATCGACCCTCTATGGTGAGCTTGGCAGGGACGGCGGTCCCGCGACGGAACTCCAACGACAACCGTGCAATCATCAGGAAGGGGAAAGGCGATGACCATCAAGGTTGGCGACAAGGTCCCATCGGTGAAACTGAAGCAGATGACACCGGAAGGGATGAAGGACGTCGAGACCGGCGACTTCTTCAAGGGCAAGACGGTCGTGCTCTTCGCGGTGCCCGGCGCGTTCACGCCCACCTGTTCGGCCAAGCACCTGCCCGGCTTCGTCGAGAAGGCGTCGCAGATCCGCGAGAAAGGCGTCGACGCGATCGCTTGCCTGTCGGTCAATGATGCCTTCGTCATGAATGCCTGGGGCAAGGACCAGAAGGCCGACGGCAAGGTGCAGATGCTTGCCGATGGCAATGGTGATTTCACGCGTGCGGTCGGACTCGAGCTTGATGCGAGCGGCAACGGCCTCGGCAAGCGTTCGCAGCGCTACGCCATGGTGGTCAAGGACGGCGTGGTCAAGGCGCTCAACGTCGAGAAGCCGGGGACCTTCGAGGTGTCGAGCGCTGACGCGATCCTGAAGGCGCTCTAAACCGCCCGGCGCGCGGCGTCCGATTTCGGCAACGGCCGCTCGCTTGCGAGCGGCCGTTGGCTTTCTCAGCGCTTCTTCTTTCTCTGCACCGGCTCGTCATCAAGCGAGGCAGCGTCACGCGCTTGGGCTATGGCGGCGCGCGCGAGCGCGTCGGCGCGCTCGTTCTCGACATGTCCGGCATGCCCCTTGACCCAGAACCACTCGACGCGATGCGGTTTCATCGCGGCTTCGAGCCGAAGCCAGAGGTCGATATTCTTCACCGGCTTCTTGTCCGCGGTCTTCCAGCCGCGCGCCTTCCAGGCATGGATGAAGCGGGTGATCCCGTCGCGCAGATATTGGCTGTCGGTATGGAGATGGACGCGGCTCGGTCGCTTCAACGCTTCCAGCGCCGAGATCGCTGCCAGCATCTCCATGCGATTGTTGGTGGTGGGGGATTCGGCGCCCATGAGCTCGCGCTCATGCGCGCCATAGCGCAGCACCGCGCCCCAGCCGCCGGGGCCCGGATTGCCGCTGCAGGCGCCGTCGGTGAAGATCTCGACGACCGGCCCGGCGGGCGCGTCCTCGGCGTGCTGCACGCCAGTGCTCATGCATCGAGCCCGTAGGCAGAGGGCTGAGTGACGCTGCGGTGGAAGCGCAGCTTCTGCAGATATTCGAGCGGATCCTTCGGGCGTACGAAGGCGCCCGGCGGATGATTGAGCAAGTCATAAAGTCGCGTGAGCAGGAAGCGCAGGGCGCTGCCGCGCGCCAGCAGCGGCAGTGCCGCGAACTCCGCTGCGCTCAGCGGTCGCACCGCGCGATAGCTGGCTAGCATCAGCCGAGCCTTGGTGACGTTGAAGCTGCCGTCGCTTTCGAAGCACCAGGCGTTGAGGCAGATGGCGAGATCGTAAGCAAGGAAATCCGCGCAGGCGAAATAGAAGTCGATGATCCCCGAGACCTGCTCGCCGCGAAAGAAGATGTTGTCCGGAAAAAGATCGGCGTGGATGACGCCGCTGGGCAGGTGCTGCGGCCAGTCGTGCTCGAGCGCGGCAAGCTCGCCGCCGAGTTCTTCGGCGAGGCCGGCGCGCACCTCATTTGCGCGACCGCGGCAGGCTTCGTAGAGGCTGCGCCAGCCGGCGACCGAAAGATTGTTGGGCCGGCGCATCGGGAAGGATGCGCCGGCGAGGTGAAGCCGCGCCAAAGCGCCGCCGACGCCGGCGCAGTGAAAGGGCTGAACCCGCCGCGGCCACATGCCGTCAAGGAAGCTCACGATCGCCGCCGGCCGACCGCACAGCGACCTCAGTGTCTTGCCGTCCTTCGCCTTGATCGGCACCGGGCAGGCGATGCCCGCGCCCGCCAGATGCTCCATGAAGCCGAGAAAGAACGGCAGATCGGCGGGGGTGACGCGCTTTTCATAGAGCGTCAGGAAATATGTCCCGGTATCGGTGCGCAGCAGGAAATTCGAGTTCTCGACGCCTTCGGCGATGCCCTTGCAGTACACCACCTCGCCGATCGCGTAATCGGCGACGAAGGCGCGCAGCTCTTCGTCGGGGACGTCCGTGTAGACCGCCATCTTTAGGCCACGCTCAGCGCCCGCGGCAGGTTGAAGCGCACTTCCTCGCGCGTGACCTCGACCTCCTCGATCGCCACCTCGAAACGCTCGCGGCAGGCCTCGACCACCTCCTCGACCAGCGCTTCGGGCGCGGAGGCGCCGGCGGTGAGGCCAAGGCGCTCGGCGCCGGCGAGGAAGCGCCAATCGATGTCGTCGGCGCGGGCGATCAGCGCGGCGCGCGCGCAGCCGCTCTGGCGCGCGACCTCGACCAGCCGCAGGGAGTTGGACGAATTGGGCGCGCCCACCACCCAGACCCGGTCGGCACGCGGCGCGATCGCCTTCACCGCCCGCTGGCGGTTGGTCGTGGCGTAGCAAATGTCGTCCCGCTTCGGGCCGTGGATGCCCGGGAAGCGCCGCTGCAGCGCCTCAACGACAGTTTGCGCATCGGCGATCGACAGGGTGGTCTGCGTCACATAGGCGACCGGCTCATCCGCGGGTAGGGCAAGCGCCGCCACGTCGGCCGGCGTCTCGACCAGGAGGACGGCGCCAGCCGGAAGCTGGCCCATCGTGCCGATGACTTCTGGGTGCCCGTCATGGCCGATCAGGATGATGCGGCGTCCCTGGGCGAAATGATGCTCGGCCTCGCGATGCACTTTGCTCACCAGCGGGCATGTCGCATCAACATAGACGAGATGCCGGCGCTCCGCCTCGGCCGGCACGCGCTTCGGTACGCCATGCGCGGAGAACACCACCGGTGCGCCGGCGGGAACCTCGTCGAGCTCCTCGACGAAAATCGCTCCCTTGCGCTCGAGCGCCTCGACGACGAAGCGATTATGGACGATTTCATGGCGCACATAGACCGGCGCACCGAATCGATCGAGGCTGCGCTCGACAATCTGCACCGCGCGCTCGACTCCGGCGCAGAAGCCGCGCGGACCGGCAAGCAAAATGGTCAGCGGCGCTTTGATCATTGTCGTTCCTCTGCGGCGCCAGCCCGGCCCGCAGTCGCGGGTCCGGGAACCCTTGTGCGGCGCGCGACGGTCGAATAGAGTTCTGCGCGTTCCGGTCGGGCGGCGACCCGGAATCGACGGGTGGGAAGTTAGTACACTGACCAAGCTTGGGGAAGAGGGGGATGGGCGGAGCATCTTCGGCGCGCAGGAGCCCCTTCGCCCTCGCCGCGGAGGCCGACAAGCAATATTGGTGGTGCGCTTGCGGGAGAAGCCGCTCGCAACCGCTCTGCGATGGCGCGCATCGCGGCACGGGCGTGACGCCGGTGCCGTTCAGCGTGACCGCGGATGGCGAGGTGCGGCTTTGCGGCTGCAAGCAGACGCGCAGCCGGCCGTTCTGCGACGGCTCGCACAATTCGGTCTGATGCGCGGGGTCCTTGGCGTCGCCCTTGTCGCCCTCCTTGCCGTGTCGCTTGCCGCCTGTTCCGGCAAGCGCGGCGCGGAAGTAAACAAGCTCAACTGTCCCGCGGCTTTCATTGCACCCGGCCTCGACGCTTACACCGTCTATCGCCCGGGCGTGGCACCCAGCAACAAAGCCGAGGACGTCGCCTTTGGCGTCAAGCTATCGGCGATCAATGCCAGGTGCACCAACGAGCCGCAGGGCGTGCGGGTCACGACGCTCCTCACCTTCATCGCGGTGCGCAGCGACGACACTGTCAAGCACGGCGAATTCACCTATTTTGTCGCCATCGCCGATCCCCAGCAGCAGATCATCGCCAAGCAGAACTTCGCATTGCGCGTCGACTTCGCGGAGAAGCAGAAGGTGATGCGGGTCTATGACGACATCAGCGAGCACCTGCCGCTGAAGAACGTCTCGCTCGGCAGCAACTATTCGGTCGTCGTCGGGCTGCAGGTGAGCAAGCAGCAGCTCGATCTCAATAGACAGCGCGAATAGGTCGAGCAGTCTTCGCCGCCGCGCGGGGCTGGCTATCGTTTCGGTGCAGTGGTAGGGTGACTTCGCCGTCGCACCCCGATGGGAGAGACCGGGTTCGTTCCCGGCGCCGAAGGAGCAACCGCCCCGGAAACTCTCAGGCGAAAGGACCGTCGGGGGAAGGGCACTCTGGAAAGCAGGTGTGCTCGCTTGCGCACCTCACCGACGAGGTAACCCGGCCGTTCCATCCTGGTCCGTCCGGCGAATCTTTCAGGTTCTGGGACAGAGGGGGCTTCCGGTCGCTGGCGCGACCTTGCGAAGCTTGAGGTTCCGGGATCGATGGCCGAACCCGCCCTTCACCGCACGCCGCTTCACGCGTTGCACCTCAGCCTCGGTGCCAAGATGGTCGCCTTCGCCGGCTACGACATGCCGGTGCAGTACGCGGCCGGCATCATGGCCGAACATCTCCACACTCGTGCCAAAGCCGGGCTCTTCGACGTCTCGCACATGGGACAGGCGCGGCTTGAGGGCGGGGAGGCGGCAGCGGCGCTCGAGTCGCTGGTTCCCGGCGACATCAAGGGTCTTGCGGTTGGTCGCATGCGCTACACGCTGCTGACCAACGCGCAAGGCGGCATTCTCGACGATCTCATGGTGACGCAAGCGGGCGATCATCTGGCGCTGATCGTCAACGCCGGACGCAAGCATCAGGACTTCGCGCATCTCGAGCGCCACCTCGCTGGCAAGGCGCGGCTGACGCGACTTGCCGATCGCGCGCTGCTGGCGTTGCAGGGGCCGCTCGCCGCCGCGGTTCTGGCGCGGCTCGCGCCGAGCGCGGCGGGGCTGCCGTTCATGAGCGGCACTGCGCTCGCGCTCGATGGCATCGA
>Ga0134128_10002470_pt1 | contig 22891 bp, 23 predicted proteins | sample KB31754_FD_96462 | JGI IMG/M metagenome (GOLD analysis project Ga0134128, IMG submission 96462) | Terrestrial soil microbial communities with excess Nitrogen fertilizer from Kellogg Biological Station, Michigan, USA - KB3-175-4 | ecosystem: Environmental > Terrestrial > Soil > Unclassified ... | reverse complement strand
GAGTCCGACGCCGATGAAAACGACGAAACGCTTCATGAGGACGTAGTCAACGAGCCCGAAATGCTGCGCGTGCGAATGCCGGTCGGCACCGCCCGCGCATTCGCCAAGCGCACCCGCGAGGTCGTTGGTGCCGGCCGTCCGATGTGCCCTTTGTGCGGTTATCCTGTTGACGCTGACGGACACATCTGCACCCTTCCCGAGGCCTGATGCCAACGCCGGACCTAGTGGCCGCCGAGCTGACTCTGGTCGGCCGTATCACGACGGCTTCAAACGCTACATTTCTTGGCACCATCGACGACGTGGAGGTCGTCTATAAGCCGATAGCCGGAGAAGGTCCGCTGTGGGATTTTCCCCAGGGTACGCTGGCCCACCGGGAGGTGGCCGCCTACCTGGTCTCGCAGGCCTGCGGCTGGGGCGTCGTGCCCCACACCTGGCTGCGCGATGGTCCGATGGGCGAAGGAATGGTGCAGCTCTGGCAGGAGCAGGATCCCGCCCAGGACGCCGTGAACCTGATCGCGGCGGACCACATGCCGGAGACAGGTTGGAAACACGTTCTCCAGGGACGGGATGAGAATGGACAGATGGTCGCCCTCGTTCACGAAGACTCCCCAGCGCTCAGACGCATGGCGGTGTTCGACGTCATCGTCAACAACGCCGACCGCAAGGGCGACCACGTCCTTGCCCTGGCTGATGGACACCGGCACGGCGTGGACCACGGGCTCACCTTCCACCGCGACCACAAGCTGCGCACGGTGCTGTGGGGATGGGTGGGAGAGGCTCTGACCGCCGATGAAGAAGACGGCATAGATCGTGTCATCGAAGGCCTGCAGGGTGAGCTGGGCCGAAACCTGGCGGACTTGCTCAGCGCCGAAGAAATCACAGCGCTCGCCGCGCGCTGTGCCCGGTTGCGCCTTGCCGGGCGGTTTCCGGCTCCGAGCGGTGAGATGTCGGCGGTTCCCTGGCCGCTGTTCTAAGTGAATTGCGGCCCCCGGCTTCGCAGTCCGTGTCACGCTTATTCATCCCCTGCGGACGTCATCAGTTCCACTGGACAACCCGTGACAAAAGCACATGGCCGCCAGGAACAAGTGTTCTTGGCGGCCATCGCTTTATGTTTCATGGATGTCAGGACTTAGACGTTGAAGCGGAACTCCGGCACGTTCCGTAGCCGAGCAATCTTTACAATCAGGCGACCTGCATGCGCTGGTCACCGATCACATACTCAAGAGACAACTCGCCACCGACAGCCTCGAGATAATTACGGATTGTCCCGACTTTCGCACTGTCCAGGTCCCCATGCTCGATCTTCGAAACCTGTCGCTGCCCTACACCAATGCGCTCGGCCAGTTGAGCTTGGGTGAGTCCAGCCTGCTCTCGCAGCTCGCGCAGCCGATAAGCACGAATCTCAGCGAGCATCCTTGCCTTGTGCGCCTCGACGCGCCCTCGGTCAACGGGATTCTCGGCGACGAAGTCCTTCAGAGTTTTTGCCATTGCAATCATTCTCCCCTCAGTCTGTTCAGATGTTCATCAAACAGGCGGTCGGCCAGCGGGATGTTACTTCTATACCAGCCGTCCCAGTTGCCAGCCTTGTCTCCGGCAATCAGCATGATCGCCGCTCGCTCTGGATCAAACGCGAACAGCACCCGTAGTTCGGACCGGCCAGACGATCCCGGTCTGAGCTCTTTCATGTTCTTGTGCCGGGACGCTCTCACGGTGTCCACGATCGGTCGCCCGAGCTGAGGCCCCTGGTCCTCCAACAACTCGATCGCGGCGACCACCGGCTCCCGCGAATCACCATCCAGCGTAGTGAGCCACGCCTCGATCAGCTCGATGTCCACGCTCCGCATATCATCACCATAGACCCTGCAAGGTCTAGCTGGCAAGCCGCCGACGAGACTCCTAAAAAGTGCTCGCGTAATGGGGTGCGTGCCTCATTTGGGAAGTGCTCGCGAAATCTCTGGTGCATGTTCGGGCGCTTTGGTGTGCCGGAGGGATGGCTACAAGGTGTCAAGCCCCGGGTTTGGTGGAGGGTTGGTTAGACCCGTTCCATCGTTCCGAGTTGGCCCGCAGCGATGCCCGTGGACGCGTCACGGGAAGCTGGCCTCATTGTAGTCGGCTCAACGGGACGCGGCGGATTCACCGGCACGATGCTTCGCTCCCTATCTGCCCACACGGTCCACCACGCCCACTGCCCGATCTTGGTTTATCGGGAACCGCCCCAGCGATAGTCGCCCCGGGCAGGAAGCGGCCGGATCCCGCTGGTAGACGGCGGAGGAAAGGCTTCACGGCATCGCCTCAAGGCCCTTGGAATGCCATGGGGCCGGGTCGGCTCCGGGGTGCTCCGAGAGGAGTCACAGTGTAGGAATTCTGCCCGAAAAGGGCAGTCTGAACGTTCTTGTTTCCTTGGTGCTGTCCGGCCGGCCGCGCATACGGGTTTCGGGCGAAGCCTCAGGTTGACTCGGGTGCGTGCGGTGCGCGGTCGGCGCAACGATCCTGGAACAGGCCGGTTCCGCCGCATTCGCGCACAGCCGAGATGGCCACTGCCGCTGTATCTCTATCCCCGAATGGCGGTGAGAGGGCCCGGTCCTTTCGGACATCGTTGCCTTGGTCTGTGTTGCATCGTTGCTTGGACCTGCCGTTGACCAAGTGGCCCCGCCGGAATCGGCGCCTGCCAGGGAGCCGTCGTGTGCATTCTCCGTGTGGGCTTTGAAACAATCCTGCATGGCGTGGCCCCGGTCGCGCCCTGTCGCCGCCAGCGGAGCGGGTACCAACGGGGAGGACACCAGGGTTTCGAGGCCGATGGCCAGGGGCTTGCTCTCCCCGGACGCAGCGTGTAAGAGAGAAGGATGGATACGCACAGTAGCACCCTCCACGGACGCGTGGCAGTCGTTACGGGTTCTACACGTGGTCTTGGGTTCTCCATGGCCCGGCTGCTGGGGCATGAGGGCGCGACCGTGGTGCTGGCGTCCAGGTCGTCCGCCGACGTCGTGGATGCCGTGGACCGGCTGAGGGGGGAAGGGATCTCGGTCACGGGAAGTCGCTGTGACACCGGCGAAATGGCCGACGTCGAAGCCCTCCGCGACGAGGCTCTCAACCGCGGGACGCTCGACATCTGGGTCAACAACGCTGGAACTTCCGGTATCTACGGTCCCACGGCGTCCACGCCGGTCGATGACTTCACGCGCGTGGTGCGCACAAACATCCTGGGAACGTTCCACGGCTCGCGGGTCGCGTTGCCGATATTTCTCGCCCAAGGCCATGGCGACCTCGTCAACGTTTACGGCCAGGGCGACCAAGGGCCGGTGGCGATGCAGAACGCCTATGCGTCAAGCAAGCGCTGGGTCCGCCAGTTCACCGAGACGTTGCGGATGGAAACCAAAGGCACCGGGATCCGGGTGCACGGCATGAACCCGGGGCTGGTGATGACAGATCTTCTGGACCATGTCACGTCCCAGGCCGGGTACGAGCAGCGGCTAAGTGCGCTGCAGGTCGTCGTTGGCCTGTGGGGCCAGGGCCCTGAGGCCGCCGCACGCCCCCTCCTCGACCTCGTCACCTCGGATACCCCCGAATTCCGGGACCTGACCAAGGCGACCTTGGTCACCCGCGGACTGCGCAACGTCCTAGCCGGACGCCTCCGCCGCGCCAACCGCATGCCCTTGGACATCACGGTCGTCGACACGAACCGCCAAGACTGACTGCTCGCGCAATGTGACCCGGCGTGCTGCCTGCGGGAGCGGGCTCAGCCACCGCCCGGTAGAACAAGACAACAAGCCAGAGAAGAGCAGCCCCGACCGACGCGTTGGAAGGGGTGAGGTGCCACTTTGTAACGACGGCTGATGCAAACGATCCCAAGACCGTGAGTGCCGTGTTCCAACTATCGAACTGGCGCCAGCATGGCCCCCTGCGTCTTCCCGCTGCGCGCCAGAAATTTCAGCCCTGCTCGGGCTTCTCACAATGAGAGGCTGTTACGGAAGTCGTGTGTGATCTCCCGACAGGCGAAGACCTCCGATGCGCCATTGAGTCCAGATTTAGGCGTGAGCCTTGTTCACATCGTTCTTTGAACATTAGTTGAGCATGTTCCACCGCCGGGCACAGAAATGCCCGGGGCGCCAAAGCATTCCGGGCATTTCTTGTGGCCTGGCCGTAGCGGTTCTAAACGTTAAATCTAAATTCCACCACGTCGCCGTCGTGCATCACATATTCCTTGCCTTCGATCCGGACCTTGCCGCGGGCCTTGGCCTCGTGCATGGAGCCGGCCTCGATCAGGTCCTCGAAGTGGACCACCTCGGCCTTGATGAAGCCGCGCTGGAAGTCGGAGTGGATGACGCCGGCGGCCATCGGTGCGGTGTCTCCCCGGTGGATGGTCCAGGCGCGTGTTTCCTTGGGACCGGCCGTCAGGTACGTCTGCAGGCCCAGTGTGTGGAAGCCGACGCGGGCCAGCTGGTCCAGGCCGGACTCCTCCTGGCCGTTCATCTCCAGCATTTCGCGGGCCTCGTCCTCGTCCAGTTCCACGAGGTCGGCCTCCAGCTTCGCGTCCAGGAAGATGGCATCCGCGGGGGCCACCAGTTCGCGCAGCTCCGCCTGTCGCTCGGGGCTGCCCAGCACGGCGTCGTCCACGTTGAACACGTAGATGAACGGCTTGGCGGTGAGCAGGCCCAGCTCCTTGAGGTGCTCCATCTCCAGCTTGTCGCTCTTGATGGAGGCAAAAATGGTGTCGCCGCGCTCCAGAACCTTCTGCGCGTCCTTGATGGCGTTGAGCTCGGCTGCCTCGCGCTGCTTGAGCTTGACGGCCTTTTCGACGCGCGGGACGGCCTTTTCAATGGTCTGCAGGTCCGCGAGAATCAGCTCGGTGTTGATTGTCTCCATATCGGAGCGGGGATCAACCTTGCCGTCCACATGCACCACGTCAGGGTCGTCAAATACGCGGATGACCTGGGCGATCGCTTCAGCCTCGCGGATGTTGGCAAGGAACTTGTTGCCCAGTCCTTCACCCTCCGAGGCGCCCTTGACGATCCCGGCAATGTCCACGAAGGACACGGTTGCCGGCAGCAGGCGGGCGGAGCCGAAGACCTTGGCCAGCTTTGCCAGGCGCGGATCGGGAAGGCTGACCATGCCAACATTGGGCTCGATCGTGGCGAACGGGTAGTTCGCCGCGAGCACGTTGTTGCGCGTCAGTGCGTTGAAAAGGGTTGATTTGCCGACGTTGGGCAGTCCGACGATGCCAATAGTAAGTGCCACCTGTCAATCGTACCGGCAGGGTCCCTGTTTCGCCGCCCGGGCCCGGCACAGACAAGGACGGCGGGTGCGAGCCCGCCGTCCTCGAGTGCAAACCCCAACCGGTGCTAGTGCATCGAGAAGAGATTCTGCCACGCACCTGCATGGGCCACTGATCCAATCGTCGCCGCATTCAGAGCCAGTGCCAAATTGACACCGATCACGGGGGCGACGTTGAAATTGAAGTCCAGGAACAGGGTTTCGCGGCGGGGAAGCAGCTCCGCGGTCTCGGCCTCGAGATCGACGGAGCACAGTGCAGATGATGCCGTCATGGCACTTCACCTTTCTCTGTGGACGGATATCCGGGGCACCGGACACCCGGATTCGGGCCCGTTAGCGCTGGTGGACGCTAATGGACTGCCAGGCTCCGCTGGAGGCGTGAGAAAGCAGTGTCCCAGCATTTACTGCGGCGGACGTATTCTGGGCTAGGACGCTTGCCCAGTTGATGTGGAAGTTCAGGAGCAGAGTCTCCCGTGAGGGAAGCAGCTCTACGCTCTGTCCCTCCAATTCAGTGGCGGTCAGTTTCTCCATGTCATTCACCTCCTCTCGACAGCTAGTTGCTCAATGGTTCAGGACTTTGGCATCCGGTGGTGCAGTCCGCCCGCAACAGCCCGGGTGCGCCGCGCCTTCAGGTGCCCCATGGGGCCGGCGACCTCTGCATGCCGAGCCTGCTGCTTGAGCCGCATGTGGGCGGCAGGACCGGCAGGACCGGCAGGACCGGCAGCCCTGGCAGGACCGGCAGCGGGCAGGTGCCCTGTGTCCCGGACGGCCTCCGTGTTCCGTGACTTCCGGAAACGGCGCACCGCCTTCAGCCCATCAAAGAAGAGCTTCGGGATGATCACGACAATCCCGGCGATCGGGAGCACCAGCAGGAATATGGACAGGGAGGACAGCACAACTTCGACGGGACGTCCGCCCGCCCAGGCCGCGCTGAGGGCATGTGCATGGACCACGACGGCGGAAGATGCCTGGCCGACGATGAACGGCAGGTTCCACAACAGCCAGGCAAAGAGCAGGACAAGTGCGGGCACCACCGTAAGTACCCATACCTTGACGATTCGGCGCGCGGCGGGGCGCAACTCCGTGACGCGCGGGTCAACAGGCCGGCCCGGGATGATGCTGCGCAGCACGGGTCCGACGCGGGAAAAGAGGTCAGGCACGCCGGCCAGGTCTGCAAGGACAAAGTAGCCGTCGAGCCTGATGGTCGGCGGAAGCTGTTGGAGCATCATGATTTGTGTCGTGATGACAAACAGCAGCAGAATCCCGTTGCCGGTGAGGAGGAAGCCGGCCCCGGCAAGCAGCACGCACCAGACATTGAAATACAGTCCGCCCAGGTCGGTCCGCAGCTTGCCGCTTCGATTCAGGCGGTATGAGTCGGTCACGTTGGTGAAAAACGCCGGGAAAACCAGGTAGACGCCGAAACCTATGACGCCCGGTTCGGCGCCGCCATATTTACAGGCCGTGGCATGTCCCAGTTCATGGATCACGGCTCCGACAACCATCATGGCGAAAAGCCCCAGCAACAGGGTTGGGGTGACCAGGACCTGTTCCAAGGCGGACATGAGGCTGCTTGAGACAAACAGTGCGATGTCGAGTCCCACGAGAGCCACGAGCGCGAAAATCACGACCGGCGGAAAGTAGATGGGCCGCAGCATGGCGGCAAGCCGATTGACGGCGCGCGCCGGCAGGATGGCCCCCTTCAAACGAAGGGCAAGGAGTGGGCGCGCTGTGGGTGCCGGGTCGTCCATGGGCACGGTTCCCGTGGCGTCTTCAATCAGCCCCAACGGCCGCAACTTTTGCTCGATCAGCATGTTCAGTCCGGAACGATCAAGTTCCCGACCATAGCTGCTGCTCACGTCGAGCGCGAGTTTGTCCGTCGTCGGCTCTGATTCGGCGGTCTTGAGAATCAGGTTCAACAATGCGGAAATTTGGATGACCTGCCCGTCGCGGCGTTGGACCAGATAGGTCTCCTGTACCAGACCGGATCCCGTCACCGGCCCCAGGAGTTCCACCCCGGGGACCAGGCGCCACCGGACGGCCTCCTGCTGGCTGGAATCAATGGTCATCGCTGATGCCTCGATCGACTGTGACGACGTTCCAACGGCGGGTCCGCCGCTTGCAAGCGGTGAGCCCGCCGCCGGGGTGCAACTGAAATGAAGCCGGAGTCCGGCCGGTCAGTCCGGAACCCGGTTTACCTGAGTCATCAGCGCTGGCTGACGCTAATGTGCTGCCAGGCTCCGCTGCTCGCGCTCGAGAGCAGGGTCGCGGCGTTGACTGCGTAGGACGCGTTCGATGCCATGACGCTCGCCCAGTTGATGTGGAAGTTCAGGAGCAGAGTCTCCCGTGACGGGAGCAGCTCTACGCTCTGTCCCTCCAAATCCATGACGGTCAGTTTCTCCATCTCATTCACCCCCTCTCGTGGAATGTAGATACGACTCCATGGCCCACAGGGCCAGTAAGAAAAGTAAATTGCGGGTGCCGTTACAGCTGCGTTACTCCGCGAGCCGCGGCCCGGATGGCCTGAAAAAGGTGCGGGCAGCACAAAGGTCCGGGGAGGCGGGCGGCCCGCCTCCCCAGCACCCTGGGCCCTGCTGTTGACCGGGCGGCCCGGCTATTGCCCCGACTGCACGTCGATGTTGCGTTGCACGGAGGTGGCCCCCACGTCCTTGAGGATGATCTGCGCCAGCCGCGCCGCGGTGTCATCCGTAAGGCTCTTGGCCAACGGGGCGGACCGCTGCAGGCCCTGGCTGGGCGGCGTGTGCTGGAGCCGTTGTCCCAACTCGGCCTGAATCTGGCCAATCATGTCCTTGGCCTGGGTGGACAGGTCCCGGCGCGTGCCCCCCGAAATGACGAACTGGATGGCCGCCGACGTGGTTCTGCATTCAGTGCACTCGAGGTTGAGGGCAAGGGCCCGGTTGTTCACGGTCAGCGTCGTTGCCCGACGGGCCACCACCAGTTGCACGGAGACTGCGGAGGAGGAACACCCGGCACAGCTTGACCAGGCCGCCGCGGAATTGTCAGCACTGGCCATTTTGCCATCAAAGTAGACCACCTGGAAGGTGGTGGCCACGCCGGAACAGCCGTCGCAATTGCTCGTAGCGATGGAGACGGATCCAGCCTTGGTCGTCGAGGAGGACGTCCGCACGGCGCTTTCAGCGCTGTCCGAAACCGTCGGCTGCCCCACCGTGGGAATCGCCGTGGACACGGTGTCCAGGCCGTTGGACCGGTGGATGGTCACATGGGTCCCTTGGGGCGCGGCATCGGCCGGGATCACTCCGCCGGTGGCCGGCCCGATGAGGAGCATCCCCGACACCAGGATGAGTACGCCAAAGGCGCTCTTGACCAACTTTGTTCGCATTGCTATTCCTCATATCTACTATGAACTGCCGATCGGATCGAAGTCACTGCTGCAATACATGAGGAGACCGCGAAAATCATTGGTAGGCACTGCGGGAACGGGTTGGGGCGTGGACAGCCGAGGCCTGGACCGGGTGCAGGGAATCCACCAATGACTCAAAAATCGATGAGGGCCTCACGCCCAGCTCCCGGTTCAACCGGCCACGAAAGTCGTGAAACGACTGCAGTGCCGAGGCGTTGTTGCCGGCCTGGACGTGGCACTGCAGCAGGACCAGCTGCGCGCTTTCACGAAGCGGCTCGATCGAGGTGGCGGCAAGCGCGGCCTCCGTGGCCCGCCCGGTGTCGCCGATCTGGAGGAAGCTGCGGGCAAGGGCCTCCAAGCCGTCAAGGCGCAGCTGCTGCAGGCGTTCCTGTTCGAAGATGACCCAATCGTCGTACCAGCCGGGCAGGAGGTCCGCATGGTAAAGCAGGTGGGCCGATCCCGAAGGGGCAGCGTTTCCGTCCTGGATATCGGCGACGAGCCAGCGGATCTTGTGAAAATCGACGTCGACGTCCGGTTCCAAGGACAGGTAGTCGTGCTTGGGATCCAGGATTCCGGGAAGCTTGTGCGTTATGTGAAACAAGCTTGCCCGGAGATTTCCCGCGGCCTGGGCCTCGGAACTATCCGGCCACAGCAGACTTGCCAGAGAGAGCCTGGACCGGGTGCCGAAAAGTGCCAGGGCGGAAATGACGCGTTGCTGGCGATGGCCAACTTCGACCCTGCCGCCATTGAGCCGGAGTTGCCATGAACCCAGCAAGGTGAGTTCCCAATTTTGACTTACGAGACCATCCATGTCTCCCCCCGACCCCGGCATCACCACGGAATTGTGGTTCAGACAGCTGCACCGGTTTCGGATGCTTGGGAAGCCAGTGCGCGTCCGTCGCCGACAAGAAGAGCATGGCCGCAGGGGGCCGCCATTGTCAATCGAATTCTGGCATAAAGTTCAGTTTGGCGGCGTGTCGCAACGGCTAATTTCTGATGGGTCAGTCGGGATATTTTTCCAGCCACTCGCTGACTGTCTCGAGCAGCCGCTCATGGCTGGCCACAACAACTTCCTGCGGCGGCTCGTCCCCGGTGCCGGCAAACGTCAAGCGGCTGCGAAAGGATCCATCGGCGCTGGCCTCGGACCAAATGCGAATCACCATGGTGCCACGCCCGGCGGTACTATCCGCGGCGTCATCATCATGCATGGTGACTACTGCCAGTTCCTCTTCGTTCATTGCGGACCCCCCTAAGACCCGTTACATGAATACCCATCAGTAGTTTGCCCAGTCTATGCCCCAATACCCGATCCAGCCATTCAGCCGTCCCCTCCGTGGCCAGGCCGGTCCATCGCGGTCCCGGGTCTCCACTCCACCGGATTGTCAGCCCCTCGTGGGAAGGTGGAAGCATGACTGGAATTGGATGGCTTGTGGCCGTATTGATGTTGTTGGCCGGGCTGATGGCAGGGGCCGCCGCGGCTGCGTGGCTGATGCGCGGGCGGCTCCTTTCAGCGCAGGGCGAGGCTGCGGCCGCGCAGCGGCACGCGGGCGAAGTAAATGCCAGCTTTGCGGCCGCCGACGCCGAACGCCGCCTCCTGTTCAACCAGAACCGGGCCCTCTCCGCACAGCAGGGCTCGGACTCCTCCGTGCTGCAGGCCCTCGGGCCGGTGTCGGAGAAGCTGAACGCGGTGCAGCGCCAGGTGGCCCTGCTGGAGCGCGACCGGGTGGAGCAGTACGGCCAGCTTGCGGAACAGTTGCGTGAAGCCAAGGCCGCGGATGCCCGGCTGCTGGCCACCACATCCTCGCTGGAGTCCGCGCTGCGCTCCAACAATGCCCGCGGCAAGTGGGGCGAGGTGCAGCTGCGCCGCGTCGTCGAGGCCGCCGGCATGCTCGCCCACGTGGACTTCGAGGAACAGGTCCACACAGCCACGGACGACGGCGCCCACCGCCCCGACATGGTGGTGCGGCTGCCCGGCGGCAAGGAGCTTGTCCTGGACGCCAAGGTCCCCCTGTCCTCCTACCTTCACGCGCACGACGCCGGACCGGCCTCAGGCGCCCAGGCGGACGAGCACCTGGCCCGCCATGCGAAGGCGGTCAAGGCTCACGTGGATGCGCTGGCCGCCAAGAAGTATTGGACGTCGGCCCACAATTCACCGGAACTGGTGATTTGCTTTGTGCCCGTGGAGTCCATCCTGTCCTCGGCCCTGCTCGCGGACCCTGCGTTGCTGGACTATGCCATGGGGAAGAGTGTGGTGCTGGCATCGCCGATTTCGCTGCTGGCCATCTTGAAGTCCATCGCGTTCAGCTGGCGGCAGGACGTGCTGACGGAAAGCGCCAAGGAATTGTTTGACCTTTCGGCACAGCTGTATTCGCGCCTGGGCGTCATGGGCGAGGCCGTCTCGGGGGTCGGCGCCTCGTTGAAAAGCTCCGTGGAGCGCTATAACAAGCTGGTGGGGACACTGGAGGCGCGGGTGCTTCCCACGGCCAGAAAGCTGAATGCCTTCGACCCCCACACGCTGGCGGCCCCGGCGCTGGTGGAAGCCACGCCGCAGTCGCTGACGGCGCCGGAACTGGAGGAACGCGCCGGCCAACGCCCGTGAACGCCGGGCCGGCTAGCGCCCGTGGCCGCCCAGGCTGCGGGTGGTGTCTCCGGCCGCCTTCAGCGTGGCGCGCAGTTCCTTGGGCAGGGAGAACAGGATGTCCTCCTCCGCGGTGACCACTTCCTCCACCCCGCCGTAACCGTACTCGGCGAGGAGGTGCAGCACGTCCTGAACCAGGATTTCCGGGACGGAGGCACCGCTGGTCACGCCGACAGTGGCCACGCCTTCAAACCAGGATTCGTCGATCTCATTCGCGAAGTCCACCCGGTGTGAGGCCTTGGCGCCGTATTCCAGGGCGACCTCCACCAGCCGCACTGAGTTCGACGAATTGGCGGAGCCCACCACAATGACAAGGTCGGCCTGCGGGGCAATCTTCTTGATCGCCACCTGGCGGTTGGTGGTGGCGTAGCAGATGTCGTCGCTGGGCGGGTCCTGCAGCTTGGGGAAGCGTTCGCGCAGGATCTTCACGATCTCCATGGTCTCGTCGACCGACAGCGTGGTTTGCGACAGCCAGATCAGGTGGTCCGGGTCCGCCACCTCCACTGTGCGCGCCTCGGCCGGGTTGTTCACGATCGTGGTGCTTTCCGGCGCCTCGCCGTAGGTTCCCTCGACTTCCTCGTGGCCTTCGTGGCCGATGAGCAGGATGTGGTTGTTGGCCTTGGCGAAGCGCACGGCCTCGCGGTGGACCTTGGTGACGAGCGGGCAGGTGGCGTCGATGGTGCGAAGCTTCCGGTCTTCGGCGGATTGGACCACGGCTGGGCTCACGCCGTGCGCCGAGAAGACGACCAGCGCGCCCTCAGGGACCTCGTCGGTTTCCTCGACAAAGATCGCGCCGCGTTCCTCCAGGGTCGAGACGACGTGTACGTTGTGAACAATCTGCTTGCGCACGTAAACGGGCGCGCCATAGTGTTCCAGCGCCTTCTCCACGGCGATCACCGCCCGGTCCACTCCGGCGCAGTAGCCTCGCGGGGCGGCCAGCAGGACGCGCTTGGGGCCGGCAACCGGGGCGGCCGCAGCCACCGCTGCGGGCGAACGGCGGCGGCGCGGAACGGCCGGCATGGGAACGGAAACGGCGGTGGTGCTCATGCCCCCATCCTACGGTGTCCGGGTCCTCCCCAGCGCTCCGGTGAGCAGCCCCACAACCACCAGGGCGGCCGCCACGATGAATCCAAGTGTGATGCCCCAGTGCCAGCTCGCCTGCGCCTGGGTGGCGAGTTCGCCCCCGAGCTGGGCCACCACGTCGCTCCCGGCACCCATCGATCTGGCCCGGCCGCCCACAATTCCGGCTCCCAGCAGCCAGGCCAGTGCAACCAGGGCCATGCCGAGACCGGCGAGGACCAGCGTCAAGGATCTCCTTCGCGCCACGATCAGGGCCAGCAGGATAAGGCCGGCGGCGACAAGTGCCGCCCAGCCGCCCATTCCGCCCACCTTGGTGAGCAGCGGCACGGCCTTGGCCACCACCGGCTGGTCGAGGCTGACGGTCGCGTCTTTCGGCGTGGGCAGAGTGACGCCGGTGTCGGCGGAAGCCTTGGCAGCCACGAGCACGACCAGCGGCGTGATGTCCAGGTGCACGTCGCCATTGCCCCGTTGCTGCGCCGTCGGGGCAAATGTGAGGGCGTGGCTGCGCCGCAGTGTTTCTGACCAGGCGTCGGCGTAACCGGGCTGCGTGTACAGGGAATGTGCCGTCGACCCGATGACGCCTGCGGCGAGGTCCGCCAGTTGCGGCGGCAGGTTGAGCTGGGCGCCCGACTGCCGGGCCACCATGGATGCAAGTCCCTGCTGGAAATCGGCATTGCCGCCCAGCGGCCCGGCCAGCGCCACGAAGCCGGACTCGCTGACAATGTTGCGTTCGGCCCAGATGGCCGGTCCGGCAACGGCTGCCAGCAGGAGCGCAAGAACGACGAGCACTGCCGAAACCAATGAGCGCATTAACTTCTTCCGTGGTAGATGTGGTGAGCTTCCACTTTATGCGAAGAACGGCGGCGCTCTTCCCGGGGGCGCGCGAGGTCCCGGGGGTCCGGCCCCTGCTGTGGACAACGGCACGGTTGTGTCGGTGGCCGAAGCTAGAGTTGAGGCAGGAATTGTGGCCCCCGAAGGACGGAGCGCGTTGCCCATGCAGGAAACCCCTGAACGGAAAGTGATTCCCGCCACGGCGGCTGAAACGTCCCCGGACAATCCGTGGCCGCTGGCGATGCTGAGCCAAAAGCTCAAGTCCCACATTGAAAAGGCCCCGGCCGCCTGGGTCGAAGGCCAGATCATTGAGCTGAACAAACGGGCCAATGTCAGCTATCTGACCATCCGGGACGTCGACGCCGAGGTCTCGCTCAGCGTCACCGTCTGGGGGTCCGTTCTCAGCCAGCTCGCCTCCCCGCTGGAGCGTGGGGCACGGGTGGTGGCCCAGCTCAAGCCGGACTTTTGGCTAAAAACCGGCCGCCTCTCCATGCAGGGCCGGGACATCCGCCCCGTGGGTCTGGGCGACCTCCTGGCCCGAATTGAACAACTGCGCCAGGCACTGGCCGCCGAAGGGCTGTTTGACCCGCGCCGCAAAAAGAAGCTGCCGCTGCTCCCCCACCGGATCGGGCTGGTCACCGGACGCAATTCCGACGCCATGAAGGATGTGCTGCGCAATGCGGCGCTGCGCTGGCCGGCAGTCGAATTTGAGGTGCGCGAGGTGGCCGTTCAGGGCGTCAACGCCGTCACGGCCGTCATTGGCGCCCTGCGCGAACTCGATGCCGACCTGGCCGTGGACGTGATTGTCATTGCCCGCGGCGGCGGTTCACTGGAGGACCTGCTGCCGTTCAGCCACGAGTCGCTGGTACGGGCCGTCTCCGAGGCCGCGACGCCCGTGGTCAGCGCCATTGGCCACGAAGCCGACCGCCCGCTGCTTGATGACGTGGCGGACCTGCGCGCCTCCACGCCCACCGATGCGGCCAAGCGGATCGTGCCCGACGTCGGCGAGGAACTGGGGCGCGTGGACCAGGCCCGCACCCAGCTCAACCGCCGCATCAACCAGCTGTTGGAGCGCGAGGCCGACCGCCTGGCGCAGTTGCGCTCCCGCCCCGCCCTGGCCCACCCGGAGGCCATGCTCACCGCCAGGGCCGACGACGTCGCCCGGCTGGGCGGGCGCGCCCTGACCGCGGTGCGAACGCAAGTGGGGCGCCATGCCGACCAGCTCAGGCATCTCCGTGCCCAGGTGCGCGCGCTGTCCCCGCAAAAGACGCTCGACCGCGGATACGCCGTCGTCCAGCTGGAGGACCGCAGCATTGTTCGCGACCCGGAACAGGCCCCGGACGGGACGCCCCTGAAGATCCGCGTGGCCGGTGGCGACTTCGCCGCGGCGGCCACATCCAACTGAACCACCCACCCAGACAGCTTGACGTAAAGGACGGACCATGAGCCCTGAAACACCCGCACAGAATGCCGACGTTGCATCGCTGAGCTACGAGCAGGCGCGTGAACAGCTGGTGGCGGTGGTCAACCAGCTCGAGGCCGGCAGTTCGAGCCTCGAGGACTCGCTGGCCCTCTGGGAGCGCGGAGAGTCCCTGGCCAAAAAGTGCGAGGAATGGCTTGAGGGCGCCAAGGCCCGGCTCGACGCCGCCCGCGCCACAACTGAAGGCTGACCGCCGCGGGCCAGGCAACCGGGTCTCGACGCGCTCGCAGAACTCGCTGCTCGACCACCGGGACGGGCTGACCGCCGCGACCAGGCCGCCGGCCTGTCGATCCGGACAATTCGGCCTCGGGGTTCCGTTTCGGCGTCCCCGGCGCTTTCAGCCCCCGGGGGTCAGGCGTCCTTGAGGCGGGCGCGTTCGTGCTGGAGGTCGAAGTTGCCGGCGGGCCATTGCAGGTTCAAGGATGCCAGGGCATCAATGAGGATTTCCTGAACGGCCAGGCGCGCGTACCATTTTTTGTCGGCCGGCACCACGTGCCACGGCGCCGTTGCTGTGGAGGTGCGCTCGAACACCTTTTGGTAGGCGTCCATGTAGTCGGACCAGTTGGCACGCTCATCAAGGTCGCCGGGGCTGTATTTCCAGTACTTCGTGGGATCGTGAAGGCGCGCCCGCAGCCGTTCCAGCTGTTCCCCGGCGCCCAGGTTCAGCATGACCTTGACCACCGTTGTCCCGGCCGCGGACAGCTCCGCCTCAAAGTCGTTGATGGCCTTGTACCGGCGCTCAAGCTCGGCAGCGTCGGCCCAGCCGTGGACGCGGTGGATCAGCACGTCCTCGTAGTGGGACCGGTCGAACACGCCGAACATGCCCGTGCGGGGCACCGCCGGGCGGATGCGCCACAGGAAGTCGTGGGCCTTCTCCTCCTCCGTGGGGGCCTTGAACGCCGTCAACTGCACGCCTTGGGGGTCCACTGCGCCCACCACGTGCGCCACGATTCCGCCCTTGCCCGCCGTGTCCATGGCTTGGAGCACCAGGAGGATCGACTTGCGGCCGCCAAAGCGGCTCTCGGCGAACAGCTGCTCCTGGAGCCGCGCCAAAACCGGCGCCCGCTCGGCCAAGGCGGCGGCGCCGTCGTCCTTCCTGCCGGAAAACCCGGGGGACGCATTGGTGGGCTGGGCGGCCAGCGAAAATCCGGGACCCACCCGGAGCAGCTCGGACGGGCTGGCAGTGAATCCAAGGGACAGCGACACGGTGGCACCTTTCCTAGGGTTTGTACGTGCTCAGGAACTCGGCAATCCGCCCCACGGCCTCCTGAAGGTCCTCGACGTTGGGCAAGGTGACCAGCCGGAAGTGGTCGGGGCGGATCCAGTTGAAGGCGGTCCCGTGGGAGACGAGGATCTTTTGCTGCTCCAGCAGGTCCAGGGCAAACTTTTCATCGCTCTTGATCGGGTAGACCCCCGGGTCCAGCTTGGGGAACAGGTACAGCGCGCCCTTGGCCTGTGCGGTGGAGACTCCGGGGATCTCATTAAGCAGCCGGTAGGCGATGTCGCGCTGTTCGCGCAGCCGCCCGCCGGGCAGGACCAGGTCCTCGATGCTCTGGTGTCCGCCCAGGGCTGTCTGGATGGCGTGCTGGCCGGGCACGTTGGCGCACATGCGCATGTTGGCCAGCAGGTTGATGCCCTCCAGGTAGTCGGCCGCCCGCGACTTGGGTCCGGAAATGGCCAGCCAGCCGGAGCGGTAGCCGCAGATGCGGTAGGCCTTGGACAGGCCGCTGAAGGTCATACAGAGCACGTCCTCGCCGGTGATGGCGGCGGTGTTGGTGAATTCCGTGCCGTCGTAGAGGATCTTTTCGTAGATCTCGTCCGAGAACACGATGATCCCGTGCCTGCGCGCCAGCTCCACCATGCCCGTCAGGATGTGGGGCGGGTAGACGGCGCCGGTGGGGTTGTTCGGGTTGATGATGACCAGCCCCTTGGTGCGGGGCGTGATCTTCGCCTCGAGGTCTGCCAGGTCCGGCCACCAGTCGTTGTCCTCGTCGCACAGGTAGTGCACTGGGCGGCCGCCGGCAAGGCTGACGGAGGCCGTCCACAGCGGGTAGTCGGGGGTGGGCACCAGGACCTCGTCGCCCGTGTCCAGGAGGGCCATGAGGGAGAGCGTGATGAGCTCGCTCACGCCGTTGCCCAGGTACACATCGTCGACGCTGATGTTGTGGATGCCGCGCGTCTGGTAGTACTGGACGACGGCGGTCCGCGCCGAGAAGATGCCGCGTGAGTCACTGTAGCCCTGGGCATGCGGCAGGTGGCGGATCATGTCCACCAGGATGGCGTCCGGCGCCTCAAAGCCAAATGGGGCCGGGTTGCCGATGTTCAGCTTCAGGATGCGGTGGCCCTCGGACTCCAATTGTTGGGCCCGTTCCAGGACGGGGCCGCGGATGTCGTAGAGGACGTTGTGAAGCTTGGTGGACTGCTTGAAATCTGCCATTTACCAAATATGGCACACCGCCGTTGCCGGTGCCGGTGTGACGTGCCCTCCCGGGCCGTGCCAATGGCTAGGAAGTGGCCTTCAGGAGGCCTTTTTGCACGAGCCAGGCGTGCGCCACCTGGGCCGGGGAGCCAAAGTGGCTGCCGGAGCCGATCCGGTTCAGGTTGACCAGCTCGTCACCGCTCAGGGCCCCGGTGACCTTATTCAGGACTGCCTGCACATCCTTGGAGACCTTGTCCGCATTGATGACGGGCACCACCGTTTCCGGCCGGAAAATGCCCTTGGTGTCGGTCAGTGTCACCAGTGCGTTGTCGTCGATGGCCGGCGAGGAGCTGTGGATGTCGGCCACCTGGATGTCGTCGCGCAGCAGCGCCAGCAGCAGCTCGTTTTTGGTCGATGGCAGTTCACGGTAGGACTTGGGGACGCAATTGTAGTCCGACGCCACGGCGGACAGCCCGCGGCCCTTGGCGCGGAACGCGGCCGAGCCGCCAAAGTCGAGCTTGCCGCACACCTTGGCGAGGTCGGCGATGGTCTTGAGGTGGTACTTTTCCGCCGTCACGGTGGTGACCACGAGGGAATCGTTGTCCTCGGCCTTGGCCGGGTCAAGCATCGCGGTGCCCGTGGGAAGCGCGGCCTTCAGGGCGTCGAGGACCGGCCCCGTGGCGGACGCCTCCGTTGAGGGGTCGAGCTGCAGGAGCATGGCGCTGGAGTAGCCGGGGGCCACGTCCACTGTTCCTGCCGCAAGCTGGCCCAGCAGTGTGGGGTCCTGGGGGTCCTCCGCCTTGACCGTGGCGGCCAATCCCGCGGCGTTCAGGGCCGCAGCATAAACGTTGGCCAGCAGTTCGCCCTCCTTGGGGCTGGCGCCGTCGGGCACGGCCGGGGTGCCCACCACCAGCGCCGGCCCCGTTGACTGCGTGGCGCTCGGGATGACCACGATGGGGCTTGGCGTGCAGGCGGTGGCCCCCATGAACAGCAGCGACGCCACGGCCGCCACGGCGGCCAAACGTTTGAGGCGCATGCTCTCCCTTGGTGTCTGGCGGCACGGTGCCGCCCGCCGGTGCAACGGGTTGGGGCCTGCGCACCCGCACGGCTCCAGGAACCAAGCTTACCGGTGGCGCCGGCGTGCATTGCCCAAGCCCCCGGGACTTGCCGGGCCGTTTCCCGGCTGTCAACGGTGCGATGCCGGCCGTCCGCATGGCGGCCGGCGCCGGCCCCTGCGCAACGGACATGCTTCAAGGCCGGGGGGCGTCGTTGCCCTTCGCTGCCGGTGGACCAGGCGCGGACGGCAACAACGACCCCCGCACCCCAAAAGCTCCCCGCGGATCAGCCCAGGTCTTCGACGTGGGCCGGGCCTGCGGCGCCGAGTTCGGGCTCCTCCCGCAGCTCTGCGCGGGTGCCGCCGTGCTCCAGCTCCAGTACCGAGACGCGGTTGGTGCCGGCCCGCAGCAGCGGTGCCGGGACGTAGAGCGTCACCTGCGGCCCCACTTCCCAGTGCCGGCCCAGGAGGAAGCCGTTGACCCAGACGAAGCCCTTGCCGAAACCGGGAAGGGCCAGGAACGTGTCGGCAGGCTCCGCAAGGTGGTGCTCGCCGTGGAACCAGCCCGGGCCGGCGGGGGGTGGCGCCCCGCCGGCCAGCGCTGCCCCGCCGCCCAGCTCCAGCAGCTCCTCCAGCGGCCGTTCCAGGTTCAGGGCGCGCTGCTCCCAATGGAAGATGTAGCGCTGGTTGACAAGGACGCCCCCCAGGATGCCCTTGTCCTGGCCAAGGAGGGGGCCATAGTTGATCCGGCCCTGGTTTTCCACCAGGATTTCGAGCACCACCGGGCCGCCCGAGTGCTCCACCTTCAGGCCGGACCCGGCGGTGCCGTCCGTCAGGACGCCCGCCGGCACCCCGTCAATCCACAAGTACGCGCGGTCGTGCAGGCCGCGGGGCCGGATGGTGCCCCCGCCGGGCGGCAGCACGGCCGTGGCCGTGTAGTGCACCATGCCGCGGTCCAGCCCCAGTTCCCCGAAGGACAGCGGCTTGACGCTGGTGACGGCCCCGCCGGCCCGGGCCATTTCCAGCAGCCCGGTGCCCGGCGCGAGCTCAATGACCGACGCCGGAAGCGGCGCCGCCGGGCGGGCCAGGGCCTCGGGCACGGGGGTCAGTTCCCGCCCTTCGGCGGCAAAGAATGCCTCCCGCATGGCGTGGAACTTCAAGGTGAGTCGCCCGTCCTCGCCGATGGGCGCATCGGAGTCGTAGCTCGTGACGGTGGGTTGGATGACGCCGTCATGGTTGCAGCCGGAGGTGAGGCCGAAGTTGGTTCCGCCGTGGGCCATGTAGAGGCAGACGGAACCGTCCAGGTCCAGGATCTTGCGCACCTCGGCCGTGGCGTCGGCGGCGCCGCGGGTGTGGTGGTTCTCGGTCCAGTGGTCAAACCAGCCGTTCCAGAATTCAACGTTGAAGAAGGGTTCGCCGGGCCGGCGTCGCTGCCACACCGCGTCGGCCTCGTCGCCGCGTGAGCCCAGGGTCGCCGTCGCCCAGGTGTCCGGCAGGGAGCCGCCGTCCAGGAAATAGTCCGTGCCGCCGTCGGCCGTGAACAGCATTTCGGTGATGCCGCGGGACTGCAGCGCCGCGCGGTTCCAGCGCAGGTACTCTGCGTCGTCGCCGTAGCTGCCGTATTCGTTTTCAATCTGCACGGCGACCACCGGGCCGCCGTTGGCAGCCTGGAGCGGTGTGATGACCGGCAGGAGCGCGTCAAACCAGTCCGCGACGACGGCGGTGAAGCGTGGGTCCGAGGAGCGCAGCACCATTCCGGCGTCGGAGACGGCCCAGGCCGGGAAGCCGCCGTTGTCCCATTCGGCGCAGATGTACGGTCCGGGGCGGACGATCACGTCCAGGCCGGCGTCCCCCGCGAGCGTGATGAAACGGGCGAGGTCGCGCCAGCCGGAGAAATCCGGGGCCTGTCCCTTGTTTGGCTGGTGGAAGTTCCAGGCTACGTAGGTGTCCAGCGTGTTCACGCCCATGGCCGCCAGCCGGGCGATCCTGTCCTCCCACTGCCCCGGATGGACGCGGAAGTAGTGGATGGCGCCCGCGATGATGCGGTGCGGCCGGCCGTGCCTGTACAGCTTCCGGCCTGCGAAGGACAGGGCAGGAACAGTTGTTGCGCGCGCGCCTGTTCCGGCCCCCTGGGAGCCGCCGTTGGAGTCGTCCCCGGAAAGGCGTTCGGCCGTCACGGCGGGCAGTGCGGCATTCATGGGCAAATCTTCTCCTGGCACTGGGGCGGCAGTCGCGGGCAGGCCACGTCTGTTATGGATAACAAGCATAGCCACATGTTGCTGCCCCCGCGAACTTACCGGCCAGTTCACGGACCACCGGACGCGGATGTTACAAGAAACAATTACACTGATACCCACAAGACCGAACCAAGGCAGCACCCGCCACGCCTGCACCGCGGGCACGGCCCACCCGAGCGAGGACGCCCACCATGGAACCCAACTACCGGAGGGGCCCCGCAATGCGCGACGTCGCCGCGGCGGCCGGCGTCTCGGCACAAACCGTCTCACGCGTCCTCAGCGACCACCCCAACGTCCAGGAAGCCACCCGGCGCCGCGTGCTGGCGGCCGTGGAAGAGCTCGGGTACCGGCGGAACAACACGGCCAGGGCCCTCGTCACCGGCCGGTCCAAGACCATCGGTGTGCTGACGCTGGCCACGAACAACTACTCACGGTCCTCGCTGGCGCTTGGCGTGGAACTGGGCGCCCGCGAGGCAGGCTACACCGTCAACTCCGTGACCTCCAGCCTAAGCGTGCAGGCCCTGACCGACGCCGTGAGCCGGCTGCTGCTCCAAGGCGTGGACGGACTCATCATCGCCACGCCGCTGCGCGAGGCGGCGGCGAAGGTCCGCCAGCTGACGGCCCGCATCCCCACCGTCACCACGGACGCTTCGGCCGGAGGTGGCGACGGCCTGGTGGGCGTGGACCAGGACCTCGCAGCCGTCCTGGCCACCCGGCACCTCCTTGACCTGGGGCACAAGACCGTCTGGCACGTGGCCGGCCCCGTGGAATGGTCCGACGCGGCCAGCCGCCTGGAAAGCTGGCGCCGCACGCTGACGGAGGCCGGGCTGGAGGTGCCCCCGGAACTCCACGGGGACTGGAGCCCGGAATCCGGCTACCGCAACGGCCTGATATTGGGGCGGATGCCCGAGGTGACGGCCATCCTGGTGGCCAGCGACGAAATGGCGTTCGGCGTCATTCGCGCGCTGAGTGAACTGGGCCGGCGCATCCCCGAAGACGTGTCCGTGGTGGGGATCGACGACATTGACCTGGCGGCGTACGCCAACCCTCCCCTGACCACCATCCGGCAGTCATTTGAGGACACCGGGCGCCGGGCCGTGCTCCACCTCATTGCGCAGATCGAGAACCCGGACTTGGGCGACTATCCGGAGTTGGTGGCCCCGACGCTCGTGGTGCGCAGCAGCACCGCCCCGCCGCCAGCCGGCTAGACATTCCGCGTTCGCAGCCCGGAACGCCGCCGGCGGTTCCCGCGGCTACTTCTTGCCGGCCGCGGCGCGGTCCGCCACCAGCAGTGGCACGCCAAAAATGGGGTCCTGGTGCAGGATCCGCACATCCGCCAGCCCCCTGGCGGCCAGGTGCCGCCGGAACGCTTCCTGCAGGGCCGGCACATTGCTGCCCAGGCCGCTGCCCAACACGATGGGCCCGGCCACGCCCAGCTGCACCGCCACCTGGCTGGCCATGGCGGCCAGCTCGGCGCCGGCCCGGTCCACCATGGCCAGCGCCGCGGCATGGCCGTTGGCGGCCGCCGCAACCACCACCGGCGACGCCGCTGCCCAGTAACGGCGCGTGGTGCCTTGGTGGAAGTGCCCGATCAATTCGCCGGGGCTGTCCAGCTTGCAGTACTCCAGGAGTCCGCGCGTGAGCCCGTCCGGTTCGGCGCCCAGGTCCATTTGGTGCAGGCTGTAACGGACGGCCTCGCGCCCCAGCCAGTAGCCGCTGCCCTCGTCTCCCAGCAGGTAGCCCCAGCCCCCGGCGCGCGCTTCGGCCCCGTCGGCGTTGGTGCCCCATGCGGCCGACCCCGTGCCGGCAATCACGGCCACGCCGGTGGAGGCCCCGCCGGCGGCGAGCAGGAGGCGGGTGTCGTGCACCACTGTGATCACGGCATCCGGCACGAAAGGTGAGATGAGCGCGCGCAGGGCGGCGGCGTCGTCGTCCGTGTCCACGCCGCCGGCGCCGGCAAACACCACGTCCGGGTGAGGGCTGCCCAGGTCCCCAAAGAGTTCAGCCAGGTGTTCGCGGGCCGTTTCGACGCTCACGTTTTGCACGTTGGCGCTCCCGGCGCTGGCGTCCGCGGCGATTTCACCCTCCACCCAGAGCATGCCGCGCGTTTTGGAGCCGCCAATGTCCAGGCCCAGGACGGCGTGTGGCAGGACCCGGGGAGCCTCGTCAGTCACTGTGTGCTTTGTCACCCACCTAGACTAGTGGCATGTTCGCTTCCCCCATCATTGTTGCCCCCATGGCCGGCGGAACCACGACGCCGGAGCTCGCCTTGGCCGCCCGCGGCGCCGGCGCCTTTGCGTATGCCGCGGGCGGCTACAGGAGTGCCGAATCCCTCGCCGAACACCTGGCGCCGCTGCGCGCCGCCGGAGGCGACTTTGGCGTAAACCTGTTTGTGCCGCGCAGCGGGCCGCTGGCATCCGGGGACGCCTCCTCGCTCGCCCGCTACCGCCTTGAGCTGGCCGGGGACGCGGAACGCCTGGGGGCGGAGCTGCCGGCGGAGCT
>Ga0134128_10002467_pt1 | contig 22916 bp, 19 predicted proteins | sample KB31754_FD_96462 | JGI IMG/M metagenome (GOLD analysis project Ga0134128, IMG submission 96462) | Terrestrial soil microbial communities with excess Nitrogen fertilizer from Kellogg Biological Station, Michigan, USA - KB3-175-4 | ecosystem: Environmental > Terrestrial > Soil > Unclassified ... | reverse complement strand
TCCGGCGTTGGCTCGTTCGGAGACGTGGATGGCATAATCTCCTTCAGCAGCGCAGATTTTTCATCTGGTGTTAATTCATTTTCCAGCACGGAGGGAATGCTCTTTTCAGCCGTGAACTCATCCGCAAGCTTAACCGGTGTCTCCGCTTTGGGTTTGATTTCAGGAGCTTTCTCTTTCTCACTGCAACCAGCGAGCGTCAGCGAGAGCGTGGCAAGCAATGAAACAGCAAATATATTCATTGAGTATTTCCCTTTATCGAGCTGGTTCAGCAAGAAACCTGATTGTATTTCATCGTGGGATTCGCCGGATCAACTGGATCCTCATGAATTATCCAGAGCGTACGCTTTTTGAGAGCCGTCCCGATACGATTTCCCGCTTTAGCTTGTTGCTTTTCTTCTTCAAGTCAGAGGGTTTTTATGAACCAAATACAGAAAAAGATAAAATACCTGCTTTTTTATAAATATTTCAATTTTCTGTTGGCGTTCGTGCACAGCCTGGTTCCCTTGAAATTATAGCGGCATCTCTATAGGCTGTAGTACATATCAAACTCCACCGGATGGGTAGTCATACGGAAGCGTGTGACTTCTTCCATCTTGAGCTCGATGTAGGCATCAATCATATCATTCGAAAACACGCCGCCGCGGGTGAGGAAATTGCGATCCTTGTCCAGATTATCCAGCGCTTCATCCAGCGATACGCATGGGTTTGGAATCCTGGCTGCTTCTTCAGGAGGAAGGTCATAAAGATTCTTGTCCATAGGATCCCCCGGATGAATCTTGTTCTGGATGCCGTCAAGTCCAGCCATCATCAGTGCGGTGAATGCAAGATAGGGGTTGGCGGTGGGATCGGGAAAACGTACTTCGATGCGCCGTCCTTTTGGGCTGTTGGCATAGGGAATACGCACCGCAGCGGAACGGTTGCTTACCGAATAAGCAAGATTTACCGGCGCTTCAAAACCTGGAACCAGACGCTTGTAGGAATTGGTGCCCGGGTTGGTAATGGCATTCAAGGCCTTGGCGTGTCTGATAATGCCGCCTATGTAAAACAGGGCAATTTCCGAAAGTCCGGCATAGCCGTTCCCAGAAAACAAATTCTGCCCAGTTTTCCAGATTGACTGGTGCACATGCATCCCCGAGCCATTGTCACCAACAATGGGTTTTGGCATGAAGGTTGCTGTTTTACCGTAAGAATGGGCAACGTTGTGCACCACGTATTTGAATACCTGGGTCCAGTCAGCACGCCTCACCAGACTGCTGTATTTGGTACCGATTTCGCACTGGCCGGCAGTTGCAACTTCGTGGTGGTGTACTTCGACTTCCACACCCATTTCTTCCAATGCGAGGCACATGGCGGAACGGATGTTATGTAAAGAATCAACCGGAGGGACGGGGAAATAACCTCCTTTTACCGCGGGACGGTGACCGGTATTGCCACTCTCATACCTTTCCGCCGAGCTCCAGGCTGCTTCCTCGGATTCTATTTTTACCGAGCAACCGGACATGTCTGCATGCCAGGTAACGGAATCAAAAATGAAAAATTCAGGTTCCGGACCGAAGTATGCGGTATCACCGATCCCGGTCGACTTCAGGTAGGCCTCGCCACGCTTTGCCAGCGAGCGTGGATCGCGGTCATAACCTTTGCCATCGGAGGGTTCGACCACGTCACAGGTAATGAACAGCGTAGCCTCGTCCATAAAGGGGTCCATGTTGGCGGTTTGGGGGTCGGGTATCAACAGCATGTCGGATGCCTGAATACCTTTCCAGCCGGCGATGGAAGAACCATCGAACGCATGTCCGTCCTCCAGCTTGTCCGCATCAAAGGTGTGAGCGGGAAGGGTCACATGCTGTTCTTTACCGCGGGTATCAGTAAAGCGCAGATCAACAAATTTGACTTCATTATCCTGGATCATTTTCAGAACGTCGGCTACAGCCATTTTTTTCTCCAGACCAGAATTGCAGTTATACGATAAAGATACGCCATCATAGGCACATCGGAAAAGATGGAATTATATCAGTACGAACGCCGTCATACCTTAAACACGTCAAACATTGTGCCATGCGGCTTTTATGACTGCATCAAGCCGCCGGCAGCGCATGAGGGCTGGCTGTATCGTAACCAATCGGCGCGGCTTCAGGTTTATCAGACACTCCTCCTGAAAATGGAATAACATTGCGTTTTTCATGTTACGGCCAGAAACTCATATGGAAACCATCACTGCGATACTTGAAAGGGCGCAGCTCCGTGCCAGGGAAATGAATTTGCCATACGAAGGCGCACTACTGCCTACCGAGGCACTTACTCTGTTGCAGGAGGCTCCCGATGCCAAATTGGTCGATGTTCGCTCAAGAGCCGAGTGGGACTGGGTGGGAAGAATTCCAGGCGCGGTTGAAATTGAATGGCAATCCTACCCCGGTATGCAGGCCAATCCCGCTTTTCTCAATTATCTCTCAAGCCAGGTGGACAAGGAATCGCTGGTGATGTTCATTTGCCGCAGCGGCGGGCGCTCGCATCGGGCAGCTGCGACTGCTACCGAATCCGGTTACGCGAATTGCTACAATATTCTCGAGGGTTTTGAAGGCGACAAGGACGCAACCGGGCATCGTGGTACTAAAGGTGGATGGAAAGCCGCGGGGTTGCCATGGGTGCAGGGCTGAATCGGAAGCTCGGCGGCAACAGAAAACGGTATATTCTACCTTCACATCAGCTGGAGGCCCCGGGACAAGCCTTCAGGTTTACGGCTGTGCTCCAGGGAGACTTATTCAGGAAATCCCTTAAGCTGCCGACCATTTCACCAGTCCGGAATAAGCTGTGGTCAGCACAATGATCCCGAATCCAATACGATACCATGCAAATATGGTGAAATCGTGATGGCTGATAAAGCGCAATAGTCCCCGCACTGCCAATAACGCGCTAATGAACGAGGCGACGAAACCGGCCAGGAATACGCCAGCATCATCGAAATGAAGAATGTCGCGATGTTTGTAAACATCATAAAAGGTAGCCGCGAACATGATGGGGATCGCCAGGAAAAAAGAGAATTCGGTAGCGGCCCTGCGCGACAAGCCGAAGAAAAGGCCGCCGATTATGGTTGCACCGGAGCGTGAAGTGCCGGGTATCAATGCGAGACATTGCATTAATCCAACCTTTAGCGCATGTTTCCAGTCCATGTCTTCCACCCGCTCGACATCCACCACATGCTTTCTTCGCTCAGCCCACAGAATCAGAATCCCGCCCACGATAAATGCCATGGCCACCGGCACCGGGTGAAACAGATATTGCTTGATGGTCTTGATGAATAACAGACCCAGAATTGCGGCGGGCAGAAATGCTATGAAAAGGTTCAGCACAAAGCGGTTTGCATCCTCATGTGAACCAACATTCTTCACTACGCCGCCAATCTTGGCGCGATATTCCCAGCATACCGCCAATATGGCGCCGAGTTGAATCACGATCGCGAATACTTTGCCCTTCTCGTCATTGAAGTCGAGTAAATCGCTTACCAGGATTAGGTGGCCGGTTGAGGAAATCGGGAGAAATTCTGTCAAGCCTTCGACAATGCCGAGGAGCAGGGCCTTGAGTAGCAGAAGCCAGTCCATGCGCGATTATCCGGCAAAAAGCATGTAGTCCCGGATAAGCACGGATAAACACATGTAGGTCAAGGTGATACTACGGAATTCCCGAATGAACTCTCCGTTGAATGCGTTGCTGGCAGAATCGGAATCGCATAGCGAATCCTTGATTTTATTGCATCCTGGTTGAAACGGTGACCATTTGCCTTCTTTATCCTCTCGTTTTGCTCGCTTTTGGGACATTCCATCCAACGTCGTCGTGCCCTTCGCCGGGAAAATCGGGAACCTATTCGAAAGTTCCATAAACAATGAGATCATCCAGTGGGGCATATAAAAGTAGTGCGATTAATCGGTGATTATTTTGCCGGCTTTTTCCGTACCGAGCCGACGCGTCAGGCTTGGGGCGGTTTATAACATTCCAATTTTCACATATCCGTGCGTGGACCGTATTTGCTTGCCCATTCATCGCAATACTTCGTGGCATCTCAAAGATGCCGAGCCTGGGTTGGTAAATGAATTTCCCGGTAACCGTGAACAACAGAATAAAGGCGTATTACCGCGATTGTTACACCTTACTGTAGATCTCTGCCCCTTTTGTCACGAATTCGATGGCTTTCTCTTCCATGCCCTTTTCCAGGGCGTCATCGTCGCTAACGCCCTGGCTGGCAGCGTAGTCGCGCACATCCTGAGTGATCTTCATTGAGCAGAAATGGGGCCCGCACATGGAACAGAAATGGGCGAGTTTGGCACCTTCCTGTGGCAAGGTCTCATCGTGAAATTGTTTGGCCTTGTCGGGATCGAGACTGAGGTTGAACTGGTCATTCCAGCGGAACTCGAAACGGGCTTTGGAAAGCGCATTATCGCGTATTTGCGCACCGGGGTGGCCCTTCGCCAAATCTGCTGCGTGGGCGGCTATTTTATAGGTGATAATGCCATCCTTTACATCATCCTTGTCTGGCAGGCCCAGATGTTCCTTGGGCGTAACGTAACACAGCATTGCTGTGCCATACCAGCCGATCATGGCGGCGCCGATCGCGGATGTAATGTGATCGTAGCCAGGTGCGATGTCGGTAGTGAGCGGTCCCAATGTATAGAAGGGCGCCTCGGCACAATATTTCAGTTGCAAATCCATATTCTCTTTGATGAGGTGCATGGGAACATGCCCGGGGCCCTCGATCATTACCTGAACGTCATGCTTCCAGGCGACCTGGGTTAATTCACCCAGGGTTTTCAGTTCCGCAAACTGGGCTTCATCATTGGCATCGTAAATAGAGCCCGGACGCAGGCCGTCGCCTAAGGAGAAACTGACGTCATAGGCTTTCATGATTTCGCAGATTTCCTCGAAGCGGGTATAGAGAAAACTTTCCCGGTGATGAGCCAGACACCACTTCGCCATGATCGAGCCTCCGCGCGAAACAATGCCGGTCAGCCGCTTTGCCGTCATTGGCACGTAGGCGAGCCGCACACCAGCGTGAATGGTGAAGTAATCGACACCTTGTTCAGCCTGCTCGATCAAGGTATCACGAAAAATTTCCCAGGTGAGATCTTCCGATTTGCCATCAACTTTCTCCAGCGCCTGATAAATTGGAACGGTGCCGATGGGGACGGGGCTGTTGCGGATGATCCACTCACGGGTTTCATGAATATTTTTGCCGGTGGAGAGATCCATTACCGTGTCTCCGCCCCAGCGGATGGCCCAGGTCATTTTCTCGACTTCCTCCTGGATGCTCGAACCAATCGCGGAATTGCCGATATTCGCATTAATTTTTACCAGAAAATTACGCCCGATGATCATCGGTTCGGATTCCGGATGGTTGATGTTGACGGGAATGATGGCGCGACCCCGAGCCACCTCGTCACGCACGAACTCCGGTGTGATATGCTGAGGTAGGAATGCACCAAAATCATGCCCTGGATGCTGGCGCATAAGGAGTTCCCGGTGCTGCGTCTCAAGATGTTCGCAATGCTGGTTTTCCCGTATGGCTACGTACTCCATTTCCGGTGTGATGATGCCACGACGGGCGTAGTGCATTTGTGTCACGTTCGCCCCCGTCCGGCCACAACGGGGCTGACGTTTAAGATCGAAGCGCATTTCTGCGAGTTTTGGATCGATCAGACGTTGCCTGCCATAAGCAGAACCCGGCCCAGAGAGAACTTCTGTATCTCCTCGCTCGTCTATCCATTTCTCGCGTAATGGCGGCAGGCCGGAACGAATATCTATCTTTGCCGCGGGATCCGTGTAGGGGCCGGAGGTGTCATATACATGGATTGGGGGATTATCTTCCATACCCATGCTGGCAGGGGTCTCGGATTGGCTGATTGCCCGCATCGGTACTTGAATATCCGGGCGGGACCCTTGTATATAAACCTTGCGGGATTGAGGCAAGGGCTTCACCGCACCTTCATCCACATGAGCGGTTTTGCTTGAAAACGGGGAAGGGAGTTGTGCAGGATTCAGAACTGTTGCATTCATAGTACGCTCCTTTAAGTCTTAAGTGCCATAAACGAGCGGGACGACTAATCCCAGCTTCCCTACGGCGGCATTACCCGTGTCAGGTGTTAAGGGACTATCTCACCGGTTTACCGGACGATCCGGAAACGGACCCCTAGCTGCTACTGTGAAGCTAATGGAAATGTGGAATAATTGCAAGTCTGTTAATGACTATTTATATAGGGCTGGACATGGATCTTGAACAAAACCGGTTTAATATGGTTGAACAGCAAATTCGCCCTTGGGATGTACTCGACCAGGAGGTTCTCAAATTATTATTCGAGCTGCGGCGGGAGGAATTTGTCCCCCCAACATACCGTTCCCTTGCGTTTGTAGATATGGAAATTCCATTGGGATATGGGGAGGTAATGCTTGCTCCCAAGCTGGAAGCGCGTATCTTGCAGGAGTTGCAGGTAAAAAAAACAGACAAGATACTGGAGATAGGTAGTGGCAGCGGATATCTTACTGCATTACTGGCCCGGAAAGGGGGGTATGTTCACAGCGTGGAAATTGTGCCGGAATTGAAAGCCATGGCGGAAAAAAATCTTCAAACTCATGGCATCAGTAACGTGATGGTGGAATTGGGTGACGCTGCCCATGGTTGGTCTGAACGTGGATCTTATGATGTAATCGTTCTGACTGGGTCCACACCGGTTTTACCAGAGGCATTTCAAAAAAGCCTTGCAACCGGTGGGCGCTTGTTCGCAGTGGTAGGCGATGAGCCGGTGATGCAAGCGGTACTTGTTACGTGCGTGTCGCAGGAAGTAGCAGGCGCATACAATACAGTTGGTCTGTTCGAGACTTGCATTCCTCCGCTTAAGAATGCAAAGCAGCCGGCGAGATTTATATTTTGATCTTTTGGTAATTCCTCGCTGCAAGTCCGCCTGACGGCCTGACTATAGCTGAAGCCTAGCTTGATCGGTCGATAGCCCTGCTCTTTTCCCGACGGAATGAGGCAATCTGGAATTAAAGTGAAAATTCTGCAATATATCTGTACCTCATTAATTGGGATGCTTCTGCATACTCCGCTCCATGCTGCCGATCTGATGGATGTTTATCGTGAGGCGTTGGAGCAGGACGCGCAGTATAGCTCTGCGCGCGCTGCCTATCGGGCAGCGCAGGAAAAACTACCGCAGGGCCGAGCCGGATTGCTTCCCACAGTTACCCTTCAAGGGATACGCCAGAGACAATTTATAGATAGGGTCGGCGTACCTGAAATTGTCATCGATAATCAAAGCCTGACTATCACGGCAACCCAGCCGCTTTACCGCAAGGAAAATTTTGCAATCTACGAGCAATCGAAAATTCAGGTGACGCAGGCGGACTCACAGTTCATCATAGCGGCCCAAGATTTGATTTTGCGTGTGGCACAAGCATATTTCGACGTATTGTCAGCCCAGGTAAATGTAGAGGTGGCGGAAGCACAGAAAAAAGCTATTGGAGAGCAACTCGGACAGGCCAAGCGTAACTTCGAGGTGGGGACCTCTACCATCGTTGATACTTATGAAGCCCAGACCCGCTTCGATTTAACTCTCTCGCAGGAAATTGCTGCTAAAAACGATCTGGAAATCCGTAAGCGTACTTTGCAGCAGATTATTGGTCGCATGCCTGATAGTTTTATACGTCCGAACGAACAGTTTTCCGATTTTCTCTCTCTGAAGTATGCGAATATGCAGGACTGGATTACTGTAGCTGAACAGAACAACCTTACGCTAAAAGTCCAGCAAGCGGTGTATGAGATCGCGAAACAGGACGTGGAGCGGGCTAAGGCAGGACATTATCCCACCCTGGACCTGGTGGCGATATATAGTGACCAGAAAGGTGTCGGCGGAACAATTACCGGCCGCGGGATCGATCTGACTTCAAAGCAAATAGGGGTCCAGCTCAACCTGCCGCTATTCCAGGGCTTTGCAGTGCAATCACGTGTACGCGAAGCTCTGGCCACTCAAGAAAAAGTACTTCAAGATCTGAACAATACCCGGCGCAACAGCGTACTTCAAGTAAGCCAACAGTATCTTAATGTTACCAACGGTATTGCCCAGGTGAAGGCGCTGAGGCAAGCGGTGATATCCAGCAAAAGCCAGTTGGATTCCACCAAACTCGGGCGGGAAGTGGGGGTCAGAACGGAGGTGGATGTATTGAATGCGCAGCAGTTATTTTATTCCGCACGGCGAGATCTGGCCCAGGCTCGCTATAATTTCCTCATGTCCAAATTGAGGCTGGAGGCAGAGGCGGGCGAACTGGACGAAGAAGATTTGAGTAACATAAACGATGTATTGCTGAAAACGGATTTCCCCACGGCTTCATCTTCTAAAGAAAGCTCACATGCTGTTTTTCATCATGCTGAGCAATGATTGTTATCGAAGAGGGCTGCTGGAATCATGCCGAGCATGAGCTACCGCCCAACGAAAACTTGCTCAGAGACTGTTCAAATATTTTGCGTCATTTCGGGTGCGCCCGATCAGGTATTACCTAATCACGTAGCGTTGACGAGCAGCCAGTTGAGTGTTAGATTTTGGACGAGGAGAAGTTGCAAATCCCATCTTTTATCGGACATGGCGTATTTTTAGCTATTGTACTGATCGAGTATAAGTCTGCAGTATGAACTTGAGGACATCTATGCAGTCTCGCCGGTTCGAAACAATTCCCATAGTAATCTGAATATATAGAATGACTCCAGAGCAGCGGGTACGAAATAATTTTAATTTTATTTTCTTAGGGATAGGTTGTTGGTTTCTTTACTCGCGCTTCGAAAGCTTCCGGTCTGGCGTAAATGGTTTTTGTGGTATTGACCATAGTAACGTTTCCGCGTCGTTTGATTATTGTGCCACGAATGAAATAAATTCCTCGCTAGTTTGGCTGATAAAACAGCCCATCGTCCACGGAATTTCCTATTACACGGTTTATTGGAGCACGACCGGAGATTTGTTGCGTTATTCTCCTTTGCTCTTCCTGTCGTTGTGGACCGGCGGTGGCCTGTTGCGTGGCGAGTCTCTTGCTCGTTCGGGATTGGCTGGCAGAATGTGCCACGGCGATTATTCAAAAGATTCCTGTAGTCCTAGATATGGCTGAGTCAACCCTATCTGATTCATGCTGGAATCAGCCACCTATCCTTTCTATCGGTGAGCGGCGCGCAGGCGTGCGAGACACCCGGCCAACCGAGTTTGACAAAGGCGTGCTGGACGCAAAGACCTTCGATGCGATTGAAACTGACCAATTATTCGATTCAATCAATCACACGGTTACGCATGCAGGACAATCGGTGCTTTACCGCTCGCTGTCGCGGCCGGCGCCCAATCCCGCATTGGTTCAAGAAAAACAGGAGGCGTTGCGCGAGCTGAAATCAAATTCCGGTCTGCGGGAAGCGCTACAGCATTTTATCGAAGCGATGGTGCCGGGAGAACGCTCGCTTTACCAATTACTCTACGGTACTTTTACTGGTGGTGTCGCCATCGACAATTCCAGAGGCGGAAAAGATGAAATGGAATTCAGCGGTTATGGCTATCATCAGTTCATCGATGGTACCGGTTTTGCGGTTGATCTGGTTGAGACTGTGCGTACTTTGCCGCAGCCGCAGAGCACATACCTGCGGAGTTTATTTGATGCCATTATCGACTTTGGAAATTCTCGCACCTATGCCCTGATGCGCGGCCCGATCTATCTGGTGGAGGGAAAGTTCAAGACCCGGGAGGAAAAGCCGCGCTATTTACCGGTCGCACGCTTCACGCCATCAATGATCAAACCACTTCCAATAGTGTTAATGGTGGCAATTGTTGGTGCGATCCTTTATTTCTTCCAGAATATGCTCGCCAGTTTCGGAATTTCCTACCTGGGGTATGGGATACTCGTACTGGCAGTACCGGTCGTGCCCGTCCTTCTGATTGCGATTGCCGCATCCGATCGCGATTCCGTTATCTATCCGTTGCGTAAGCTGTTCAGGCAGAGTCCCGACTTGGCGCGTGCGCTGGATATATTGGGTATGATTGACGAGATTTTATCTTTTCATCGCTATTCGCTGGCTTTTGGCGGCAAGATGGTGCTGCCGGAGATTGTGGAAGGCGAGCAGCATTCCCTCAGCGTGAACGAAGCGCGAAATCCGCTCCTTGCCAGAACTCATCCGGACTATGTTCCGAACGATATTTTGCTTGACGATGCAGGACGGCTGCTGGTTATCACGGGGCCGAATAGCGGCGGCAAGACCGCCTATTGCAAAACCGTAGCCCAGATTCAGTTGCTGGGCCAGATCGGCTGCTACGTTCCCGCGACTGCGGCGCGTATGGTGCTGGCAGAACGTATTTTTTACCAAGTCCCTGAACCGGGACGGCTGGATGAGGGGATGGGGCGCTTCGGTCATGAATTGAAACGCACGCGTGAGATTTTCTTCAATTCCACGGCTCGCAGTCTCGTTGTGCTGGATGAGCTTTCGGAAGGGACAACGTTTGAGGAGAAGATGGAACTTTCCGAGTATGTTCTTGCAGGTTTTTACAAGCTGGGAGCAAGCACATTGCTTGTTACCCATAATCACGAGCTATGCGAGCGCTTGCAAGAGAAAGGAATTGGCCGCTACCTGCAAGGCGAATTTCTGCCCCACGGCCCGACTTATCGTTTGATTCCGGGCGTATCCCGGGTTAGCCACGCGGATCGTGTGGCTGCCGCCCTGGGTTTCAGTAAAGAAGATGTGGAAAAGCACCTTGCAACGCGCCGCACCTGACTGACGAAGCAAAGAACGTGCTTACTCCGGGGCTTCGGATCGTGGATATACGCCTCAACGCTCGGTTTATCCTCTGTGCCTTAATGATTATTGCTTGATGTACGCCTTAATTAGCCAGTTATAAAACCAAATAGTGTGAACAGTGTGGAGCATCATAACAATGCAAGTTTGAATCGCGGCTTATAGGCTCCCTGCGTCAATTCAGGAGCTGAAGAAAGGTTGAGCATGATGAAGTCATTGGTTACAGGTGCAAACGGATTTGTCGGTTCGGCAGTCGCACGCTGCTTACTAGACGCCGGTCACGAAGTACGGTGCCTGGTCAGGCCGGGAAGTGACCGGAGAAATCTTCATAAGTTACCTGTTGAAATTTCCGAAGGTGATTTACGTTCTGTCCCATCATTGAAGCGCGCAGTCACTGGTTGCGATAGTTTATTCCATGTTGCAGCGGATTACCGCCTATGGGTGCCGAATCCCGAAACCATGTATGACATCAATGTAAAAGGGACCGAGGCGCTGATACTTGCCGCAGCCGAGGCTGGCATGAAACGCATGATATACACCAGTAGCGTGGCAACGCTGGGAACGCATCAGGATGGCACCTCTGCCAACGAAGACACGCCTTCCAGTCTTGTTTCAATGACCGGGCACTATAAGCGGTCAAAATTCATGGCGGAGGAAATTGTTCAGCAAATCACCGATGAACATAAATTGCCTTTGGTTATAGTAAATCCATCTACGCCGATAGGGCCGCGCGACATCAAGCCCACACCGACGGGACGTATAGTGGTCGACACCCTGTGTGGACGAATGCCGGCCTATGTAAATACCGGCTTGAATGTTGCGCATGCCGATGATATTGCACATGGCCATCTGCTGGCTTATGCGCATGGAAAACCGGGGGAGCGTTATATCCTGGGTGGTGAGAACATGACTTTATTACAGATATTGCAGACAATAGATGAAATTAGCGGCAAGCAGACAAAGCGGTTCCATCTTCCTCTCAAGTTGATTTTACCCGCCGCCTGGCTAATGGAAAAAATGGCAATGGTGACGAACATTGAGCCGCGTGCTACCGTGGACAGTGTACGTATGGCGAAGAAAAATATGTTTTTCTCCAGTGACAAGGCCATACGTGAGCTGGGTTATCAATATCGACCCGCTACGGAAGCGCTTGAGGATGCGATGACCTGGTTTCAGGATAACGGTTATTGCGGCGAGCCTTAGGGGACCTCTGAACAGGTTTTCCGTGGAGCGGGTTGCTGCTCATTTGCCAGTTGAGGGAGGGACAGCTCTTGTGGAAATTCCCTCCGTCCAACTGCCGGATTCAGGAGTAAAGACGGGGAAACGCCGATACCTTACCGCGCAAATTTCCGTACTACTGTCATCAGCTCATCAATTGCTTCATCACCTTTCCCTGACTTGATGGCGCCCTGCATGCAGCCGTGGGTATGGTTCTCCAGTAACAGCATGGCAACGGCATCAAGCGCAGATTGCAGCGCGGAGACCTGATTCAGGATGTCAACGCAATAACGATCTTCCAGTATCATTTTATTGACACCGCGCACTTGGCCTTCAATGCGGTTGAGGCGCCTTATCAAGGCCTCTTTATCTGGCTGCACCACGGTCGGGGGCGCATGGCAAACAGCTTTACTGGTTGATGACTTCAAACCCGGCCTCCTTTATCGCATCCTTGAACTGGCTGGCGTTGGTTGTGGTAGCGTCGTACTGAATCGTGGCCTGGGCCTGTTCCAGAGAAACATCCGCGCTACTCACCCCGGAAATTTTCTGCAGGACATTTTTCACGCTATTAACGCAACCCGTGCAGGTCATGCCTCTAATTTTTACCACTGCTGTTTCCATTTACCTATTCTCCTGATAATTATTCAATTATTCCGGATTCAAAACCAGGCTCCATTCTCAGCATTATACCGGCTTGGTGGGCAGCATATTTTGCTAGGCGATGACCTCATAACCTGCGTTCTTTATGGCATCCTTGATCTGTTCTGGCTGAGTTTTTGTCTCGTCGTACTGGACCGTTGCCTGTTTTTGTTCCAGCGACACCGCGGCGCCACTCACTCCGGCGATATTCTCCAGGCCGGTTTTTACTTTGCTTACGCAACCCATGCAGGTCATGCCTTTGACGTTGATAACTTCTGTTTGCATTTCGCGACTCCTTTTTAGTCAAGTTAAATCATGGACGAGCTGGGAATTCTTTCCAGCTTATGGTGCTGCTAAATACCCGGCCGCCACCGTTTCAATAACAATGAATTGCTTACCACCGATACCGAACTCATCGCCATTGCCGCACCTGCAATAACGGGATTAAGCAATCCAATTGCCGCCAGCGGTATGCCCATCACATTGTAGATGAAGGCAAAAAATAGATTCTGGCGGATTTTCCCCAGCGTTGCGCGCGAGAGCGAGATCGCGTCGGCAACACTCATCAAGTCGTCACGCATGAGAGTGATATCGGCGGTTTCAATCGCCACGTCGGAGCCGGCGCTGATGGCGAAGCTCACATCGGCTGCGGCCAATGCCGGAGCATCGTTGATGCCATCGCCCACCATGCCGGTAAATTTACCGTTAACCTTCATTTTTCGTACTTCAGCGGCCTTGTCTTGTGGCAGCACCTCGGCGAGATAAGCGGTAATGCCTACTTGCCTGGCAATGGCGGACGCCGTGGCGGCGTTATCACCGGTCAGCATCATCACTTCAATACCCATCGATTGCAATCGCTCTACCGCTTTGGCGGACGTGTTTCGCAAGCGGTCGGCGATGGCGAGATAACCGAGAACTTCAAGAGCCCTTTTGGACGATGCGGCTATCCCTATGACGGTTTTGCCTTCGGCCTGGAGAGCAGCTATTGAATCATCGTCAATCAGAGCGCCACGTTCCCGCAGAAATTTGGGTGAGCCGAGAATATATTCATCCCCATCAATGCGGGCGGTAATCCCGCTGCCCGTGATGGCGGTAAAATCGCTTATGGCTTGCGGGCGGATATTCATGCTCTCAGCACGTTCCATTACCGCCTTTGCGAGAGGATGTTCAGAGCCTTGTTCAAGTGTTGAAGCGGCTTGCATCAGTGCGTGCTCTGTAACTGATCCGGTTGGAACAATATCCGTGACTGCCGGTTTGCCCTCGGTGAGAGTGCCGGTTTTGTCCACGATCAGGACCTGAATTTTTTCTGCCTGTTCCAGTGCGGCGGCATTTTTTACCAGCACGCCAGCTTGGGCGCCACGTCCTGCCCCGACCATGATTGCGGTTGGTGTAGCCAATCCCAACGCACAGGGGCAGGCGATGACCAGCACCGCCACAGCGTTGATCAGTGCAGGAACAAATTCACCCGCCAGCCACCATGTAAAGATCAGGGTCAGTGCACTGATGATCACCACCACCGGCACGAATATGCCCGAAATGATGTCTGCCAATCGCTGGATTGGCGCCTTGGAGCCCTGCGCTTCTTCCACCAGATGAATGATTGCTGCCAGCTGGGTATGGGCACCGACGCTGGTGGCGCGGCATTTGAGCAGGCCCTGCTGATTCGTGGTTGCCGCATAGACTTTGGCTCCTGGCTGCTTTGCGACAGGAAGGCTTTCGCCAGTCAGCATCGCCTCATTCACATCGGAGATTCCTTCAATGACAACGCCATCCACGGGCAAACTCTCACCCGGACGCACGATAAAAATGTCGCTCACCTTGATAGAGCTTGCGTCTACTTCGATGATCTCGCCATCGCGCTCTATCCGGGCGGTTTTGGGCTGTAGTCTGATGAGTTCTTCAATAGCCGCCGAAGTTTTACCCTTGGCACGGGCTTCCATCAGCTTGCCCAACAGGAGCAGGGTGATAATAGCGGCGCTTGCCTCGAAATAAACATGCTGATCCAGCACCAGCAACGTTACGGCCGCGCTGAAAAAGTATGCCATGCTGGTGCCCAGCGCGACCAGCACATCCATGTTGGCCCCGCCCCCGCGTAATGCATGCCATGCGGCAATATAGAAGCGCTTGCCCACCCAGAACTGCACCGGTGTCGCCAACAGGAATTGAAACCAGCGCGGCAGGAATTCCGCATGTTCGCCCCAGAACATGGGTCCCATCTGTAACACCAGCGGCAGGGTAAACGCGGCCGAAATCCAGAACATGCGAAGTTCCGCATGGTAAGCAGCAAGCCTTCGCGCTTTCTCTTCGGCGCGGCTGGCTTCACTGATCTCGCTGGCACCATAACCTGCCTTGGCAACGGCGGCGATCAGGGCATCCACCGTTGTCATGCCGGGGCTCAAGTTGACGTGGGCTATTTCCGTGGCCAGATTGACGGTGGCAATGACGCCGGGAAGCCTGTTCAGCACCTTCTCGATACGCCCGCTGCATGTGGCACAGGTCATTCCGCTGATTTGCAGTTGTACTGTTTGCGGAATGACGTGAAACCCGGCTTTCTCGATGGAGCGAACCAATTCTTCGGGTAGAGTGGTGGCGTCATCAAACTTCACGCGTGCCTTTTCGCTGGCAAAGCTGACCACTGCATGGACGCCGGGCAGTTTATTCAGGCTCTTTTCGATGCGTGCTGCGCAGGCCGAGCAGGTCATGCCTTCGATGGGCAGTTCGAGTTGTTTAAGTGCTAGCGAATTCATGAATATTCGGCATCCGGAGGATGGTTAATTTTTTAGGTCGATTCGGTCACAATTGAGTACTAATTTTGTACTAAACCGGCAAATGTGCCGTTTCAATGCTGCCGGACAATGTCGTTTGATTCAAGATGATTATCCGCTGGCGTTACCTGACGCCAGCGGGACGACAGCGAGTTAAAGTCGTAACCGGATCCCGTCAGCTTGAGTCCCCGGTCCGCCATCATCAGGCCCATGGCGATAACCAGAATGGCGGATGCACGTACCAGCAAGTTGATTATGTCTCGAGATACGGCGCTTGAGATCAGGCCAAAACTCAAGAGCGGTACAAGGGTGCCCAGGCCAAAGAAGAACAGCATCGTGGCGCCCTCTTGCGGACTACCGGTGCCGGCGGCCATGATGTACATGGCTTGCAATGGGCCGCAGCCCAACATCAAGCCATTTAGAAGCCCGATGGCTAAGGGACTGCGCCGATGACGCAACTCGCTCGATACGCCTCGCACAACAAATCGGGGCAAGCGCAAGGTGAAGCTGCGCAATACGGGAAACACATCCAGCATCTTGAGGCCATAGATGATGACAAATAGGCTGGCGGCAAGGGTGACAGTACCTCGCATGTAAGGTGTAAAGGCCATAATGGAACCTAGTAGACCCAAGCTGCCGCCAATAACCGTATAAGAAGCTGTTTTGCCGGTGGCATACATCAGATGAGCCATCGCCGTGGTGCCTGCAGTGCGTGGCTCAACGGCCGTCGCATAGCCCACCACGAAACCGCCACACATGCCAATACAGTGAAAACCGGTAAAAAATCCGATGGAAAATAGCATGGCATAACCGAGGTGAGCGCTCATCTCTCCCACTAAACCCGGGATCATGCTTTTGCCCCAGAAGGTCACGCCACCCACCATCAACAGGAAAAACAGAAAAATCAGTCCATTTCGTACCGGGTGACTTGAAGATCGTGTGGATGCGCTTTCGAACTCATAACCTTTCTCTTCAATCGCCCGGCGAATACCGCCTTCTCCCGCGAGCTCGCTGTCGAACTCGACATCGACAGTCTGCCTGACATGATCTGCATTGACTTTCTGCACGCCGGGCAAATGCGCCACTGCGTTCTCGATGGTCTCTTCGCAGCCCGTGCAATGCATACCTTTGACTTTCAGATGAGTCGACTTGGCAGCCATTTTGCGCACCTGACGTTTTTGATAACCGTGCCTTTCAAGGCACACGCTATTTGGGAACAAAGGAGCCGGAGATGCCTCTTAAAGATATACTTCTCAACCCCAGACGAATTTACTATATACCTATAAGGGGTATAAGTCAATACCCTGGTAGGGTATATAACCAACGGGATGGTGTTTAAGCAGCCGGATAGAAATAAAGGCGGCGTGACGTCCAAAAAACGCGATGTAATCAGCCTTCCTGCCGCAATTGCGGAAACAGAATGACATCGCGAATGCTCGGGCTGTCGGTGAAGAGCATTACCAGCCGGTCTATGCCAATACCTTCGCCGGCAGCGGGGGGCAGGCCATATTCCAGAGCCCGGATATAATCGGCGTCGTAGTGCATTGCCTCGGAATCGCCCGCTTCCTTGGCCCTGGCTTGTTCCAGGAAACGTGCGGCCTGATCCTCGGGGTCGTTCAGTTCGGAAAAGCCATTGGCCATTTCGCGCCCCGCAATATAGAGTTCGAACCGGTCGGTTATCGCAGGATTCATGTCATTTCGCCTCGCAAGTGGCGAGACTTCCGCTGGATAATCGATGATAAAAGTCGGTTCAAACAGTAAATGTTCGGTGGTTTCATCAAATAATGATAACTGCAGGCCCCCAATCCCATCTCCCGGTTTGTGAGCAATGCCGAGCGCCTGCAACTCGCTGATCAGGAACGCACGGTCATCGAGTTGCGCATCGGCATAGTCCGGGTGGAATTTCCGGATAGCCTGGGTGATGGTGAGCCGCGCGAACGGTTGTGCAAGATCGATTTCCCGTTCCTGATACGTTATGTTGGCGGTACCTAAAACTTTTATCGCTGTTTCACGCAGCAGGCTTTCGGTAAAATCCATCAAATAAGCGTAATCCTGATACGCCTCATAAAATTCCAGCATGGTGAATTCGGGGTTATGTCGCGTTGAGATCCCCTCGTTACGGAAATTGCGGTTAATTTCAAATACTTTTTCCATTCCTCCCACTACCAGGCGCTTCAGGTAAAGTTCCGGTGCGATACGCAGATACAATTGCATATCCAGCGTATTGTGGTAAGTGACAAAAGGCCGTGCCGTTGCGCCGCCCGGGATAGGATGCATCATGGGTGTTTCCACTTCCAGATAGCCACGCGCGGTAAAAAATTCACGAATGGACTGGATGATTCTGGAGCGTGTGGTAAATACCTTGCGGGTGTTTTCATTGGTGATCAGATCGAGATACCGCTGGCGGTATTTCTGTTCCTGATCGGTTAGGCCATGGAATTTCTCCGGCAGGGGGCGCAAGGACTTTGTCAGCAAGCGCAAACACGTGACGCGTACCGAGAGCTCGCCGGTCCTGGTTTTGAATAGCGTACCCCGGGCACCGAGTATGTCGCCGAGGTCGTGATGTTTGAACGCTTCGTAAGTCGCCTCACCGGCAATATCCCTGGCGATGTAAAGCTGGATGCGCCCGTTCATATCCTGGATAGTGGCGAAGCTTGCCTTGCCCATTACCCGTTTCAGTACCATGCGTCCCGCCACTGTCACGGCTCTTGGCGCCGCTTCGAACGTTTCGTTGGGATGCTCACCGTATTGCTGATGGAGATCTGATGACAAATCATTCCGGCGAAAATCGTTGGGAAAGGCGCTACCCGCCTTGCGCAGCTCAGTCAACTTGGCGCGGCGTTCTTCGACGAGCTTGAACTCCGCGTGCACCCGGTTGAGCGATTCGTCCGGGCCTTCCTCTGAAATATCATTCGTCGCCATCAGGTATCCTTATACGCCTTGTTTTAGACTGGCCTCGATGAAATCATCCAGCCCACCGTCGAGTACTGCCTGTGTGTTGCCGCTTTCGACGTCGGTACGCAAGTCCTTGATGCGTGACTGGTCCAGGACGTATGAGCGGATCTGGTGTCCCCAGCCGATATCGGTTTTGCTGTCTTCTATTGCTTGCTTCTCGTCATTACGTTTGCGCAATTCCGCCTCGTAAAGACGTGATTTGAGCATGGCCATCGCGTCCGCGCGATTGCGGTGCTGGGAACGGCCGCTCTGGCACTGAACAACGATACCGGTGGGATTGTGGGTGATGCGAATAGCCGAGTCCGTTTTATTGATGTGCTGACCACCCGCACCGGATGCACGAAAAGTATCGACGCGCAAATCCGCAGGGTTGATTTCTATTTCGATGGTCTCATCTACCTCGGGATATACGAACACGCTGGCAAATGAGGTATGGCGGCGATTGCCGGAATCGAATGGGGATTTACGCACCAACCGGTGCACGCCAGTTTCCGTGCGAAGATAGCCGTAAGCATAATCGCCGGATATTTTAAGACTTGCACTCTTGATCCCCGCTACCTCGCCGGTTGACTCTTCCATCACTTCCACACTATAGCCACGGCGTTCGCAATAGCGCAGATACATGCGTTCCAGCATCTCTGCCCAATCCTGTGCTTCTGTGCCCCCGGAACCCGCTTGAATATCCACGAAGCAATTATTGGGATCCATGGGATTGGAAAACATGCGGCGGAATTCCATTTCCGCCAGCGTATTTTCCAGTTGGCCGATGTCGCGGGCAACGCTCTCCAGCGTAGCATCGTCCTCCTCTTCTCTCGCCATCTGGAACAGATCCCGCGAATCATCCAGCTGATTTCCAACCGTTTTCAACGTATTAACAATGTCTTCCAGCATTTTTTTTTCTCTACCCAATTCCTGGGCACGTTTGTTATCCTCCCAGATAGCGGGATCCTCAGTCAGTCGGGTGAGTTCGTTCAGGCGTGTTTCCTTGGTATCGAAGTCAAAGATACCTCCGTAATTCTGTCGTACGGCTAACGAGATCGGTGAGTTGATAAGCGATGTTATTAAGTTGTTCGGCTTCCATAGAAGAGCTGTTTCCAAAAAGCCGGAATTATACAGGAAGCAGGAAGGGCGTTTGCGCTTGAGCCGAGATATGGGGCGAGCCAATAATGAAGTGCTGTAGAAATTCAAGAAAGTCCGGATGCTGGCGGAAACTGCCGAAGCAGCTTTCAAATATTTTGGATAGTTTCCCGCCCATAAGCGCCTAAAAATATTTCAGCGCATTTGCATGAAAACGCAGATGGTTTTCAATAAATGTACTGATGAAAAAATAACTGTGATCATAACCCTCGCGCATAGTGATTTGTGCGGGATAATTCGCCGCTTTGCAAGCAGAGATAAGCCGATCGGTTTTCAGTTGTTCCTGCAAAAACTCATCCGCGCCACCCTGGTCAATCATCATCGGCGGCCACTCCGATGTACGCGACGATATCCCCTCGATCAGCAGAGTTGCATCATAGTTCCGCCATTCTTTCTGGTCATCGCCGAGATAATGACTGAACGCTTTTTTGCCCCATGGGCTGGCAGCAGGATTGGCTATGGGAGCGAAGGCGGATACCGATCGATAGCGCTGCGGGTTTCGCAATGCAATAACGAGCGCGCCGTGACCTCCCATGGAATGTCCACAAATCGATCGCCGGTCGCTTACGTGAAAATAATTTTCAATCAGGGCTGGCAGTTCATCGGTAATATAATCATACATCCTGTAGTGGTAGCTCCAGGGCACCTGCGTGGCGTTCACGTAAAAACCAGCCCCTCTCCCCAAGTCATACGCAGCATCTGGCGCCTCTGCAACACCTTCTCCCCGCGGGCTTGTATCCGGCATAACCAGTACCATGCCAAGTTCTGCCGCAATGCGTTGGGCGCCCGCTTTGATGGTGAAGTTTTCATCGGTGCAGGTCAGTCCTGACAGCCAGTAGATCACAGGAATTTTTTTGTTATTGTTTGGTTCTGGAGGGAAATAGATGGAAAAATTCATTTCGCAGTTCAGCGTTTGTGAACGGTGCCTGTAACGCTTTTGCGCTCCATCGAACAATCGGTGGGATGAGAGAAGCCTCAAATCCAGCATGCTAAATGCTCGATATCAATTTGCGCCTTGGTACAACAAACGCATTCATTATCAAAATGAAATAACCGTGCGAATGGATTTACCCTCGTGCATAAGGTCAAACGCCATATTAATGTCGTCCAGTCTCATGGTGTGAGTAATAAAGGGATCCAGTTCGAATTCTCCATCGAGATAGCGTTGCACATAGCCTGGAAGTTCTGTCCGGCCTTTCACTCCGCCAAATGCCGAGCCGCGCCAAACACGCCCCGTTACGAGTTGAAATGGGCGCGTACAGATTTCCTCGCCGGCGCCGGCAACACCGATTATCACGGACTCCCCCCAACCTTTATGACAACATTCAAGGGCGGAACGCATCACCTTGACGTTACCGATACATTCAAAAGAAAAATCCACACCTCCATCGGTCATTTCGATAATCACATCTTGAACAGCCCTGTCGCAGTCCTTGGGATTCAAAACATCGGTAGCACCGAACTGACGTGCAATCTCAAATTTCGCCGGGTTGATGTCGATCGCAATAATACGCCCGGCTTTAGCCATGGCTGCACCTATTATCGCAGCCAAACCAATGCCACCAAGCCCAAATATCGCTACGGTATCGCCGGGCTTCACTTTCGCCGTTTTGGCGACGGCACCTAAACCCGTCGTCACGCCGCAGCCGAGCAGACAGACTTTTTCCAGCGGAGCGCTCTTATTGATCTTAGCCAGTGAAATTTCTGGTATGACTGTATATTCGGAGAAAGTTGAAGTGCCCATATAATGATAAATGGGTTTCCCGTCCTTAAAAAAACGGGTGGTGCCGTCAGGCATCAGACCTTGCCCCTGGGTGGCCCGGATTGCTTGGCAAAGATTGGTTTTACCTGATCGGCAGAATTTGCACTGGCCACATTCAGGGGTATAGAGGGGGATTACGTGATCGCCAACATCAACGCTGGCAACGCCCTCACCTATAGCTTCGACGATGCCGCCTCCCTCGTGGCCCAGAATTGCCGGAAACTTTCCCTCTGGATCCTTTCCGGAAAGTGTGAATGCATCGGTATGACATACACCCGTAGCTACGATACGTACCCGCACTTCACCCTTTCTGGGCGGTAGGAGATCGACCTCTTCGATACTTAAAGGTTGCCCCGGACTCCAGGCAACCGCTGCGCGTGTTTTGATCACTTCCATATGGATCTCGTTCTCCATCTGAATTGATGCGTATAGTTCGTTCCAGCAGGCTGCGTAGGACGAGTTTTTAGGGCGTTCTACTTTGGCAGGCTCGGAGCGAGGGGAATCGGCCACTCACATTCTCGCCTTTCAGGTATTCAGCCCGCAAAGCCCGTCACGTCCGCGGGATTTGTTCATTGGTTTCCTAGTTACCACAGTAGATACATTATGTCCAGTTATCATGGGATCTATATCTGATCTATATCTGAATGGTTGAACGAGGTAATTCAATATTCGCATCCCGTCCGTATGCATGATCTATCGATGCTGCAGTTCGCGAGAACATTGCTTTTTCAGATAAGCCGTCTATTATTTAATCGAAAGGGTTTGAATCTGCGCCCTGCGTGATTAACTTACAATCTTTCAGGAGGTCATGATGCGACGAATCTATTTTCTTGTTCCCGACATCGCTATCACCAAGCGTATCGTCGACGAATTGCTTCTGGCACGAATTGATGAGCGCCACATTCATGTCATCGCAAAACGAGGCACAGAGCTTGAGGATCTGCCCGAAGCCAATCTGATGCAAAAAAGTGATTTTGTTCCTGCAGTAGAACGTGGACTGGCTCTCGGTGGTTCGGCTGGCGCGCTTGCGGGATTGGTTGCGGTCGCACTTCCTCCCGCTTCGACGGTAATCGCGGGGGGCATCCTGCTGGCAAGCGCCCTCGCCGGGGCAGGCGTCGGTGCATGGATAGGCGGTATGGTGGGTATGAATGTTGGAAACACGCGCACCAAGCAGTTCGAGGCAGCCATCGAGGGAGGTCAACTACTGGTTCTGGCTGATGTTCCGACCGGTCGGGTTGATGATATTGAGGCCCGTGTAAAAGTGCATTTACCTCAGGTAGAGATTGAGGGGACGGAGCCGATGATACCGGCATTCCCTTGAAAAATAAACTTTAAGGAAACCGAACAGATGTCATTGAAAACTGGGAATATCTTATTGCGGGCATTCCTTTCGTGGTCAGAACGTGCCTGAAACGCGACCTTTGTCCGATCAACCGATTTTCAGATCATCCCTCGTTTTTGCATGCGGCCCCGTCTGACGCTGTTTCTTGGGTACGATGTACCCAAGTTATCTGATAGCCTCCAGCCTAGCAGCCTGTCGGGCTTGAACGTGCGTACGGGCAAAATTTCGATACACGAGGCGGTTTTATCCCCGGGAGTACTGTTTTTGACTGGTTTTCGGTCCCGCTCACCGCAATGGCTCCCCTTC
>Ga0134128_10002465_pt1 | contig 22938 bp, 21 predicted proteins | sample KB31754_FD_96462 | JGI IMG/M metagenome (GOLD analysis project Ga0134128, IMG submission 96462) | Terrestrial soil microbial communities with excess Nitrogen fertilizer from Kellogg Biological Station, Michigan, USA - KB3-175-4 | ecosystem: Environmental > Terrestrial > Soil > Unclassified ... | reverse complement strand
GGTATCGGGGGACCACCGATACCTCGCGCGAACTCGACGTGGCCCTCCCTGCAATCGGGACGCCGGCGTCAACCGTCCGGGCGATGACCAGCCAGCCCGGGCCAGCTTCGCAGGACCACTGCGAGGCATTGCTGGCAACCGCCACCAACCAGACCGCCACCGCCGGCGATGTGGCCGCACTATTTGCCGCTAAGCCCGACGCCGAAGTCGACGCCGCTGCCAACCAACTCAGCCTGGCCGGACTACTGGCCAGCTGAACCAGGTTGCCGAATCCCTGCTCTATCCGCTACGGAATGCCCGAGGGGCGCAGGAAGCAACAGGCCGACGGACGCAACGAAGGCCACGGGCTAGGCGCCTTCGGGTTTGGGCGCTTCTGATCGCGCGGGTTCGCCGAGCACGGCGACCACGGCCTCGGCATCACCGATGAGTTGCTGGCCGTTCTTTTTGTTTCGCAGGACCTTGCTGGGCTGATGTGCGGCGCCGTGGGCGCCTGCTCCGTGCTGACCCGCCGCGGGGGCACCGGCTCCGGGAGCACCCGCACCGGGGGTGCCCGCAGCGCTGAGTCCCGCGCGGGACCCGGTCGCCACGGTGCGGCCGACCGCGCTACCCGCCCTCGTGCCCGGCGCGGCCGCAGGTTTGGCGAGCGCTTTCGCGCCACTGCCGATCCCTCCGGCTCCACCCTTGACCCCCTTGCCCAATGCGACGGTTCCCTCCTTCGGCAGGTTGCCGAGGCTGCTTGGGAGTGCACCGGTGTTGGCCGCTTGGCCCGCGCGTGCCGAGTTCATGGCCCCGAGCGCGGACTGCAACGGCGAGGCGAGGCTCTGGCCGAGGCTGCTGAGGCCCAACAGGTCCGGAGTTTGCGAGCCCGCCGCGGCGGTAGCGTCCGTCGGGATTTGAGACGCGGCCGGGATTTGTGACGCCGCCGGGATTTGAGACGCGGCCGGGATCGCGGGCATGCTTGGCCCGCCCCCGAGGCCGCCACCCCCGCCCCCGAGACCGGGTCCGACGCCAGGCCCGGTGCCGGGCCCGCGGCCCGGTCCGGTGCCCGGGCCGCCTGGCTTCGCGAACGTCATGTCCGGAGGGGTGGGAAGATTGGGAAAATTGTCGGTGACCGCTGCGGCGGTCGGGTTGTAAGTGTCCCGAAAGAGCTGCACCGCAAGCTGGTAGTCCTTGATGGAAAGGTTAATTTGGTTCATCTGCTGGACGGCTTGTGACGCAGCCACGTAACCGTCGCTGTTATTCCGCAGGTAACCGCTACCGTCGAGATGATACTCCGAATTAAACGCCGCTATCGCCTTGTTGAGTCCTTGCTCATTGAAGTTGCCGGAATCTATCAATTGCGCGTTTGCGTCGGAAGGAAATCTACTGACAATACTGGCAAACGCGTGGCTTAGCGCTTTCAGGCGGGCCGAGATTGCGTCCGAAGACGGCGTGAAATCGTAGATCGACGTCTTGGTGATATGTTGGGTCGCCGCGGCTGCGGCGTCTGCGCTCGCGCCTGACCATTGGCCGGATAGTGTGCTAGTAACGTTCGTTTTAAAGTCCTGCGACCGCTTTTGAAGGTTGTCTCCGTCAGACGTCCATGAGTTTGCTAGTGCGTTGACGTGAGGGATTCCATTTTTCAGTGCTTCCATTTCGGCGCGCAGGTTGGTGAATGTCCAATTCTCCCAATTTATGGGACCGGGATTAGCCGCGGTACCGATATCGTGGCGGATCTTTTCATAAGCGCTGTTGTCGGAAGTCAAGCCGGGAATCTGAGCGAAATTGCCGGGTACCGTACCTTTTGGGATACTGGAATCCGGCGCCGGCGGCGCAACGTCATGTAGATGGCCGCCCTTCGAGTCCACCACGCCCGTTAGACTTGGCTCGAGGTTGTCGGCCGGGCCGTCAGCCTCCCCTCCCATAGTGGCGCCCACCCAGTTTCCAAAGCCACCCATGATCCACTGCTCCCTGTCCGGCCTGCGATTGACTACGCGCTGTTGTCGCGGTTCGCTAGTGCGGTTGCCGCGTCATTAGCGGTCTGGATAAAAAGGTTCGCCTGGGATAGCTGTTGCGTCGTGTAAGTCGTCAGCGTAGTGCCACACGAATTGAACGCTGCCGACAAGCACGTCGCTATCTCGTTGGCCGATGTGCCGAAATATCCTGTTGTGTTGTCGAGCCTATCGTCGATAATTGCTTGCAAGCTCGCCTGGTAACGGGTGTAGGCGCTGGTGAGTTTCGAAGCCACTGTCGGATCAAGATAGAGGTTCTTTTGTCCGGTGGCGGCATCGAGATCAGTCCATGGACTACCAGTCATAATTATTCTCCTCCTCAACGATCAATCTGAGTATCATAATGGTAGATTGAATGGCAGAGTCACCTCTTCCTCTATGCGAATCAAGACCGCTGCTGAATTGACAAAGTTCCCGGCCGCGAACAACATGACCAAATCGCCCACCTTGGCAATCTTCTTGTTCATGAGGTAGACGAGATTCACGCAGAAGTCCGACACCGTCAGGTGTCCGAATCGTGCCGCGAATGAGTGGAGGCCAGGTGTTGGGCGGAGCAGAGCTTGCTTTGCGAGTATGTCCGTGACGTGACTCGGCTCGATGAATGACGGAGCAAACCAATCGATCTCGTCGGGGTCAAGCCCTATGCGTTCATAGCATTCAATGACCGCACTGATGGCGCAGTGGAAGCTGGCCAGCGCGTGATGTTCCGCCGAGCCCGGATGGCGTCGGTCATAGGCCTCGAACCTAGCCACCCACTCCGTCAAGGCCGGAAATGATGGATCGTCGATACCACGATCTGCCCTGCTGCGCATCATATCTGCCGAGGGGTTGTATGAACGTGCAGCGGCCGACAGAATTTGCGCGAAGCCTTCGTTTCTGTTCAACACCGTACAGAAGGCGCTATCGCCCATCAGCGAGCCTTCGGTCACCGGGCTGGCCGCATACCGATATCGGTCGAAGAAGAAATTGCTGTCACCGCCGGTCACCATCGCGTAGTCGCCGCCCCAGCCCGCTTTGAGCACCGCATCGGCAAGCATTACCGCATACAGTCCGCCTGAGCAGAACTGCCGGATCTCCGTGGCTGCGCCGGCCGACTTTGTGCCGAGGACCGACTGTTGGAGTGAGTTTTGTATTGGCCAGAAATGTTCGCCTTGGTACAACGAACCGCAGTGGAATGAAGCGGCTATGCTGTCCGCGGCCTTCGACAGCATAGCGGGGTCGATCTGCCGTGCCGCGATTTCCACCATTTCGTGAACGGATACCATTTCAGAAGGTGTACTCGAGAGATGCTTCGGGCGACCATCGGTGTCCGTACCGTCTGGTACGTAGATTGAAACCGCGCTAAGGTATGCCATTGAAATCTCAACCCGACTTTGCGGCCGAAAGTCTCTCCGCCACCTTCAATTGAAGCTTCTCAACCTTTTTGAAGACGTTCAGAAGGCTAGGAACCGTGGCGGGAATAATTTGGAACTCCTTAGTGCCCTCATTCACCAGGTAGGCTCCATCGTCAGCGATGTTCGTAAGCGTCAGATAGTTCGCGTTCCGGAGTTCGTAATCTAGCGTAAAATCGGCGGAGCCCGCGAGAAGAATTGAAGCGGCAATTGTTGACTCGCGGAAGAACATCGCAGGTGTCTCGTCGTCCTCGAATCGACCATCCTTGCGTGGTTTAGTCCCCGGCTGGTATTTGGGTAAGGCTTGCAGGATGGCTTGCGGAAAGTCGACGTTTACACACCCGGTGATCTGTATGTCTCCGCCAAAAATGGTTTGCTCACTGGGATCCTGCGTGATGACAGCGCAGTAGCCCGTCGTCCCGATTACGCCGAAAAGACGATAGAGCTGCTTACCGGCGTCGCCCTCGATCCAGCCGAATCCCAGCGTCATGAAAGCCGGGAACCGCAACGCTTCAAGGATGCGTACGCGATTCCCTGTTAGATCCGCGCGCACGCGGGCGAGGGCGGCCCTCCTGTCGGCCTCCACTTCCGCCATATACCTTTGCCGGTTCCGATATGCGAGCGGAAATGGGAGATGGTCAAGGCCCAGCGCTTCCCACACGCACCGGAACTCGAAGCCGCTCATAAACCAGCGCTCAACGTCGTAGCGCAGCGGGGCTACATCATTGGTGATCATGCCGAACCGCCTTGGGCGAGTCTCGTGAAGCCATCGGCTGCATGCATCCAGCAGCAAACCCGGTCATGCCGCAGACCCGAGCTCGCCGAGAAGGCGAGCCCGGATCTGTGCGACGGCTCAGAAGCCGCCGGCCAGCTGGTGGTCTTGCGATGCGGTTAAGGCCTGGCGCTCGACGGCTTGACCATGAGTGCCTTGCATGTCGACGATGGCCGAGTCCATCTGCTGTGAGCATTGCTGGTGATGGCCCTGCAGCGCGGAAGCGGCCTCACCGATGTAGCAGTCGCCCAGCGCGTTGAAAACCGTGTGGACGTTCTCACGGAACGCGGTCGCGTCGTTGATGTTCGCCTTTATCCCATCAAGGTGGTCGTAGTTCGCGCCGTAGTTGTAGAGGATGGTGTCAGACACTTTTGTTCTCCTTTTCTATTCCGCGTCCAGGTTGAGGGCCGCCGTCATGTTGCTCTTGCCAGTCGCAACGATGTTCTCGAGGCGATTGAGGATCGCGGTGAAATCGTCCGTGTGTCCCTGCATCCTCTGGCCGAACAGGCTGGCCTGGTTGCCCAGCCATGAGCTGGACGTCATTTGGGCGGTCCTGTCCTGCATCGATTGCACGAGTTGGCGGGCATGGTTCATCGCTTCGTCGACTTGATTCATCTTCGCCACAGCCTCTGCGTGGGTCAGACTGGTAACGCTCATTTGTCTGTCTCTCTTTCGTGTTGGTTACATGCCGAAATTGCAGAAATTGCCTCGGTCACATATCGGTGCTTGAGGATCTATACGTCCTCCCATCTCTCGGTGGATAGCCCGATGAGCTGGCCGATGGCTTGAGCGATCGTGTGATCGGATCCCGTCTTCAGGGTCATCCACAGCTCCCCGGTGGGTGAGGCCGACGGGGCAGCGACAATCCGGCCCCGTTTGGTGTAGAACACCGCAACCGCGGCGGGACATCGCGAAATGCGGTCCTCGTCGCGGGTCAGCGGGTGATACACGATTTCGGCGAACGCGATGCGCGACGCTAGCGCCGAGCCGAGCAGCATCGCCGACCGTCGCTCCGCGCCCAACGCGCGGATGCGGTCGGCCAGTTGCTGTGCATCACCGCCGTCGTTGAGGCATTCGGTCATCGCGTCTAAAGGGGCGCCGACCGGATCGATGCGCGCCGCATCCGCCCGCGGCAGCTCCGCCACTAGTATTTGTGCCGCCACCCGTAGCTCGATGACATGCGCGACGGCGCGTAACACGAACTCGTCGCCCACCCGCCGTGCGAGCACACCCTGCGAACCCCGCCGCACCATCGAGGCTCGCGCGATGCCGTCGGGCGTGACGACGCGCATGGCCAATTCACGATCGGGACGGCGCAGCGCCCACAGCAGCGACTCCAGATCACCGGTCACCAGGCCATCGGTGATCACACCTCGTGCGACCAATGCCAGGGTGGCAACGTCGAATGCGGCATTGAGCGTGTCGGTGGTGCCGTGGCGCGGCCGCACCGCCAGCACCGTCGGGAAGTCCTCGACGGCAATCCGTGCGCCGGCAACCTGCAACTCGTCGTCGCTGAGCGTGAACTGCGTTCTTAACGCGCTACTCATCGCCGGACCTGCTCGTCACCAATGACCGCCGGTGAAACCCACCGATCCGAAATCTGCTCGAGGGTCCGCTTTGGTTCTTCGGCAAAGTCGTCGGGCTCGGGCGCCTCGGGCGCCGCAAGTTCGTCGAAGATAGCCGAGTTTGGTCCCCAGCTGACGTTGGACACCGTGAACGCAGAATCGTTGTGGTGGGTCGTGGGCAACCAGGACTGCGGCGAATCCGACAGCCCCGCGGCCTGCTCGCCCCCGCCCTCCAATGTCCCAGCGGGCTGAGCCGATTCGTATTCCCGACTGTCGTTACCGCGGCCGTACCCGGCCATCGGCGCGTAACCGCCAGCTCCCATGCCCGCCATGCCGCCCATGCCCACCTGGCCGCCGCCAAAAGCCGTTCGCTGCACATGCTTCGGATCGCTAGTGGATTTGACATCGGGCGCTGCCCAGGCAGCCAACGGCATCGGTGGAGCACTCATTCCACCGCCGCCGGTGGCGGAACCGGCCGCTCCGCCACCACCCTTCGCCGCCTGGTCGGCCGCTGCCGTTGCGTTTCCGGAGCCCGCATCGGGAAGCGGGTGATCCCATGGCTGGGCGAGTGCAGTCACCGCGTTTTCGTATTGACGCATGACCGCTGCGGCATTGGCTTGATCGGCGCGGGCCGCCTCATCGAACTCGGCGAACTTGCCGTTGAGAATCGCGCCGTTGTAGGCGGCCAGTGACGCCATCATCTCTTGAACGTCTGTGGCCTGCACCGCCTCCGACACACTCGGCATCGCCAGCACGGCTTCGGTATTGGCCACCGCGGCCTCCTCGGCACGTTGACCATTGGTTGCCGCGGCAAGGCTCATATCCTGCAGCCATGTGCCGAACGCGTCGAGTTTGTGAACCGCGGCCGCGGAACCCTCGCTCTGCCAAGCAGTTTTGAGCCGCTCGACAAGTTTGTCGTAGTCGGCCGACACGGCCGCGAACTCGTTGGCGACCCGCACCCAGGCCGCCCCTGCCCCCCCTACCGAGGCGGGGCCCGGACCGTCGGTGAGATCGCGCGCCAGTTGGACCGTGCCACGTGACTCCCACACAACGTTGGTAAAACCCATGCCCAGCCCTTCGGTCGGATTCGCCGGAATCTGTTCCAGGAGAACTAGACTGCTCCACCTTGGTCGGCTGCGGCGACCTTGTCGGAGTGTGTCCGCAGGGTCCCCGTAACCTCCCGGAGCTGCTGCTGGCCCTGGTCCGAAGCCTTGGCAAATGACGTGTGCACCTCGTTCAAGGTCGTCGCCACCCGCTGTGAGACCTCGTCACGTGCGGACGCCTCCACCGTAAGATTCAGCGCCTCGGTATCCATCACCCGTTTCACCCGGTCCGCGAGGTCGGCTAGTTGGCCGGTCGCATCGTTCACTTCGCCCGGCCGAATCAAAAGACCTTCGCTGTAATCCATCAGCTGCTCCTAACTCAGATTCGTAACTCGATATCGGGTGTGTCGTTGGGATCCACTTCACCAATTACCGGCGGGGCCACCGTGTTACGACCGCCGACAACCTTTCCGCCCTGGTCGCTTGTGTGCAGGTACGATGCCGCGGTATGTGCGGCCCCAGCGCCGTTGGCGTGACCCGCGCCGGCCAGCGGCGCGCCCATCATTCCCCCGCCACCCGCTGGCATACCGCCCGCCGCCGGACGAGCTGACGCCGCAGGCATCGCCGTCGTCGCGCTCTCCGACGCCGCCGGCGTCATCGGCGGTGTTATACGCGATGCCAGTGCCGGACTTGCGACTCCGCCCCCACCGCCTCCAGCGTGGGAGAAGGAGGCGGGGGCGCCGGATTTGAGCGCAGCCGCAGCCGCGGATGCAGTGGGACCCGCGGCATTGGCTCCGGCAAGGGTTCCCGGTGTGGCGCCGGAGACCGCCGGGCGACCGGCCATGCCGGCGGCGTTTACTGCGCTCATCAACGGCGACATGCCCGAGGTGGCGGCGTACATCAGCGGTGAAAGTGCGCTGGTACCGCCGGCCGATCCCAGTAGCGGGCTCATCGCCGCGGCCGGCGAGGCACCGAGTTGGGGTGCGGAAGTGACCGCGACCGGAGCGCCCATCGCCGAGACAGCGTTCGCCTGTGTGGCCAGGGCGGTTTGCAGCTCGGTCATGACCGCGGCGGCGTGGGTGACTGCGTGGTTTGCGGCCGCGACGACCGCCGCCCATCCCCACGGAAAGATGATGTTGGGTCCGATCGCCGCCAGGGTCGCCAAGAACTCATTGATGATGGCGATCAATTGTGTTTGCGCCGAACCGACCTCGGCCACTGCGGTCGACAGACTGCTACTCAGCCCGCTCGCCTGGCTCGCGACCTCTGTGCCGTTTGCCAATGCAGCGGCCGTTTTGGCGCCGGCCGCCGCGCTGGATGCGCCCTGCCAAGCCGGCTGGACAGCGCCCAATGCCTGCTGCAACGGACCGGCGGTGCCGTCGAAGGCGTTGGCAATGCCGCTCAACATACTGGTGGGATCCATACCGGCGAATTGCCCGTTTCCAAGAGTGCCTAGGGCGTTGACGACGGGGCTGATCAGTTGTGCGGGGTTCAACGCGTTGAGCGCGTTGCCGGGGCTTGCCGGTGCTCCCGGGGGCACCGGTGCAGCAGACGCCGTACCCGGCAACCGCCGCGGCCCGAACTGGTCGAGAATCTGCTGCGTCGGCATCGCCAGATAGTCGCCCAGTCGCTTGTCGCCGGCGTTAATGACTGACGCCGGGTTGAAGCCCGGAATAGACTCTGCCAGTTGGCTTGTCGCGTTGACCGCGGGCGCAGGCGAAGAACCTGTCATCGGGCGTCGGCGTCAGGCGTTGTCGGCGGAAACAATTGCAGCTTGCGACGCATCAGTCCCACCGCCGATCGCCTCATGAACGTGGGCCACCAGCAACGTGGCCGCGAGATTGTTGGCCTGTGCCGGCCCGTAAGCCGCGAGATAGCTGGCGCCAATCGGGCCAAGTGCGGCCGCCACGGCACCGAGCATGCCTTCCGAATCCGCCGAACCCGCGGCGGAGATCGTTTCAGCTGCGGCTTGGTTGGCGGCCGAAAATGCCGCCATGGCTGCTGGAACCGCTGTGAACACCTCGCCCACCTGCGCACCTCCCCGGTGAATCCGCTTCGCCTTCCGTGATACGCACTGTATCGTGATACGCAGTGTATCGAGCAAAGCACCCTCTGGCTAGTACTACTTGTCAGTAGTTCGTCAGAAGTTGGTGCCTGTACAACTTGGGGTAGCCGATTTGCAAACGGATGTGGCGCTAACGGCCGGTGATCGTCGTGCCGTCCCAACAGGTCAACGGCGTCTCATTGAGCGCGCGCATCCGGCGGTCGAACTCAGCGATGAGGAAATTCTGGCGATCAATGCAGACGCGGGCCGCGGCCTGAGCAGTGTCGACAATCAGCTTCGCCAGCGCTTTGGGGCCGAGCTTCAGGGCCTGGGGACCAAACCACAATCCGGTCATCGCGCCCAGACCGTCCACCTCGACGCTGACCGACTTATCGCGACTGGTCACCCGTGCGGATACGGACTGGCAGTGCTCATCCAACGCCTGCAGCAGGTCACGCTCTTTGACGACACGGGCGATCAACGAGTCGGCCAGACCGTTCACCGCGATCTCATCCAGGTCTCGGGCGGGCCCTCGTCGTCACCGCGTGCTTCCTCCTCCGCCTTGGCCAGGCTCTCCTCCGTGGCGAGGTTCAGGCCGCGAACGGCTGCGGGGCTGAAACCCCGGTCCAGCAGGTCGCGTCGGCGTGCTACCTGCAGGCGCATCGCGGACAACTTGCACAGCGACAGGATTTCGGCTGCCAGATCGTCAGGTGCTCTTGACATCTCCGTGGCGCCGACCTTCACCTCGGTCGGCAGTCCGCGCTCGGTTGTTCTCACCGATATGTCACCGGTGCGGGAGACAACCGGCCGCTGTGCGATAGGTTCGCCCCCCCGAGGCGCCGGTTGCTCGCTCACGCGGTTCTCCTCAACAGAGTGTCGGTCTTACTATACTTTCGGCGGCCGCGGGCAGGACACTTCGATGCAAGCCCACTGGTCTATTCGGGTTCCAGCCAACGGTCGGCCACCGGTGTTGCGTGCAGGTTATCCACATCGCCCGGGCCCTCCCCGGGCGGGCAATCGAAGGTGGGGAACACACGGATGAGTGGCAGCAGAGACGCGCAGCGCTTCTTCGACGCAGGTGTGCTTTCACTCGGTATACCGATCGACGGAATAGAGACTGATCGCGACACGCAGTATGCGGCGCAAGCATTTCGGCATGCCACCGAGTGCGACCCGGAGATGTGCGATGCCTGGCTGGGACGGGTCGCCGCCGGCGAGATCACCAGCGAAGTGATTTACCAGCTCTACCGGACCAGCGATTCACTGCTGCGTGAGCAGCGCCGGCTGGGCTTGCCCGCCGGTGCTCTCAGTGGCCGCTTCCCGACCGGGCTCTACCTCGATTACACGATGGCCAGCATGACCGAGGTCTGGCTCGCGTACGCGGCGAGCATGATCGAGGGCAAAGACTATGACGAGGCCGAACGAGTTCTCGACGAACTCGACAAGAAGCGTGCCTGCATGCCGGATGGCGACGCTAAATCCTCGGAAATCTGCGCATACATCGTCGGTGTATTGCACTTCACGACGCAGCGCTGGCCCGATGTGCTGACCGCGCTTACGAATTCGGCGTCGTTCAGCGACGAATACCTCGCGGCGGGGGCGAATCTGATGGTGGGATCGGCCTGCGCGCAAATGGGTTTGTTCACCGAAGGTATCCGGCGGCTGGACCAGGCCATTGAGGGGCCGATCCCCGGAGCGCGGCGCGCTGCGGAGTTCTGCAAGGGCCTGACGCTGCGTGAAATGGGCGAGGAAACGGAGGCACGCGGCATCTTCGAGCGAATCTATAGCGAAGAACCGAGTTTCGGGGCCAACGCCGCGGCGCTGAACGACCCCAAGTACCGGTTGATCATCACCAGCCAGGAAATGATCGACTCGCGGACCGACCGGTGGGATCCGAGCACTGCGCACGGCGCCGAGGATCCTGCCGGCGAGACTCTCTCCGATCGCGGCAAGGAGTACCTCCGTAAGGCGCAGCAGGAGTTGGACCGGCAAATCGGTCTGGCGGATGTCAAGCTGCAGGTGACCAAGCTCCGGTCTGCGGCAACGTTGGCCAGGGTCCGCAGCGGCAAGGGGCTCAGCACCGCGGCGCGTAGCCTGCATTTGGCGTTCACCGGACCACCGGGGACTGGTAAGACCACCATCGCGCGGGTCGTGGCTCAGATCTATTGTGGCTTAGGACTATTGAAAACGCCGATGGTTGTCGAAGCCAAACGCAACGATTTCGTGGGGCAGCATCTTGGTAGCACAGCGCTCAAGACGACCGCACTCATCGACCAGGCGATGGACGGGGTGCTGTTCATCGACGAGGCCTACGCGCTGATTCAAACCGGTCTGTCTGGTGGTGACGCGTTCGGCAGGGAAGCAGTGGACACCCTGCTGGCGCGGATGGAAAGTGACCGCGACCGGCTGGTGGTGATCATCGCTGGATACGACGCGGAAATCGACCGCTTCCTGGCGGCCAACGAAGGGTTGGCATCACGGTTCACCAAACGGATTCGGTTCGCCTCCTATACACCGGCGGAACTTGGTGACATCGGCCGCCTGATCGCTCGGACCCGTGATTCGGAACTGACCGAAGCCGCCTACGACCAGTTGGTCTCGGCCTGCACCGCGCTGTACGAGGGTCAGGCAGTCGACCCGGCTGGCAAGGCGCGAAGGAACATCGATCTGGCAGGCAATGGTCGCTTTGTGCGTAACGTGATCGAGATTGCCGAGGAGGAGCGCGAATATCGGCTGAGCGAAAATTACGGGGCCGACCTGGAAGGACTCGATGAGCAGCAGCTGATGCGCATCGATCTCGTCGACATGAAAGCGGCGCTGGACAGTGTCGTTGGAACACTTAATCTGAGCTCATGACATCCGCCGCGCCAGCACTGAATCCGCCCGTCGCACAAGCTTTCAGTCCGGTGGTGGCGTAGATGCCCGAATCGCGCCCCGGCGGGCAGTTGCCCACCAACGACGAACTGGGCCTGATCCGTCACCGGCCGGCGCCGCAACATGGCTGGCGGAAGGTGATTCACCGCGCAAGCGGGGGAGTGATCAATCCCGGAGAATCGGAAGGCGAAGTCTTCCAGAAGGCCCTGATCGAGCGAGTCAACCAGCCAGTCCACGGTGCCTACAGCATCGCGGTGCTGTCGATGAAGGGCGGCGTCGGCAAGACCACCGTCACGGTGGGGCTCGGTGTCACCTTCGCGTCGCTGCGTGGAGATCGCGTGGTCGCCCTCGACGCCAACCCCGACTTCGGTACTCTCTCCCAGCGCGGACCCACCGAAACCAGCTCCACCGTCCGCGATCTCTTATTGGACAACAACATTGGTCGCTACTCGGACGTTCGTCGGCATACTTCCCAGGGGCCCAGCCGACTCGAGATTGTGGCTTCTGAACGTGATCCGGCGGTGTCGAAAGCCTTTTCAGCGGCCCACTACCGCGGGGCGCTCAACTTGCTGCAGCGCTTTTACAACATCATCGTCACCGATTGCGGCACCGGTCTGGTGCATTCGACCATGGCCGGCGTCCTGGACGAGGCTGATGCGCTGGTCATTGTGGCCTCGCCTGCCGCAGATGCGGCGCGAAGCAGTCTGGCAACCCTGGATTGGTTGCACCACCATGGCTACACCCAGCTGGTGTCCGACGCGGTCATCGTGATCAGTTCGCCACGGCCGGGGGCTTTGCCCATCGATATTCCGAAATTCTCCGGCCACTTTCTTTCGCGGGTACGCGCGGTTCACGGCATTCCCTTCGACCGTCACCTCGCCGAAGGCGCAGAAGTTTCGCTCGACCGGATGAAAGGTAAGACGCGGCAAGCCTTTATGGGGTTGGCCGCGACAATCGCAGACGGATTTGGCAAGGCAGTGCGCCCCTCGGCGGGACGGGCCGAATTCCAGCATCCGCGAGAGCCGCGATAGCGCCAAAGTTATGCGCTGGCTTCGTCCTGCGCTGTTGTTGCGTCGCGGATGAAGGTGCTGACCTCGTCGACCGCCCGGCGGGCATCGGGATTGACGTCGAAGAAGAGCTGTAACACGTGTAACACCTTGTGCCATAACTGAATCCACACGGCCACGCCGTCAGCGCGCAGATGCTCCGCAAGGGCGAAGGTGTCGTTGAGCATATCGCACGGCGAATAATTCAGGAGGATTGTGTGGGTGACCCGGTCGCGGGATCGTTGCTTGGTCGAATGTCCGCCGGTCCGGTTCTGGGAATACCGATCCCAGATGCGGGTTGGGCCGTTCGCGTCCGTTCGACGGGCTGTGTCGACGACGCCGCCGGACGAGGACCGGACTGTTGCGTGCGTAAGTATTCTTCATATAGCGCATAGCGTTCCGCATCGGATTGCTGCGCCTGCGCAGGCGCCGCTGCTTGGGCTTGTGCCGTTGCTTGCGATCGTGCCGGCTGTTGTTGAAGCTGTTGGTCGTTCGCCGCATAGTACTGCTGGGCGGCTTGAGCGTAATAGGCGTAAGTGTCGTATGCGGATTGTCCGCGGTCGTCTGTGCTGGGCACTCGGAGTTGGGCCAGCAGGGCCGCGATCGCCGTCAGAGCCTGCAATGCATTGATAACGACGATGGTGATCGTGGCCCAGTTGGGATTCTGGTCGCCGACAATCAACTGCGGCAGTGCGTCGAGAAATCCCATCACCGCGAAGGCCACCACCAATTTCGCGTGAGCGCTCTGTCGGGGCAACAGGTCCAGCGCGGCGACGATCGCTGCCAACGTGGCAAATCGGACGTCCCACCCGGCGCCAGCGGGCTGCGTCACCGCAGCGTAGCCGACGAGATACGTCGCCACGCCAAGCGCCAAAACCACCCAGAGCAGCTGATGTGCCCGCGACGTGCGCTGATCGCTGGCACTGGTGAACTGCGGCCAGTACGCGCCGTATCCAGCCGATGGTTGCGCCGGATACTGATTGGGGCTGCCGTAGGGGTATGACATGGTGGCCCTTTCTGTCTGCCGTGCTCCGGGTGCGCGTGGTGTTGGACGCTACGCCGCCAGCGGCCTCAGCGTTCGGCGTGCAATGAGGCTTCGATGAAGCGCAACTCTTCCTCGGTCGCCACCATGGTCACCACCGCGGACCCCGCGCGCGTGCTGACCTTGACGGTGTCGGCCGTGACATCGAGTAGTTCGAGCGCCACATCGAACGTCGTCGAAGGCCGGGTGTCTGGCGGATGCAGCAGCATTGTGGTGACCCCCACCCGCACCGACTGAGGGGCGAGCCCGTCGAACAATTCCACAGAGTAGTGGCGGTCCGAGCCCGCCTGAATGGATCCGCGGCTAAAGTCGGCTACCCACAACAGGTTCCGGTCGCCGACACGTTCGACCATGTCCCGCCACAGCCCGGGCCGGTTGGTGTGGACCCGCACCCGTGCGCCCAGTGCCAGCGAACGTAGCAGCACCTGTTGTGCCAGATGCAGCCGTCCGCAGATCTCGACCTGTCGGATATCTGGACCGAAAAGCGGCAGCGCGACCGCACGGCCTTCTGGATCGGCTCCGATCACCTGCCCGCAACCTGACGCCGGCAGGGCCAGGTTGCGGAAGGCCGTCTCGCCCGTGCCGTACACCCACCGCCCGACGGGACGTTTGGGCTGCGGCATGGGCAAAGTGGAAGCCAACGCCGAAAATTGCTGGCCCGGAAGATCTTCCAAACCATCCAGCTCAATCTTCCTGCGCCCGTAGGAATCGAGCCGAGCGAGGCCGCGGATCTTGACCAGATCGTCGGTCTCATCTCGCCGCAGTGAGATGCATAGCGTCGTCGAATAGCTTGGAATCGTCCACAGCAGGCCGACTCCCGCAGTCGTCAGCATGGCAGACGTTATGAGGAAGCTTTGGAGGTGAAAGTGTCCTTGCTTGCATGCCAGCCACGTCTCGTCGACATTGCGCAAATTCACGCCGTCGGATAACTGGTTTGTGGCCTGGGCGATTTCGCCGGAGTTCATGACCCGTGGACGCAGTCCGGCTTCGATTAGTCGATTTGCCACGCGTTGTGTGGCCGTGGCGGCCGTTCGGACAACTCCCTCGCGTCCACCGCCACGACGACGGACCGCGTCAGCGCACAGGGAGGGGTCGAACCGCAACACGACCCACACGTTGCGCTGCGCGATCGCGGGAAGCGGGCCGAGCACAGAATCGTAGATCGCCGCGATCGGGCTGTGACCGTGCGAACGGGCTCCTTGGCTGATTACGTCGATCGAATCGAGTGCGATGTCGAATTGACGAAGACACTCGGCGACCAACTGGATCGACAACATCTCCCCGGACACCGTCATGCCCGGTTCCAGAATGGTCATGGCTTGCGGATTTTCGTCGATCTTCAGCAGTGAAAGAAGCGCCCTTCCGTCCCATCGGAAGCCGATCTGAGAGCCGTCACTCATCTCGGCGTCAAAAGGGTCGACGAGCCGAGCGCTGTGCGACCTATTGCGCCGCCCCCAAACATAATCGGCCCGTAACGCCGCCCACTGTGGCCACGTCAGTCCGTGGAACCGCACGATAAATATCGCCGCGATTAACGCACCGCATGCTGCCCCTTGCCAGCCTCGGAACCCGAGCGGTCGAGCCGCGGCGATGCCCGCGAGGATGCACAGCTGCAGCAGTACGAGACCCGCTAGCGGCAACAGTCGCTGCGGCAGGATGTCGACGCTTTCCAGCAATTGACCGGACGGGGCCGACTTGTCGCCGGCGAACCGCGTGGGGCGGCCGGGCACTGCTTGGCTACCTCGCTCCGCCGAGTTGGATGCCTGTGATTTCGTGGTACACCGTCCTGCGATACACTGTGTATCTACCTTATCAGCTATTTGGGCTACGACGGGGCGTCCATGCCAGCGCAAGTTACGACGCGTGCACAGGTAAACGGGTACCGGTTCCTGATCCGACGCCTTGAGCATGCTCTCATTCGGGCGGATTCCCGGATGATCCACGACCCAATGCGGGGCCAGATGCGCTCGCTGGTAGTCGGTTTGGTGGTCGGTGTGCTCATCGCGGGCGCCGCCGGTGTACTGGCATTTTTCAAACCCACCCCCAACCTCGGCGACGCGCAGATCCTACTCAGCAAATCCAGCGGCGCGCTTTTCGTCAGGATCGGAGATCGTGTTCAACCGGTGCTGAACTTGGCCTCAGCCCGGTTGATCGTCGGAAAGAGCGACCCGCCGAAACAGGTCGACGATAAATTTCTCAACCAGCTGCCCTTGGGTCCCATGGTCGGAATCATCGGCGCCCCGACCAGTATTCATTCCGGCGATGAGCGCGACGCATCGTCGTGGACGGTCTGTGACACCGCCGAGACGCCGAAAGTTACCGAGACTTCGGGGGCGTCGGGCATCGAGACGACAGTGCTCGCCAACAATCCGGTGCTCGATGCCGACATCCGAGTGGCCGATCCTGCGGAGATGATCTTGACGCAATCTGGGGGCACTGTCTTCTTGGTCTACCAGGGCGTGCGCGCTCCGGTCGACGTCGCCAACCCGGTTCTGATGAGCGCGCTACATATCAAAGGCAGCAAGATTCGGCACATCTCGCCGGGACTGCTCGACTCGATCCCGCTCGTGGATCCGATAGTCCCGGTGAGCATCCCGGGTGCGGGGGAGGTCGCCGACTACTTGGGTCCGGGGTACCGGGTGGGTTCGATTCTCAAGACATCCGACTCGCGCGGCCAACAGTTGTACGCGGTCCTCAGGCAGGGCCTGCAGCCGATCTCCGAAGCAACCGCAGACATCATCCGGTACAGCGGTGGTGCGCCGGTGACCGGCCAAGGGTGGCGGGATGTGTCGCCGGCGTTGGTCAGCAAGATGCAGGTGGTGCGCAGCTTGCCCGTCGATCACTATCCGACCGCGTCTCCGCGGCTCGTCGATGTGGAACCCGACCGGGTGGTGTGTATGTCGTGGCAGCAGCCCAACAGCGCGGCCAGGGCGAACACCCGGCTGCTGGTCGGGCACCGGCTGCCAATGCCACGGCAGGCCGAGCCGGTGCGGCTGGCCACCGCCGATGGCAACGGCCCGGGGCTGGACAGCGTCTACCTCAAGCCCGGGACAGGTGAGTACGTCCAGGCCACCGGCGTCGAGCCCCGCAGCCGGGCCCTGGGTCAGCTCTTCTACGTCTCCGACGTCGGATTGCGTTTCCGGATCAAAGACCAGCCGACGGCCGCGGCCCTAGGGGTAACCGGAGTCAAGGATGACAGCGGCAAGAACGAGACCGCGAAACTTGCTCCGTGGCCGGTCATTTCGCTGTTGCCGCCAGGCCCGGAGCTGTCTCAAGAAGCCGCGTTGATTGCCCATGACGGCATGCCGGCAGACCTGCATGGACAGCCGGTGGTGCAACCGAAGACCTGACCGTGTCTACACCCGCAGCTCACGGAAGAATGCGTACAGCCGGATAATCCAAAAGCACAGCGGGAACAACAGTGCGATCGCAGCGTATTCGAGGATCTCGACCTGACGCTTCATCACCGGGGAGAACTCCAGCCGTGGTGCGATCAGACCGCACGCCACGATCAACACCATCAGGACGACCAGAGCCAGCGCGGCGTTGACTCGCCAACTCTCAACATAGAGCGCTGTCTTGATGATGAGCGCAAACCCCGTTAACAGACCACCACCGATCAACGTGGCCGACTGGACGAGATCGTAGTGACTGCGGCCCCGCAAAGACAAAACGCATGCCACGGTGGCCGCGAAAGCCGTTCCTTGCCAAAAAAATCCGTTGCTCACGTCAATTGCCAGGTAGCTGCCGACGACCGCGGTGACCGTGGCGGCGACGACGGTGCCCGTCAGGTACTGGTTCGACGGCCGGATGCGCTCGATCATGCCTTCCTCGGTGGGGATGATCTGCTTGCCGATTGCGTTCACGCCTTCCACTGTGGTCCCGCCCTGCGTCTCGATATCGTCGAGCGGCTCCCCGGCGGTGGGCACCGGAGGTATCGGCAACTTCGACACCAGGATGGTCACCCGGGGGGCCAGGTAGACCGCGAGCACCGAGCTGGTGGCCAGAATCGCCCCGACGGTCCGCATGGCAGGAGCCCACAGCAGCATCGAGACGGTCGCGGCGGCGCCCAGAAGGGCAAGTCCGATCACAGCGGTGTAGAACGCGCGGCCGCGGCCGGAGGTCAGCAGTGCCACCAGCGCGACTAATCCGGTGAGCCCGAACGCGATGGGCAGTGAGTCGGCGCCGGAGCCGCCCGGAACGAGGTGCAGGGAACCCGCGAAGGTCAGTGGAATCGCGGCCGCGGCCAGCCACGGCGCCGCGGCCGCACCGTACCCCCGGATGGCGGCGATGATGGCGCCGGCCACGCCCACTGCCAGTGCCGCGGCGATCGCCGGCATTACGGGAGTTTGACGAGTAAGGAATAGCGCCGCGGTAACCGAGGCGATTAGGGCTACCGCAAAGCACCCGACCATCGGTGCGTCACGCACCAATTGGTGCCGCCTTGGCTTGTCCGGAACTGCGATTTCAACTTCGAGGTCGTCGAAGAGCAATGGAGCGCAGGGCATTCCGGCATCCCGGATCACGAGCACCTCGCCGTCGCAAACATTGGACTCCGCAAGTGACCGGTGCGGGTCGAACGGCTCGGCCCCTAGGCGGGCGAACGTCCAATTGCCGGCCGCCGCCGAAGCATTGGCGAGCTCGATCACGTCTTCGGCCACCGCGCCGATACTCACATCGGCAGGAAGCCCGACGTCGACTTGCAGTTCGCCGACCACCACCGTGACGCGGCAAAACTCTGGCTCCGGCTCGGCATCAAGCTCATCTTCCGGGTCCGGAGGCGACGACGAGAACGCCAACGTCATCGCGATGCCCCTTACTTCGCAATCCCCGTGCGGGAGTGACAATACAGCCGACCCTGTCTATCATGATACAGCGAGTATCAACAGGAGAGACGGTGGCCACCCAAGGTTTTGCGCGTCGTCTGCGGGTAGCGCCGCCCCGTATGCCCGGTGGCGAAGTCAACCTGCAGCCACCCCCCGACGTCCCCCGGGTCATTCCCGGCAAGCTTGTCATGAAGCTGATGCCTTTCGTGATGATCGTCGCGGTCGTCGGCATGATCGCTCTGATGGTCACGGTCGGCGGACGTGACCTGACCCGAAACCCAATGTTCTTGATCTATCCCATGATGATGGTCATGGCCATGGCCGGTATGTTGACCGGCGGCATGGGCGGGCGCTCCGGGAAGGCTGCGGCCGAACTCAACGAGGAACGCAAAGACTACTTCAGCTATCTCGCGACGCTTCGCGATGATGCGGACAACACCGCCGACGAGCAGCGCATTGCGTTGGAGTGGAGCCATCCTGATCCGCGCGTACTGGCCGACTTGGCGGGAACGCGTCGAATGTGGGAACGGCGTCCGTCCGATCAGGATTTCTGCCACGTTCGGGTGGGGATCGGGACCCACCGGTTGGCGACCCGGTTCCTGGCTCCAGAGACAGGACCGCCAGAAGACCTCGAGCCGGTGTCGACCGTTGCCCTACGCCGGTTCGTCAAGACCCGGTCGGTGGTGCACTCGCTGCCGACCGCGGTTTCTTTGCGTGCCTTTCCGAGAGTCACCTTCGAGGGCGACGGCAAGCTGTCCCGTCAGCTCGTCCGATCGATGTTGTTGGAAATCTGCACTTTCCACGGCCCTGATCATGTGCAGGTTGCCATAGTGGCCGCCAACCCTGACGGGGAGAACTGGGGCTGGGCCAAATGGCTGCCTCAGGCACAGCACCCGTCACTGCGCGACGGTATGGGGCCGATGCGGCTGTTGTTCCCGTCGCTTGAGCTACTGGAGCAGGCGCTGTCGGCGGACCTGGCCGAGCGCGGCCGGTTCACTCGGAACGCCGAACCTACCCAGGGGCTGCGCCAGTTGGTGGTGATCATCGACGACGGATACGTCACCGGCGACGAGCGCCTGGTCACCGACGTTGGCCTGGATTGTGTGACCGTGCTCGACCTCACCGGCCCCCCGGACCGTCAGGCCGCGAGCCGGGCGCTGCAACTCGTAGTCGAACCCGACGGGGTGGGAGCGCGCACCAGGGCAGGCGTGGAACGGTTCGCGACGCCAGATCGGTTGAGCCTGGCCGAGGCTGCGGCCTCGGCTCGCCGGCTCGGCACTTACCGCCTGGCCAATGCCGCGCACATCGTCAGCGTGGAGTTGGATTCCCGGGCCATCGACCCTGGCCTGATGTCATTGCTCAATATCCCGGATGCTGCCGAAATCGTGCCCGAGGACGTATGGCGGCAACGTTCACCACGGGAACGACTGCGCGTGCCCATCGGATATACGCCGAGCGGACAGCCGCTCGAGTTGGACATCAAGGAGTCGGCCGAGGGCGGAATGGGCCCGCATGGGTTGTGCATCGGCGCGACTGGCTCCGGGAAATCCGAATTCTTGCGCACGCTGGTACTCGCGATGATCAGCTCGCACTCACCCGAGGCGCTCAACCTGGTGCTGGTCGACTTCAAGGGCGGCGCAACGTTTTTGGGGTTGGAGGGCGTGCCGCATATCTCAGCGATCATCACTAACCTCGAAGACGAACTGATCCTGGTTGATCGTATGCGTGATGCGCTCGCCGGCGAGATGAACCGACGTCAGGAATTGCTGCGCGCAGCCGGGTTCGCCAACGTCCTCGAATACGAACGTGCCCGTGCCACTGGCGCCGAGCTGGACCCGCTGCCTGCGCTGTTCATCATCGTCGATGAATTCTCCGAATTACTTTCTCAGAAACCAGATTTCGCAGAGCTGTTCGTCATGATCGGCCGACTCGGCCGATCATTGCACATCCACTTGCTGCTGGCTTCACAACGGCTCGAACAGGGCAAGCTTCGCGGGTTGGATTCGCATCTGTCTTACCGAATCGGGCTCAAGACCTTCTCCGCCGGCGAATCGCGGAGCGTACTCGGGGTTCCCGACGCCTACCACCTGCCCAGCATCCCTGGCTCGGCGTTTCTCAAGTGCGACGCCGACGAGCCCGTCCGATTCAACACCTGCTACGTGTCCGGTGAGTACGTCAAACCCCGAGTTTCGCAGCGTATCGGGCGTACGTCTTCATCATCCGGCTTGCTGGCCCCCAAGCTGTTCACCGCCACCCCGGTGAAAAAGGATCCGTCCTCACCGGGGCAACATGCAGCACCGGAGACACCCAGCGCCGCGCCCCAGCCCGAGACGCCGGCACGTCCGACCAAAACCACCCTGCTCGATATTGTGGTGAGCCGCCTACGGGGCCACGGGCTCCCCGCCCACGAGGTGTGGCTCCCGCCGCTCGACGAGAGCCCCGCCGTCAACGAATTGCTTCCCAGTTCTTCGTGGACTGATCCGCGAAACATCAACGGGCACCTCCTGATACCCCTCGGATTGGTGGACCGACCCTACGACCAGCGCCGGGACCTGCTCATCGTCGACCTGTCCGGCGCCTTGGGAAACGTCGCGATCGTCGGCGGACCGCAGTCGGGCAAATCGACGGCGTTGCGCACCATGATGATCGCGGCAGCGGCCACTCACAGTCCCGAACAGATTCAGTTCTACTGTCTGGACTTCGGCGGCGGCACATTGGGCAGCCTGTCGAACCTCCCGCATGTGGGCGGAGTCGCAGGCCGGATGGATGCCGACCGCATTCGACGCACCATCGCCGAAGTGTCCGGGCTGTTGCGGGAGCGGGAACAGCGATTCCGCGATCTCGGTATCGAGTCGATGCGCGACTTCCGACTGCGCAAAGCCCAGCTCGCTGCCCTGGCGCCCGAAGTCGCTGCGCAGGATCCACTGAGTCAGGACAAATTTGCCGACGTCGTGCTTGTAGTGGACGGTTGGGCGACGATCAAGAGTGATTTCGACTACCTCGAGCCGGTACTGCAGGCGCTGGCGATCCAGGGCTTGTCCTACGGGATCCATTTGGCAATATCGGCGACCAGGTGGATGGAGGTCCGCCCGGCCGTCAAAGACATGCTCGGTACGCGCATCGAGTTGCGGATGGGTGATCCCATCGATAGCGAAGTGGGTCGTAAGTTCGCCGAACTGGTCCCGATCGGCCGACCGGGCCGGGGCATGTCCGCCGATCGGCTGCACATGCTGATCGCGCTGCCAAGGCTCGACTCAAGCTCTGCGACGGACGATCTCACAGCTGGTGTGGCGAAATCGGTTGAAGCAGTGAATAGTTTCTACGGTCCGCGTGCCGCACCCGCGGTGCGCATGCTGCCGCACAACGTCGACCGCGACGCGGTCATAGCAGCTGCCCGCACAGCCGGGCTGCTCGGCAAGTCGTCGATCGCGATCGGGATCGACGAAGCCGAGCTGGCCCCGGTCGTCCTGCGGTTCGACGCCCAGCCCCATCTGGTCGTGTTCGGCGACACCGAATGTGGCAAGACCGGGCTGTTGCGCAACGTCGCGAAGGGAATCATGGAGAACGCGACGCCGAACGAATGCAAGATCATCCTCATCGACTTCCAGCGCTCGATGCTGGGCATGGTCGACGGGGACTACATCGGCGGCTACGCGACCGCGACCCCGTCCTGCTCGGAGCTGATCACTGCCCTGGCCGAGTCGCTGAAGGATCGCCTGCCGCCCAGCGACATCACTCCACAGCAGCTCAAGGAACGTTCGTGGTGGAGCGGACCGGATGTGTATGTGCTGATTGATGATTACGATCTGCTTGGCGGTAATTCCCTCAACCACCCGCTGGGTCCGCTGGTCGAATACTTCCCACTGGCCCGCGATATCGGACTTCGGACGGTGATCACTCGCCGTATCGGCGGAGCCAGCCGCGCGATGATGGATCCGGTTATCGGCCGGTTGAAGGACCTGTCGTGCAACGGCCTGGTTATGAGCGGTTCGAAGGATGAGGGCGGTCTCTTCGGGGGATACAAGGCGACCGAGATGCCGCCCGGAAGAGGAATGCTGGTGTCCCGCACCGCGAAAAGCGGTGTGATCCAGCTGTCGTGGATGCCCGACCCGTGACCGGTATCCGCGAACTGTCCCGTGCATCGGCGGCGTCCGCCGCGCCTGAGCATGTCCGGGTGTCGGTGGTGGGTGGGCGCACCCAACTGGATGTGGCGTTGCCCGTCGATATCCCGGTGGCGACTCTTCTCCCCGAACTGGTCACGTTGGTGCGCTCGCGTGACGAGGAGGCCCCCGCTGATAGCCCGTGGCCGGCGACTCCGCACATGTTCTGGGTGCTGAGCCGGCT